>PDWJ01000137.1_pt1 | contig 104013 bp, 92 predicted proteins | sample 1430881 | NCBI WGS metagenome assembly PDWJ01 (sample SAMN01162460, study PRJNA174530) | Oral metagenome, whole genome shotgun sequencing project. | biome: Marine environment; feature: Marine mammal; material: Swab sample of the gingival sulcus; isolation source: swab sample of gingival sulcus...
ATCCCGCTTCACGCCACCCGGAACACCGTTACCATTGCCGTTTCCGCCTGCATGGGCCTGAACGAACTTAATCGCCTGAACAAACATACCACCCGAACCACAGCACGGGTCATAAACTCGCCCACTGTAAGGCTCCAGCATTTCAACCAACAGCTTTACAACACACTGCGGTGTATAGAATTCACCGCCGCCTTTGCCTTCTTTTTCAGCAAACCTGGCGAGGAAATATTCATAGACGCGACCCAGAATATCTTTCTTTCTGCTCTCGGCATCACCAAGGCCAATGGTGGCAATCAGGTCGATCAGCTCACCCAGACGGGATTTGTCCAGTGCGGGCCGGGCATAATCTTTGGGCAGAACACCTTTGAGGGTTTTGTTGTCCCGTTCAATGGCGGTCATCGCCTCATCGATCAACTGACCGATTTTCGGGTCTTTGGCCTTGCCCTGCAGAAAAGTCCAGCGGGCTTCTTCAGGAACCCAGAACACGTTGTCCGCCAGATATTCATCACGGTCTTCCGGGTCAGCGAATTTTTCAGCCTGCAATGCTTCGTATTTTTCGAGAAAAGAGTCGGAGATGTATTTCAAGAAAATCAGACCGAGCACCACATGTTTGTACTCTGCGGAGTCCATTGTGCCGCGCAGCTTGTCAGCCGCCATCCAAAGTTTATCTTCAAATCCGAGATTTGCACCGGTGTTGTTACTCATTATCGCCTCCAGACGTAACTTTTGGCACTTCAGGAAACTTTTTTACCGCAGACATGATTTGAGGGATCTATCAAGCACAGGGCCAACTGATCGTTGGCATGGGTTTTTCCGGCCAGGAAAGGAACGTGACCGAGTTGGCGCGGGAAGCGTCATAACGGTGCTGGCTACTTACCCCTCCACAATTTCCACATAATCCCGAACAATTACCTTGAGCCCAAATCCTGGGAAATTGATCTTGTATTTGTCCGGTTCGATGTGTTCCACAATGGTGCCACGGCCAAAGATTTTGTGCTGGCAGGCCGTGGGCAGGGGAGCTTTTGCGGTGTTGCTGCGGGAGGAGGGGGCAGGTGAGGTTGGCCGGGTGGGCTTGTGCCTCTCACCGCTGACCTGGATCAGTCCTCCGGCATAGCGTTCTCTGAATTCAGTTATCAGGTGGCTGGGAATCTCTTGTAGGAAGGGGCAGGGATTGGCCGGATCATTGCTGTTATAATAGCGGTTGTACAGGGCAGTGGGTACAAAGAGGCCCAGGTAGTCCCTGGCTCGGGTGCAGGCCACATAGAGCAGACGCCGTTCCTCTTCAAACTCTTCATCCGAATGCAGGGCATGTTTGGAGGGAAAGCGTTCTTCCACCAGGTTGATGAGGATCACGGCTGACCATTCCAGGCCTTTGGCCGAATGGACTGTAGATAAAACAAGATGATCCTGTTCGGCCTCATCTTTACTGAGCTGATCAGGATTATCCAGGGTGAGGTCGGCCAGAAAGGTTGCTATGTCGTTATAGGGCGAGGCAATCTGGGCCAATTCATCAAGCCCTGCGATCCTGCGGGGAAAATCATCGGGAAAGGTGCGTTCCACAAGGGGCTTATAATATGCATACACGGCTTCCAGGGCCGACAAGGGATCGGGCTGGTTCTCACGCAGGCTGTCCAGAAGTTCCATGACCGTTCTGATGGCGGGCTTTTTCGCACATGCCTTCTCAAGGCTGGGTTGATCACCGCTGGCAAGGGCGTGGAAGAGATTCTCACAGGTCTTGGGGCCCACCCCTTTGATCCCGGCAAAGGCTCGGCGAAAGGAAGGAAGATCCAGGGGATTGGCCACTAATTTGATAAAGGCCAGGGCATCCTTGATATGGGCGGCATCGGAAAAGGTGATGCCGCCGTATTTTTTGAACCGGAGACCCTCTTTGTTTAATGCCACTTCCAGAGCATAGGAGTGATACCCTGCCCGAAACAGCACGGCTATCTCGTGCAGGGGAAATTGCTGTTCCAATTCCCGTATTTTGGCAACCACCAACCGGGCCTCGGTGCTGTCGCTTAAGGGCTTTACCAATTCTGGCAGCTGGGAGGATTCCCGCTGGGAAAAGAGTTCTTTGGCGTATTTCTCCCTGGAGCCTGCCAGAATGGCATTGGTCAGGGAAAGGATGGGCTGGACGGACCGATAGTTCTGTTCCAGCTTGATCATTGTGGCTTGGGGGAAGACCTGGGGAAAATCAAAGATGTTCTGGATATTCGCTCCACGAAAGGCATAGATGGACTGGGCATCGTCTCCCACAGCCATGACATTGCCCTGATTGCCCGCTAAAAGCCGTACCAGCCGTGCCTGCACCCGATTGGTGTCCTGGTACTCATCCACCATGATATATTGGCAGGTTGCGCGTTCACGCTCAAGAATATCGGCATGAGAGGTCAACAATTTTTCAAGCATAAAGAGGAGGTCGTCATAATCAAGTACCTGATAGGTTGTTTTAAGGTCTTCATACCGTTGGCCAATGCGTTCCAGATCATCCTCATAGCAGCCTAAATGTCCGGCATCCTTGCGCAACACATCTTTCAATACCAGTTCTTTGTTACGGGCCTGGCTAAGGAGCCCGATAATGGTGGATTTTTTGGGAAAGGAGCGGTCTCCCTTACCCAGACCCAGTTCCTCCCTGGCCTGTTTGATGAGTCCCTCGGCATCTGCGCGGTCAAGTACCGTACATCCCTTCTCGTATCCCAATACATGGGCGTATTTGCGTAAAAGGGCAAAGGCAAAGCTGTGAAAGGTACCCCCGCGTACCGCGTGCATCCCCATACCCAGCAAATCGCCGGCCCTGGCCAGCATTTCCTGAGATGCCTTGCGGGTAAAGGTCAAAAGCACAATGGATGCAGGCGGAATACCCTGTTCCACGAGATAGGCGAGCCGGTAGACAATGGTACGTGTCTTGCCGCTTCCGGCCCCGGCAATGACCAGTACAGGGCCTTCTGTTGTCGTGACCGCCTGGTACTGGGCTGGATTGAGTTCGGTTTTGTAATCAATAAGCATATTTTTTCCAGGAACAGGTATGAAAAGATTGAGAAATGGCCTTGTTGTGCGTCTTTCAACCGAGCCATAAAGGTCATAAGAGAGCAGGTGGTGGGTCACTTACGCCTGATGGCTGCAAAGCAGCCTGGGGATGTCTATGTGCTAACGGGCGGATGGGGAAGAAGGCTGACAAAAATGATCAAACCCCTGCAAAGACAAAGGCTTGCCATCCAGACATACGTTTCCTTCTGTGACAACTCCCAATTTCCAGGCATGTGGAAGCTGATCCTGCACTCTTTGCCAGCCTGATGGGCTGACAGCCGTGAGTAAGGCGTAGTCCTCGCCGCCTTGCAGGCAGAATCGTGCCGGCTCCAGGCCTTGCTGCCTGCAATAGGCCGTAACTTCGTTGTGAATGGCAGAGGGCGGGAGAGTGAGGTTCGCACCCTGGCCAGCAGCCAGAAACCTGGGAAGATCCTGATCCAGGCCGTCGGAAATATCCATCGCTCCCCGAACATGTGGGAGCCCGGCTAATATCCGGCCCTCTTGTACCAGAGGCCTGGGACGAAGATGTCGGGCCAGGCAATGGGCAAAGGGGTGGGAGTCATCACCTGACACGGCAGCATGGGGTTTTCTCTGGGCCGTTGGCAGCGCATCTTGCGAGGTATCGTCCTTATGTGCTGCTTCCAAAATAGCAAGCCCCACCCTGGACATACCAATATTGCCAACAACAACCAGCAGGTCGCCTACCTGGGTCTGACCGCGTTGCAGAGGTCTGCCTGCTGGCTCACCCCAGGCTGTGATGCAGATAGAGATGGCGGAACCTTTGCTAAGATCGCCCCCTGTCAGGATAAGATCATATTCTCCAGCCAGGTCTGCCATGCCCTGCAACATTCCCTGCCAGAAGGAGGACGGGATATTTTGCGGGAGAGTCAGGGCCAGACTAAAGCCTAACGGGGTGGCTCCCATAGCTGCCAGATCGCTGAGATTCACGGCCAAGGCCTTGTGCCCAATGTCCTGGGGGGAACACGAGGAGGCTCGGAAATGGATATCCTCAATAAGGAGATCCGTGGTGATACATAGGGATGTCGGGCAGGAGAACTGTGCACAGTCATCACCCCTGCCAAGCAAGAGGCTCGGATGGGTGTTGGGAAAAACGTGATGGATCAGGTTGAGAATATCCTGTTCGCTGCGGATGGGCATATCCTTGGCCATTGTTTCACGATTGTTTGCGTTGGATCATATCGGGATACGTCCTGCTTTCAGGTTGTGTTCCTTGGTACTGACGTGTTGTGAACCACCTGAGAACACAATGTATTGAGCGGCTAGCCAAGGGGTTAGCTCTACCTTTACCTGCCAGGCATATCAAGTCACAACCCTGGGCTTTTGCCGCCAATTGTTGGATTGTCGGTACAAAAAAAGACGCCAGGTTTGTACCTGGCGTCTTGATTGTCCTGGTGGGCCACCAAGGAATCGAACCTTGAACCTCCTGATTAAGAGTCAGCTGCTCTGCCAATTGAGCTAGTGGCCCGAACGAGAATTGCTTGTAGGGAGGCGGGGTCTTCTTGTCAAGGAGAAAAGTCCTGGATCAGGCATCTTTTCTGGTCGTGCCGTTTTCATCTATCAAGGTGTAATTCATGTATCTGCGTCTTGGAGTGAATCCTGCCCGACAGATGATGTCGCGGATTTTTTCTTCGGCCAGCCGGAACTGGCATCCTGTTGCGGCAACAACATTTTCTTCCTGCATGGTCGAGCCGAAATCATTGGCCCCCCAGAACAGGGCCATCTGGCCGATCATGGGGCCCTGGGTGACCCATGATGCCTGGATGTTGTCGATATTGTCCAGGTAGAGACGGCTTAGGGCCAGGAATTTGAGGTATTCCACTGAAGAAATTTCGCGGGCCTTGAGCCGTGTATTGTGGGGTTGGAAGCTCCAGGGAATAAAGGCTGTGAAGCCTTTGGTACGGTCTTGCAAATTCCGGATACGATCTAAGTGTTCCAGGCGGTCTGCAAAGGATTCCACATGGCCGAACATCATGGTTGCCGTGGTTTGAAGGCCCAGATGATGGGCTGTTTCCATGACTTCAATCCATTGGTCAGCATTACATTTTTTGGGTGATATACGGGCGCGGACAGCATTGACCAGAATCTCGGCTCCACCGCCAGGGATGGAGTCCAGGCCAGCCTCATGCAGGGCGGTGATGGTTTCCTCCAGGGAAATATGCTCCTTGTTCGCCAGAAAGAGAATTTCTGACGGAGAGAATCCATGCACGGCCACGCTGGGAAAGGTGGTTTTAATAAAGGTGAGCATGGAGGTATAAAAATCCAGGCCCAGATCGGGATGCATACCCCCCTGAAGCAGGAGTTGGTAGCCGCCCATATCCACGGTAGCACGGATTTTAGCTTCAAGTTCCTCCTGGGAAAGGACATAGCCTTCAGGATGACCGGGAGGTCGGAAAAAGGCGCAGAACCTGCACCCGGAAGCGCAGATATTGGTATAGTTGATATTGCGGTCAGCAATATACGAGACAATATCCGAAGGATGGCGTCTCATCCTGGCCGCATGGGCCTTGCGGCCCAGGGTAAAAACGTCTTCCTGCCACAGGGCAGCAGCATCCTGATGGTTCAATCGTTGGGTCATACAGCAACTCACTTGGTCATGGGTGGTCAAGAGGGCCTGAATGAAGGGGATGGCAGATTGCTATCATCCTTCCTTGGTATCCCTGGAAAAACGGTCTCCACAGGCAGGTGGGGGATACGCAGTGGTTGGGGTTCTGTATCTCCGAGCCGCCAGATGGCCGCCTTGGGCTGACGTTTGAGGGTATGAGGTGTTTGGGTCAATCTGGTCATACTGCCAGGGTTCACCCAGCGTGTCATCCCTCTGGTTTCCGAAGGCTGGGGGCGGTGGATATGGCCGTTGACCACCAGGTGGACACCGGGAATTTCCTGAATCGCTATGGGGTTGTCCCGGAAATCCCCAAAGGCCACATGGTGGTGACTGATCCAGATCACAGTAACCTCCTCCTGGGACATGAATGAGGTCGGCAGGGGATACCCGTGGGGTGAAGACCCCAGGATAGTCTGGCGGTCACCGGTCTTGAGGCGGAAGACTGGTCCGGGGTGATGGATGAGATGGATGGCGTGCCGAGTGGAAAGCTGCTGTATAGAAAGATCCGGGGTGATGGCCTGTGTGCCATAATGGGTATCATGGTTGCCGGTCATCACCCATGGACAATACGGCCGGAACAACCTGACAAGGGCCTCCAGCAGCCTGGGAGAGTTCGCCACAGGCCAATGAAACATATCACCCAGAAAGACCGGGATCAGGTGCTCCCTGTGGGCTGTTTCAAGACAAAAACGGAGTTTGTCCAGGACGTGTTGGCAATAGGCTCCCTGCCGATCAAAAGGCGGCTCATCCGCCACATGGGGGTCAGCCGCAAAAAGGATGCCCTTGCCGTGTACCACGGGCATTGCTTCGTCCTGGCTATACCATGTCTTCATGTATCTGCCTTGGGCCGTCATCTTTTTTTAAGGTTGACAATGGTTTGTTTTTCTTGATGAATGTCTTGTTCCAAGATAGGCTGCCAAGTGTCTTTGCCTGATCACCCTGAACCTGCGAGAAATTCCATGCCTTCCCGTTCTTTCCAAAGCCTTGTAGCTGACCTCTGGCGATCCGTACAATCATTGCTGAACCGCCTGGGCATCCATCCCCTTGTGGCATGTTTGGGGATCTTTTTTTTGATCATTGTTCCCCGCTTTGTCATTGTGGGAGGTGTCATCTATATCGGTTACTGGCTGTATCGCAACGGTGTTTTTGGGCAGTCCGGCCAGGGCACTGGATCAAAGGGTGGAGGGCGATGCCGTGGTGGCAGGGGACGGCGGTAATCATACCCTGGCACTCAGAATGAACAGCCAACCCAGATATATCCTGCTTACTGTCTTGCTGGTACTTGCCGTGCTTGTGGGAGGAGCATTTTTATTCACCACCTGCCCTGATTTGCAAAACATCGCCTTTATTGGCCTGTTGGTGCTGGCTGGTATCGGATCCCTGGTTCAGGGACGAGTCAAACAGCGAACCTCTTCCACCACATCCTGTCATTCCAACGCATCCAAGGAGTCATAATGGTCTCATCTTCCAAGGAAGCATTGGCTTCTGCCAATGTTTTTGTAGCCAGACAACCTATTTTTACGGCCAAACGAGATATTTGGGCCTATGAGTTGCTGTTTCGTTCAAACAGATCCTCGCAACAGGCCCATATTGCGGATGCCAATCAGGCCACCTGGCAGGTCATTGCTGACGGATATACCCTGGCCAGGTCTGGTATTGGCTCCCAAATCAAGGCCTTTATCAATTTTCCCGAAGAACTTTTGCGCAAGGATTGGGCCTTTGCTCTGCCTGCCGAGACAACGGTGATTGAGGTTTTGGAAGATGTTCCACCCGATCCAGCCATCAGAGACCGTCTCGCAATGCTCAAGACGAATGGATATACCATTGCCCTGGATGATTATGTGGGACAGGAAGGATATGAATCCTTTCTGGAAGTCGCTGATATTATCAAAGTGGACATCCTGGGCATGAAGAATCGTACCATCAAGGAAATCGTTCAGAGATTGAAGCCTTATGGCTGTCGTTTACTGGCGGAAAAGGTAGAGGATAGTGAGACCTTTGAAGCATGTCGAAGCATGGGGTTTGACCTGTTTCAGGGTTTCTTTTTCAGCCGTCCTGAAATCATACCAGGCCGTAAATTTTCGTCTACGCAACTTAGTCGATTGAGGCTGCTTAAAGAGTTGAGTTCCGAAGATTTTGAGATGTCTCAGCTTACCGAGATTATCCAGTCAGATGTCTCTTTGTCCTATCGATTATTACAATATATCAACGCCGTTCAGTTTAATACCTCGGCAAAAGTGGAATCCATCTATCGGGCAGTATGTCTTTTGGGACGCAGAAATATTGAGCAATGGCTCAGGGTATCCGTTATGGCGGATATGAATGCAACGGACAGCGGCAAGGAAGTGTTGTGGCTTTCCGTCACACGAGGGCGGTTTCTGCAATTGCTGGCCGAGTATCATCCCATGCCCTTTCCCCCGACGTCCATGTTTCTGCTTGGCCTGTTTTCTCTTCTTGATGTCCTTTTGAGTCAGCCTATGCGGACCATTGTCAAAGATATTCCCCTTGAAGAGAAACTCAAGGAATGTCTCGTGGGTCAGAATGAGACCGTCTGTCCCTGGCTGGCCTTTATGACCCTGGAAGAACGTGGGCAATGGGAAGAAAGCCAAGCCATTCTTGAAAAGGAAGGGATTTCACCTGTTCTAGCCTCAGATCTCGGTCTCCATGCCCAGCAATGGGCCAGCAATATGCTCAAGGGCCAGGGGTGATCGTCGACAAGACTCACTCCTTTACAGAATGTGTACAACGCCGCACATCCATCAGGGATGGTGCGGCGTTGTATTATGGGAGATCCAGCACAAGGGTGCCCCTGGCGCAGGTAGCAAGGATATCCTCGGCCTTACACCACAGGGTATAGTCATCAGGAGACACTACCACCGGGTGGGAATGGGCATGCAGCTCCACCTCCAGGGTCTGAGGCGGGACATGAGCCAAGATAGAAGAACGGGAAGGCAATACCCTGGTACGCACCTCCAAAGCCCCTGCCTGACCAAGAGGGATGAAGCAGTTTTGTGCCGGCTGCACAAGCAGGGAACGTGTACCCTGGGGCAGATGGACACGGATACGCACGGTAACATCTTTGGCCTGTTCTCGGCACAAGGGGGTGGCGCGGGTTCGAGTTGTGACGCCGCCGATTTTTCTGATCATCCCAGGAAGATCCAGAATGAGGTACTTGCCTTGGCGGATGCCCAGGTTGTTGACCGTAACACCCAGGGTTTCCTGCCCCGGATAGGAGGTACAATCCTGGGTATAGGATGTCATCACAGCGTTTAAGCTGATTTCTCCTGTCAGCCGTTGCTGATACCTGGTCATTGTCTCAGGAGACATTTCGGCCAGTTGTCTGTGCTTGATATTGTATAGGGTTCCTCTGAAGGTTTGCTTCCTGGTGATCAGGGCGTCTCCATTGTGCTCCAGGTGAATAGCATAGTCTGCCTCCAAACTATCACGCAGGGCCTTTTCACTGGAGATAATCCGTATCTCTCCCCCAGGAAGTTCCAGGCCAGCACGTCCCTGCTGGGAGGTGCTGCCAAGGACAGCGTATTCATCGGTATCATTGAGATAGACAGTATGTCCGTCCACCATGACCCGAACCAGCACCTGATCCAGCCATTCTCTGGAGGCGAACATCCGCATAAAGTCTTGCAAGGCAGGTACTGGAGGAGCATTGCCTGCAATGACAAAAGCCGGTTGCAGGCCCAGGGCCTTGAGCATCGCATAGATAACAACGGCCCTGTCAGCAGAACATCCATATCCCGCCTGCATAACCGTATCCGCACCCAGGGCCTTGTCCTGGGGATAGGTGTCTGCATCTGGCCCCTGCAAGGCGATATGCCTGGCCACGTAATCACGCAGGATGCGGACTTTGTCGTAATCCGTATGGGCCTGGGCTGTTAGCTCCTGGGCCAGTTTCGCTGTGCGTGTGTTCTGACGGGCCGCGTCTTCCAACCGCTCGGCCAAGGTCTTGGCCAGGTGAGGCCAGGTGGTTGCTGTTATTGCCACCACGGGTTGGAAGGCATAGGTCGGCGGCTGATTGTTTTCCTGTTTCACTGGGGGCACATTATGGACGGTAAAGGTATGGGTGACCAGGCCGTCCTGCACCTGTCTCTTCTGGGTAATCATCGTTGCAGGTTCTCTGACCCATGTTGTGGCAAGCCCATATCCCTGGTCAGCGGTAAAGATGCGGATGTTCATATCCTGGGGCAGGCGAACCCGCACGGTTTTGTGGAGGATGGGACATGCATCTGACATGATTTCCTGCATGGTAAATCCGTCTTGGCTGTGCACCACCCGTTCCAGGGTGTAGTCAATCACCGAACCAAGCTCCACACCGGGCAGACCCGCTACAAGGGTCTTGGCTGCCGGATAAAGAGGAGCCTCACCCACCCAGGGGGCATCCATACGATTGATCTCCTGGGGTTCAAGGTGTTTGACGGAACCATCTCTGCCCGTGACCGTGGCATTGACGATACGCACCTGCTCATAGGCAGGGGTGTAATCCATGTTGATCTCACTTTGTTCTTTTTTGCCTGCATAGGTCAGGATCTTGATGCGTTTATGCTCCCGTCCCACCCAATGCTCGTTGTCCTGCACCACCCATTCCACCTCGTCCTGGATCACCACAGCGTCAGACTGGAAGGAGCCATACCAGGCAGCCACGTCGTCTGCTTTCTTACGGGCAGCAAAGACACAGACCGCTTGATCGTTGATTTCTTGCGCGCCCAGGTTTTGTTTGAGGGCAAGATATTGGGCAGGGGAGTATTCTGGAAGATTCAGGGAGAAGAGATGGCGGGCAACAAGGGTTGTGCCCTCAAGATGGTAGTCACACAGAAACGTGGTTTCCTGGGAATGGGTCGTGATTGGTTCTGGGGCACTCAGTAAGGCCCCGACGCTGTCACCAAGTTCAAGACGCACGGTTTCATCCACCCCACAGGCATATTGGGTGAAAAGGGGATAGCGTCGTTTGGTAAGCCCCATTTTATCAATGAGCATCCGAGCCACTCCCAGATGACGACCCAAGGGAGGCAGGGCCAGAACGCGGGTCGCTTGTCTTCCTGTCAGGAAATGGGGCACCTGAAAGGCGAGGCTCACGGTCAAGGGCTCGGCAGTATCCATGATATTTTTGGGGCTGATGGTCATAGTGAGCAACTCTGCCCCGGGATAGGCGCTTTTCAGAGCCTTTTCAAAATAGGAACGCTGTTTTTCCTTGGGAGAACGGGCAAAAAAACCGCGATAGGCACTGTCATTGATGCCCTTAAAGGTCAGCAGGGTCTCTGCCTGGAGCTCCCCAGAGGGACTCAGCTTTCCTGTCGTTGCCACGGTGAGCATATTGCTCGCAGCAGGTATGACAGGACTGGTGCGCAAGGGATCACCCTGGGGAGAGGCTATCAAATAGCTGCAATTATTTAAGTAAGGAGGAAAGAGGCTTCGGGCGTGTTCGTCCGTGGCGTCCATGAGTACAATGGTTCCCTTGCCATCTTGCAGGCGCACACAACTGATAGCATGGTTAAACGAGGGCTGGGGAACCTTGGGATCCTTTTTGGGGCCTGACATGATGAGCACGGGATAGGCCTCAAATCCAGCCAGGCGGAGCATGGCTACCAAAAGGGCGGCCTTGTCCCTGCATACCCCGGCCCGGCGGTCAAAGGTCATATCCACAGAATGCGGCTCGTACCCAGGGGCATTGTTCTCCAGGGTCAGCCCCAGATAGCGAACCTCCTGGGAGACCCAGGTGAAAATGGATCGGATCTGTTCCCTGGGATCTTTCAGACCGTCCACCAATTCCCGAACCTTGTTGCGCATAGGTTCTGTAACCTTGGTCAGATGGGGCTCAGAGAGGTTCCAATACCAGCGGGAAATCCATTCCCAATCCGGGATCGTGCTTACCAGAACCCGTTGGGTTACGGTTCTCCATGAGGGCATATCCGGTTCCCGAAAGGCCTGTGGGATGTCACGGCCTTCCCAGACATACACGATCTCATCTCCTGTATGCTTTTGGGTATGAGTGAGGGTATGTCCCACTCTGTCCCGAACCGCGATATTGGCAAGGGGCAGGGATTGGGGAGCAATAAGGGTGTGGGTTGTATGAAGAATGGGACAGGTGTTTTCAAAGGGGATCAGTTTGCTGAAGCTGCCAGGTGTACGCACCTTGGAAAAGATGTCCTCAATGGTATAGTGGATGAGATCTCCCACCTTGAGGTCGGGCAGGTTGAGTTTAAGGATTTTGTCGTTGGGATTATAGATGTTTGAACTCATCTGGCTGCGGTCGATCATCACCTTGGCATTGGCCTGCATGTCAACAGGAATGACTGACCCGTCAGGACGGATGATTTCAACCCTTTCAAAGCGTGTGGTATTGTAGGGAATGGTGAACCAGGACGATAGGGAGCGCAGGGATTCCACCCCTTCCTGGGTCAAAACCTTGTGATAGGTTTCGTCCCGTTCCACATAGGTGCCATCTTCCTGATACCTGATCCAGGCGTGCCGATCCACAATGGCCGTGTCTGCATCGGGATAGGTCGCGGGAGAAACCCTTGCTGCCGCAGCAAGGGCCTGGTCCCGATCAATAAGAGAGGCAGGGGCCTGGGAAGAGGCCAGGGAAAGACTGCTGGCATGCACAAGCATACTCAGGGCCAGCCACAAGGCAGTAAAAAACGTGGTGCGTTTCATAACGTTACCTCTCAGATAGAGTGAAGACAGGAAATATTTGTAGGATGATCCTATCATGTTTGCTCAACACGTCACTATTCTCTGCCTGTATTACAGGCTAAAAAAGGGCAAAAGGCCAGGGCCTCGGGGGTGAGTTCATGCCTCTTGTGGCCGCATTGGTAGAGAACCAAGGGGCTTTCCATGATCATTCCCTGGCCTCCCTGTTTGCGGCCTTCCACCAACACGATTTTAGCCGGGCTGCCCAGCCGCCCGTAGACCGGCATGATCCGTTTGGGCTGGATGCCGTGGGCGTGCATGGAAGCGAATACAAGGTTCAATCCCTCTGCTGCAAACACAAGATAGAACCGGCTGCGGTTTTTCAGAACATGGGCCCCTGCTGCCAGGAAATCGTCCAGGCTGGCAGTCATAAGAAAGCGGGCCTGGCTGCGTGAAGGGGTCGGGCAGATCCTGCCCCGGCCTGTCTCCCGATACGGGGGATTGCAGACCACCACATCGGCCCATTGGGGGCGCAGCATCCGTGCGGCCTCCCGAACATCGCCCCGGATACTGTCCATGCGCTGATCCCATCCCAGGGTTCGGGTATTGGCCCTGGCCGAACAGACCATATCCGGGTCTTGATCCAGCCCGACTATATGGCAAGGGATGTGCTGGTAGCGCAGGCAGAGTCCCAGGCTGATCACCCCACAGCCTGTGCCCAGATCCAAGGCCCTTTCACCGGGCTTGAGGCGTGCAAAACAGGCCAGCAGCAAGGCATCCACAGAAAACTTAAATCCCTTGTCAGGCTGCCTCAGCCCTCGTGGGAACAAGGCCCTGGCCTGCTGTGTGTCGGTGATCATTATGACTCCGTTCCTGGTGATAGAAGCCCCGAAGGTTATTGAACCCTTGTTCTATGCTGTTTCCTGCGTAAGGCTTCCCATATAAGGACAGCCTCCGGCACATTCCATCTGAGAGTCAGGCCCGTGTAGAGAAGGATCCAGACGGGTATCAGCCCAAGGGCCAGAACAGCATGATCGTTGGTGAGTATGGTTCCAGCCAGAAGGCATCCGCTCAGGAACACGACCTTTGGCAGGGCAGGAGAAAGGCGGAGCCGATCCAAAGCGTGCTTGCGGCTTAGAGACCAGGTCAGGAGCCCCACATTGGCCCAGGAGGCAAGGCTTGTGGCCATTGCCAGGCCGACATGCTGCCAGGAGGTCATAAGCACCAGGCCAAGGCCTATATTGAGGACAAGGCAGATCACCGCAATCCACACAGGTGTTTTGGTATCCTCCAGGGCATAGAAGGCCGATACAAGGGGCCTGACACAGGAAAAGGCCGGAAGGCCCAGGGCATAGGCTTGCAAGGCCAGGGCCGTCTGGATCACAGAAGAGGCCGTAAAGGCTCCCCGCTCGAAAAGCAGTCCTACAATGGGCTGGGCCAGTCCGGCCAGTCCGGCAGCCGCTGGCAGGCTGATGAATACGGTCAGATTTAAGGCCGAAGACAGACCACTCCCAAAGCCCTTCCAATCCTTTTTGCCAGCCAGCCCGGCCAGGGAAGGCAGTGCTGCCGTGCCCACGGCCACCCCAAAGATACCCAGGGGAAATTGAACCAGCCTGTCGGCATAATAGAGATACGAGATACTTCCCAGGGGCAGAAACGAGGCGAGCATTGTTCCCAAAAGAATATTGATCTGATACACGGCCGAGCCAAAGACCGATGGCCCCATAAGCACAGCGATCCGTTTGACACCAGGATCCCAAAGCCGCACCCGTCCCCACCAGGAAAACCCTTTGTGGCGTAAAAATGGCTGCTGCACCAGCCATTGGGCCGCACCCGCCCCAAGCACACCCCAGGCCAGGGCCAGAGGAACCGAGATGCCCATGTGGACGGCTGTTAAGGCCGTGGCAATCAGCACCATATTGAGCATGCACGGAGCCAGGGCCGGGGCCAGAAAATGACGCATGGCATTGAGGATACCCATGCACAGGGCCACAGAGGCAATAAAGAGGATATAGGGAAAACAGATCCTGACCAGGGTGGTGGTTGCGGCCAGCAGTTCAGGAGAACGGGCAAAGCCTGGAGCCACCAGCAGGGTGATGGGTTTGGCCCCGATAAGGGCACCTGCAACCAGCATGCCCAGGATGAGCACGAGCCAGACTTGCACCGAGCGGGCCAGCATAAAGGCGGCATCCTTGCCCCTGGTTTGCAGGGTGCGGGTGAATACCGGAACAAAGGCCAGGGTCAGGGAGCCTTCGGCAAAGAGACGTCTGAGCAGGTTGGGAAGTCTGAAGGCCACAAAAAAGGCATCAGCCAAAGGCCCTGTGCCCAGGGCAAAGGCCACGATCAGATCCCTGGCAAAACCCAAGAGCCGACTGAGCAGGGTAGCCCCTGCCACAACCGAGGCATTACGGGCTATCTGCCGTGCGTGTTCGGACATGGAACGTTCATCTCCTGACCTTGGACTGTATCGTGTAATGCTCCAAAAACCGACCTGCAATGAGGCCTTCCCGTGGGAAATCAGCTCGGTTTCATAGTTATTCTAGCTAGATGTGCATTGTTTGAAGACAAGTGTTGGGCGTTGGTTGAGACCCGGATACAAGAATGCCGGACAGCCTATCCAGACCGCCCGGCCCATGATCGTTGGTCATCAGCACGTAGAGGGCGTCATTGGGGATGCACCCGTGTCTCGTGCTGGAACAAGGTCGAGGCCAGAGGCACCATATCCTCCTTGCCGCAGAACAGGGTTTCAGCCGAGGTGTCGAGCAAGGCCTTGCTTAATACCTCATCAAGATGCTCCACGCAGGTGATGGTGATGTCTCTCAAAATGGCCTGAGGGACATCTTCCAGGTCAGACTGATTGTCTCTGGGTATGAGCACATGGCTGATTCCGCCCCGATGAGCCGCCAGGAGCTTTTCCCGGAGCCCGCCTATGGGAAGAACCCGGCCCCGCAGGGTGATCTCGCCGGTCATGGCCAGATCATTGCGTACCGGAATGTTCAAAAGGGCAGAGGTCAGGCTTGTGGCCAGAGTGACACCGGCAGACGGCCCGTCCTTGGGTGTTGCGCCTTCAGGCACATGCACGTGGATATCAATGTCCTTATAAAAATCCGGTCGCAGGCCAAACACCTGACCCCTTGAGCGTACATAACTCAAGGCCGCACGGGCACTCTCCTGCATGACCTTGCCAAGTTTGCCGGTGATCTGGATCTTGCCGGAACCTGGCATCAGGGCCACTTCCACTAACAGCAATTCGCCGCCCACCTGGGTCCAGGCAAGTCCTGTGCATACCCCAACCAGGGGCTTATCCTCGCCTTCGCCATGCCGGACTTTGGGCGTGCCCAGATAGGTAGGAACATTGGTCTTGGTCACAGCCAGCTTTTTGTGGGCAAGGGAGCGATCCTCGACGATTTTGCGGGCGATCTTCCGGCAAATGGACGCAATCTCTCGCTCCAGGTTTCTGACACCTGCCTCGCGGGTGTATCGGCGGATGATTTCTACAATCGCACCCTTGGACATGGTCACGGCAACATCGGTCAGGCCATTGGCCTCAATTTGCTTGGTCAGGAGAAAATGCAGGGCAATAGAAGTCTTTTCCGTTTCCAGATAGCCAGGAATTTCAATAACCTCCATGCGGTCTCGCAGGGGGCCGGGAATAGCGGCAAGATGGTTCGCCGTGGTGATGAAAAAGATGTGGGACAGATCGTAATCCAGATCCAGATAATGGTCATTAAAGGTGTTGTTTTGTTCTGGATCAAGGACTTCCAGCAGGGCGGCTGAGGGATCGCCCCGAAAATCCGTGCTCATCTTGTCCACTTCGTCCAGGCAGAAGACCGGATTGTTGGAAGATACCCGCTTGAGGGACTGAATGATCTTGCCGGGAAGGGCACCCACATAGGTTCTGCGATGGCCTCGGATCTCGGCCTCGTCCCGAACCCCGCCCAGGGATAAGCGGACAAATTCTCGGCCCATAGCCCTGGCAATGGATTTGGATAAGGAGGTCTTGCCCACTCCAGGGGGGCCTACAAGACAGAGAATCGGCCCCTTGATCGTGTTCACCAGGGCCTGGACAGCCAGGTATTCGAGGATACGTTCCTTGGGTTGTTTCAGGCCATAGTGGTCAGTATCCAGAACCTTTTGGGCTTCGTGAATATTGATCTCTTGCGCGTTGAGATGGTTCCAGGGCAAACACAAGAGCCAATCCACATAATTTCTGATCACACCATGCTCAGGCGATGAAGAAGGAATGCGGCCTAATTTTTTGAGCTCTTCCAGACAGCGTTCCCTGGCCTCATCCGGCATGTCCTTGGCCTTGAGCTGTTCCTTGAGGTCACGTAGTTCGGTCTGAGGATCGTGGTCATGGCCCATTTCTTTGTGGATGGCCTTGAGCTGTTCGCCCAGATAGTATTCCTTGTTCCTGCGTTCTATCTGTTTTTTGACCCTGGTCTTAATCTTACGTTCCAGCCCAGAGACCTCAATTTCTTCCTGGAGAAAGGCGTACACCTTTTCCAGTCGTTTCACAGGATGAAGCTCTTCCAGGACACGTTGTTTTTTATGAAAATCCAGGCGAAGATGGGGCATGACCGCATCGGCAAGCCGACCTGGGTAGTTGAGGGAAGAGATGGCCAAAACGCTTTCCCTGGCCATTTTGTGATTGATCCTGGTGTATTGTTTGAGTGTGTCCTGGGTGGCACGCACCAATGCCTCGGATTCGGGTGTGCGGGAATCCACATCAGGAAGCATGGTAACTTCGACCGTGGGCACCTTGGCGCTGAGATCGCCGAGGGTGTGGATTCTGGCTCGGTACAAGCCTTCAAAAAGTACCTTGACGGTGCCGTCAGGCAGTTTGAGCATCTGTAAAATTTTGCTCACCGTGCCCGTGGTATAGAGATCATCCTCCTTAGGATTCTCCAGATGGGTATCTCGCTGGGTAACAAGAAAGATCTCTTTACTATGTTCTGCAAGAGCGGTTTCAATGGCCTTAATGGATGATGTACGCCCGACAAACAGCGGGACAATAGCCCTGGGAAATATGACAACTTCCCGTAACGGCATGAGGGGATAGGTCAGGAGGACATCACCATCTTCTGGCGTGGAGAAAGCGTTGGGTGTGGACATAGGCCCCTTTTGGTCTCAAAGGATAACTGGATGTGCAATAACGCAAACGATCAGGCTGATTGAATCTGTTTGTCATACAGGATGATGGGCTCAATCTCCTTTTCCACAACCGCTGTGTTGATCAGGCATTCTCTGGCCCCTTCCAGGGAAGGGATAGAATACATGATCCCAAGCATAATGGATTCCAGGACATTGCGCAGGCCCCTTGCCCCTGTCTTACGTTGAATAGACTTGGAGGCAATGGCCTTGAGGGCGTTTGTAGTAAACGAGAGCTTGACCCCGTCAAGTTCGAGCATCTTTTGATATTGTTTCACCGGAGCGTTTTTGGGTTCGGTCAGGATCCTCACAAGATCAGCCTCGTCAAGCTCTTCCAGCGAGGTGATAATGGGAATCCTGCCGACAAATTCCGGGATAAGGCCGAATTTGATGAGATCGTCAGGGTGGACGTCTTTGAGCAGCTCAGATGCCTTCTTTTTGACCCCAGCTCCGGTTGCACCAAACCCCATGACACTGCCTTGCTGACGTTGCTGGACAATGTCTTCGAGATTGATAAAGGCACCGCCAAGGATAAAGAGGATATTGCTTGTGTCCAGACGAATAAATTCCTGATGGGGATGTTTGCGGCCCCCCTTAGGAGGGATACTGGCCACTGTCCCCTCAATGATCTTGAGCAGGGCCTGCTGCACCCCTTCACCCGATACATCCCTGGTGATGGAGGTACTCTCGGATTTGCGGGCGATCTTGTCGATCTCGTCCACATAAATAATACCCCTGGATGCCGCCTCAAGATCATAGTCTGCATTCTGAACAAGCTGGACCAGGATATTTTCCACGTCCTCACCAACATACCCGGCTTCGGTCAGGGTGGTGGCATCGGCAATGGCAAAGGGGACGTGTAAGATCCTGGCCAGGGTTTGGGCGAGCAGGGTCTTACCGCTTCCTGTGGGGCCGATGAGCAGAATATTGCTTTTATCCAATTCCACATCACCGGTATCCTCGTCCTGATAGTTGATCCGCTTATAGTGGTTGTATACGGCAACCGAGAGAACCTTTTTGGCCATTTCCTGACCAATGACATAGTCGCTGAGATCCTTGTGAATCCCGTCGGGTCGGGGGATTTCCCAAGACGGCTCCTCATTGTCCGCAGCGTTGTCCTGCATGATGATCTCCTGACACAGGGCAACGCATTCGTTGCAGATATAGACTTGGGGGCCGGCAATAAGCCGACTTACTTCTGTCTGGGGCTTGTCACAGAAAGAACAGCGTAGTTTTCCTGATCTGTCAGCCTGGTTGGTCATAAGGGTTCGCTACTCCTTGACGTGCAGGGCACGTCTGCTGGCCAGGACTTCGTCAATGAGACCGTAGGCAACAGCCTCTTCCGAACTCATGAAATAATCCCTGTCCGTATCGTTTTCGACCTTGGCCATATCCGTACCAGAATGTTTGGACAGGATCTGGTTCAATGTGGCCTTGAGCCGGATAATTTCTTTAGCCTGAATATCAATGTCTGTGGCCTGCCCCTGAAATCCTCCCATGGGCTGGTGGATGAGGATTCTGCTATGGGGCAAAGCATAGCGCATACCAGCTTCGCCTGCCGCCAGGAGCACGGCACCCATACTCGCTGCCTGGCCCATGCACAGAGTGGCTACAGGAGATGAGATATACTGCATGGTATCATAGATGGCCAACCCTGCGGTGACAGAGCCTCCGGGCGAGTTGATATACATATTGATCTGTTTTTCCGCATTTTCCGATTCCAGAAACAAAAGCTGGGCACAGATGAGGTTGGCAACGGTGTCGTTAATGGGGGTGCCCAGGAGGATGATCCTGTCTCTGAGCAGGCGGGAATAAATATCATAGGCCCTTTCACCTCGGCCTGAGGTCTCAATGACCATGGGGACATTGTTGGTGACCATGCGTTCCTCCGTTGTGATGGATGTGGTCTGTCCGTTGACACAGCAGGAGCCGTGCACCTGGACGATGAGATTGTGTCAACCAAAAAGATGAGGTGTCGCGCTGGAGAGCTTGTCCTTCATGCCGTGTTGGGAAAGCCAGCATTCAGGCATGACAGGGAAGCGGTTGCACGTATTCCAGGGAACCAGGAAGGACGAGCCGTGCTGGCAGGAAAAAAGGGAAAAACCGGGAGGAACATCCTTGTCCTCCCGGTCTGAAAAGGGCTGAAACGTGCAAAGGCTAGGCCTCATCCTCGGCTTCGCTTGCTTCCTCTGCAGCAGGTGCTTCTTGAGGGGGAACCATCGTCACCTGGGCATGTTCGTAGATCAGATCCATAGCCTTGTCCTGAAGGACGCGGTCACGCAGGGGAAGCATGAGGTTGTTTTGTTCGTAATAATCCTTGAGGGCGTTAAAATCCTGGCCTGTCTGCATAGCCATCTTCTGGAGCAGAAAATCCACTTCCTGAGGCTGGACATTGATTTCCTGTTCTTCGGCAACGGCCATGAGGAAGATCTCGGATTTGACAATGGCTTCACTTTCTTCCCGGAATTGCTCACGCAGTTCCTGGGGCGATTTACCCAGTGACTCAAGGCTTTTGCCCTGTTGCTCGGTGCGCTGGCGCAGGGTTTCCACTTTTTGATCAATATGGGCTTCCACCAGAACCGGCGGCAGTTCAAAGGTTACCTGATCCTTGAGTTCGTCAAGGAGCTTTTTCTGGGCCGCACTCTTGTTGAGATCCTTGCGGGATCGCTCATAGGAACGGGTGATCATGTCCCGCAATTGTTCCATGGTGGAACATCCTCCGGCATGGCCGGCAAAATCGTCATTGAGTTCAGGAAGTTTTCTGGTCTTGATGGCGTGCAGGGTGACGCGCATTTCCACTTCCTGGCCGGCAAGTTCCTTGTTCAGAAAGTCTTCGGGAAAAACCACAATACCGGAACCTTCCTCACCGGCCTTGAGTTTCTTGATGATGGCCTCAAAGCTTTCCAGAGCACTGCCTTCACCCAGGAGCAATTCAAAGCTTTCCGCCTTGACATTGTCTAAGGGTTCACCGTCTTTATAACCCTCAAAGTCGATCATCACCACGTCACCATCCTGGGCAGTACGTACCTCCTCCACACGGGTGAGAGTGGCGGCATTTTCACGCATCCGTTCCAGTACCTGGTCAACCTCATCGGGCTTGATGACCACTTCTTCCTCTTCCACGGCCAGCCCCTTGTACTCAGGCAGATCAAAGGAGGGCAGGACTTCAAAGGAAAAGGAATAGGCATAGTCTTTGCCCTTTTCCAAGAGTTCAGAACCCTTGGGATTCATGTCCAGACGTCCCAGGGGAGTGACATCCATCTCATTTAAGATGGTGTTGATATGGTAATTGAGGAGATCTTGCGTGGCCTCGCTGTACACTTTGTCACCGTAACGGCCTTCGATAATCTTTGCGGGAACCTTGCCCTTTCTGAAACCCTTGATTTCCACATCTCGTCGATACAGGGCAATGGTTGCCTGGATAGAGGCATTGACCTCCTCCTGAGGCACCACAACATTGACGGTTCTCTTGACCGGGCTGACTTCTTCTACTGTGTATTCCATGAGACAGGCTTCCTCCTTCTCTATGTACTGACCAGGGTAGTATTCCTGGCGGGCAGGTGTCGATTATGGTGCGAGAGGAGAGACTCGAACTCTCACGGTCACCCGCTGGCTCCTAAGGCCAGTGCGTCTACCCATTCCGCCACTCTCGCAAAGAACAAAAAGGGATGTGTAAGCACGGACTCTTGAGGTGTCAACACGCGAAATGCGAGCGCAGAGGGGCCAAATGATTGGTGGGGCCGTCTCCCTTGCCCAGGTCAAATCGCTGATCCAGAGCCGTTAGTAAATAGGTCTGGGCACGTCTCACTGCCTCTTCAAGGTCATGGCCTCGTCCAAGCCAGGCCGCAATGGCCGCAGACAGGGTGCAGCCGGTACCGTGGGCATTGCGGGTGGGAATCCGCTTATGCTCAAGGGCCAGAGGCGGTCTGCCAGGGATGCCCAGCCAATCGGTCATGGTATCTCCTGCAAAATGTCCGCCTTTGATGAGGACAGCTCCGGCCCCCATGTCCATGAGGTGTTCCAGGGCCAGAACACAATCCTTGGGTGAGGACAGGGAACGTCCGGTAAGGGCCTCTGCCTCTGGCCGATTGGGGGTGAGCAGGGTGGCCAGGGGAAGGATATGCCGCTGTAAGGCCTGGATGGCATCCTTTTTGAGCAGGGCATGACCGCTTTGACTCACGCACACAGGATCCACCACCAGGGGAATATCCACGGTGGCGAGCACCGGAGCCAGGGCCTTAATAATCGGGGTGGAAAAGAGCATACCTGTTTTGGCGGCTTTGATGGGAAAGTCTTCAAGGACCACAGTAAGCTGTTTGGCCACAAACTCAGGAGATGCTGGCTCAATCCCATAGACCCCAGTGGTATTTTGGGCGGTCAGGGCCGTGATCACCGAAAGCCCATAGGTTCCAAGCACGGTCATGGTTTTCAGATCTGCCTGAATACCGGCACCGCCGCCAGAGTCAGAACCCGCAATGGTCAGGACACAAGGGGGAATATACGTGGACATACGAACTCCTGATAAGGGATCAAGAGGTGAAAAGGATATGATTAGAGGGCTGCGTCCAGCAGCATGTTATCTCGGTGAATGGTTTCAGGATAGGAGATATGGCCGAGAATGGCCTCAATGTCACCCGTGTTGCGGCCCTTGATACGTGTGAGTTCTCCGGCTGTGTAGTTGGTCACTCCCACCCCGATAGAACGACCGGTATCATCAACAATACGAACCATATCGCCTCGGCCAAAACGGCCTTGCACCTCGCGTATGCCAGCCGGAAGCAGGCTTTTTCCGTGGTCGGTGAGGGCGCGTGCCGCTCCCTGGTCAATGACAATGGTTCCACGCGGATCAAGATGGTAGGCCATCCAGAATTTTTTGCGTGAGATACACCTGTTCTCGGGCATGATCCAGGTTCCCAGCTCCTCACCGGCAAAGACCTTTTCCAGCCCAAAATGGGTTTGTCCCGACAGGATAAGGGTTGGGACGCCAAGCTGGGCAGCCCGTCTGGCTGCGAGCAATTTGCTGTACATCCCGCCGGTACCGCTTCCGGTTTTGCCCTGACAGACGGTTTCCAGGGGCATGGAGGCTATATCCTCTATATAGGGCAGGAGCGTGGCGTCGGGGTGGGTGAGAGGATTAGCCGTGAACACGCCCTTGGCCGAGGTCAGGTTAATGAGCAGGTCAGCCTCTACGGCATTGAGGATCAGGGCGGCCAGGGCATCATTATCGCCGAATTTAAGTTCCTGGACGGCCACGGTATCGTTTTCATTGATAATGGGAATGACCCGCCATGCAAGGAGCCTGGACAGGGTGTTGCGGGCATTGAGAAAGCGTTCTCGGTCTTGCAGATCGGAACGGGTGAGCAGCACCTGGGCGGTCACGGTATGGTATCTGGCAAAGGCCTCGTCGTAAGCGTGCATGAGACGGCTCTGACCAATGGCCGAGGCCGCCTGTTTATAGGCCAGATCCTGACGCGTCGGGCAGGAGTCCATGACCTTACGGCCTGCGGCCACAGCCCCTGAAGACACCAGCACACAATCAATTCCCTGATCATGCAGCCCGGCCATTTCATCGGCCAGCCGGTTGATAACCCGCAGATCCAGACCGTGCCTACCCGTCAGGACGGCGCTGCCTACCTTGACCACCACACGTCTGGCATGGGCCAGAACATGGCGGCGTGCCTCCAGACAAGGGTTTTGGGGCCTGGATTGTTCTGACAAGGACATAGGAACTACCCTTCTATGGTTTTCATTTCCCGCCACATGGCGGTCAGCAAGGCGTCTATCCCTTTTTCATACAGGGCCGCAAGGAAAAAGACCTGCTTACCGGCATCCTGGGCCGCTTTTTGAAGGGCCGTTATGGCCGCATCGTCAAGCAGGTCGATTTTGTTGATCACGAGCAATTGTTTCTTGGTTTGTAACGAGGTCTTGTACAGGGCAAGCTCCTCATTGAGCAGATCAAACCCCGCCCAGGGGTCGTCCAGGGAAATATCCTCGGCACTGAGGAGGTGCACCAAAAAGCGGGAGCGTTCCACATGTTTCAAAAAGGTATGGCCAAGCCCCTGACCCGCATGAGCTCCCTGGATCAGTCCGGGAATGTCGGCAACAACCATGCGTTGCCCGCCATCGTCCACCACCACACCCAGATTGGGATTCAAGGTGGTAAAAGGATAGGGTGCTATCTTGGGCCGAGCCGCAGAAATGGCGGCAAGAAACGTTGATTTTCCCGCATTGGGCAGCCCCAGCAGACCCACATCGGCTAAAAATTTGAGTTCCAGGCGTATACGCATTTCCTGGCCCGGCTCCCCGGGCTGGGCAAAGCGCGGCGCACGCATGGTCGAGGATTTGAAGTGGGTATTGCCCTTGCCGCCACGGCCTCCCTGCACCAGGGTCACTTCCTGGCCTTCATCCACAAGATCGGCAATAAGGGTTTCTTGTCCGTCCTGGTCGAGACGGTAGATCAGGGTGCCTGCCGGGACGTCCACAACCATGTCCTGACCGGCCCGTCCATAACACATCCGTCCCTGACCTGGGCGGCCATTTTCTGCCTCATACACCCGTTTATGCCGGAAGTCGTAGAGACTGAGCAGTTGTTCGCGGCCTCGAAAGATCACGTCACCACCATGACCCCCATCGCCGCCGTCAGGCCCGCCCCTGGGAATATATTTTTCCCGTCGAAACGACACACATCCTGGGCCGCCTTTGCCCGAACGAACGAGAATTTCGGCTTCATCCACAAATTTCATGGTGTTGTTCCTTGCTGCCTGGTATGAGGTAATGCCTTAACAAATCGACCTGGAATGAGGCCCACGGAACACACGGAAGGACAGGGAAAGATGCTTGGTGCTTCCGTGTGTTCCCTGTGTTTTTTGGGCTCTGTTTTGGGAGGGTCATAAGGAGCGTCTTTGAACCAAAAAGACCGCTCAAAGGGAAGGCCCCTGGAGCGGTCTTACAACAGGCACTGCTAAAGGAAATATTAGGCCGAGGCAGGTACGATATGCACTCTGCTCTTTACCTTTTTCTTGCGACGGTATTTTTCATAGGCGACCACACCGTCACACAGGGCAAACAGGGTGTAGTCCTTACCCATGCCCACGTTTTTGCCAGGATGTACCCTGGTTCCCAGCTGACGTACCAGGATATTGCCTGCGAGAACCTGCTCGCCGCCGAATTTTTTGACGCCCCGTCTCTGACCCGCACTATCGCGACCGTTACGGGAGCTACCACCTGCTTTTTTATGTGCCATGGAGTTGTCCTCCTCATCAACTGTTGCAAGAGCGTTACCGCTTGTGTCGGGCTTGTGTTTCCAAACCTTCGCGATCCTGGGCAGGATCATGTTCCAGGGTCTTGCATGACCGTAAAGACCGACCAGAACCTTGGATGCCTTGCACCTGACACCTATTGAACAGCCTGGTTATGAGTTGTTTTCAAGAGCTATCAGATGTGGATCGCCGTTACGTGAAGGGTGGTGAAATCCTGACGATGCCCTTGTTTTTTTCTGTAATCTTTGCGCCGCTTTTTCTTGAACACAATGATCTTTTTGTCCCTGCCATGTTCTACCACCTGGCAGGTCACGCTGGCTCCATCTACATACGGGGTGCCGATTTTGAGATCATCACCTTCTCCGGCCATTACAACCTTATCCAAAGAGAGCTCGGAACCAGCCTCGGCATCCAGCTTGGCTACCTTGACGGTAAGGCCCTCTTGTACACGAAATTGTTTTCCACCAGTTTCAACAATAGCAAACATAGTTTTGTTACCTCCCAAGAATGAAACGTGCCTACTAATTCTTTTATTACTTCTCCGTCAAGGATTTTTTCATTGACCTGACGGCAGGGACTTTTGGGGGCTGCCAGGGCCCTGGACGGACACGGGAGGGAACGCCGCAGTTGGTCAGGCTCTGGCAACCACCAGAACATCGACTCGGCGGACACCACCCTTTCGCAGGGCCCCGGCACAGGCTGCCAGAGTGGAGCCTGTGGTCATGACATCGTCTACGAGCAGGACATGCTTGTTGACAAGTGCCTGGCCGCGAACCGCAAAGGCTCCCTTGAGATTGCTCTGCCTGGCCTTTCTGTCCAGTCCTCGTTGGGCCTGCGTATTCCGCACACGGATCAGGGAGCGGGTATCAAGGATGGGTGCGAGGGAGGGAACCAGGGGGCGGGCCATTTCCAGGCTCTGGTTAAAGCCGCGTTCCTGCAAGCGTTTGGGATGCAGGGGAACAGGTATGAGAACATCAGATGTCTCCATTTCGTGGAGGGCAAAGCCTTGCTGGAGCATGGTTCCCAGCACCGTGACCAGAGGCAGGCGGGCCCGGAATTTGAAATCTGTGATCATGGTTCGCACCAATCCCGCATAGGGGCTGAAAAAGCCCAGCAGCGACCAGGGGCGGGGGGAGCGTCGGCACGAGGCGCAGAGATACACATGGTCGTTGGGAGATGCGTACAAGAGTCCACATTGAGGGCAATAGCCGTCGATTCTGGGTTGGAGTTCTTTCAGACAGGCCGTGCATACTGCCGTGAATACGGGATCATCCGCCTGGGTGCGGCTGCCGCAGACAGCACATCTGCGGCCAGCGGCCAGCAGGAAACGCCTGCCAAGCTCCTGTATCCGCTGCACAAGGTTCCGGTTCATGGCTGTTTGTTTTTCCTGTAATGTTGCCATGCTCTTCGCCCCAGGCAGAGCATCGCGTCCCTGGCCTGGGTCGTTCTTTTGAAGTCACTGGGCCCGTCCATGTTTCTGAACAAGGCTGGGTCGTGCAGGGTAAAGCGGAAAACGTGCAAAAAATATTTCAGGGTCAGCAGGCTTCCCTCAAATAATTTTTCTCCCTGGGGACGTCCTGCGCATAGAGCCACATAGGCTCGACGCTCAGGAAGGGCGGTCCAATCTGCCTCGTTGTTGCTGGAACGGATATAATACCCCTGGGCTCGGTCAATAAAACCCTTGAACAGGGCCGGTAGGTGGTAAAAATAAATAGGGGCTGCAAACATAACAAACGGGGCCGCCATGAGTTGAGCAAAGAGGGGAGCCGCGTCATCCTGCCCAGCAAGGATACATGATCCTGATGGATCACAGGCATTGTTTCCCTGGCAGGGGATGACGAGGTTGTCTCGCAGATAGATGATGGTACTTGTGCCTCCGGCCTCGTTGATACCTGCGGCAAAGGCATGGGCAGCCGTATCTGAATTGCCTCCGGCCCTGGGACTACATGCCATGACAAGGGGACGGGCAGATGGACTGGCAGGAGCCTGCCCCTTGTCAGGAGTCTGCATCTGGATCGTCCCCTTTTTTGAAAAACCGTGCCCGGACAAACCCGTCTTCAGAAAGGGTTGCCATGTCCCACTCATCAAGACGTGACAAGGCATTATGCAATTGCGGCAGGGCTTTTTCCTGCACCAACGCCTCCACCTTCTGGCCCTGGTTGAACTGGAGGTGCAAACCTACCTCCTGCCCCACCCCTCAGCAGATATGGCGGCAATCAAGAACTATTTTTCTGGGCATGATTTCCTCGTGTGGTTACAGTATCTGAAAATCGCTGAAAAAGGGATTGTTGCGGCGGGCATCCCGCACGTCTGTGGCAGGGCCGTGGCCCGGATAGATGGTGGTTGTTTCCGGAAGAACCAGGATGTGGGTATAGGCTGATTCCCTGAGCACGTTTTGGTCACCACCAGGAAAGTCTGTTCTGCCCACGGATCGGTAAAAGATGAGATCCCCGCAAAAGACCGCGCCAAGGCTGGGAACATAAAAGGATAAGCTGCCTGGACTATGACCCGGTGTGGCCAGGACATGCCAGGTGGTATCCAACAAGGTGTGGGTTCCCTGGTTAAGAGGGGTGAAGGAAAAAGCTGGCGTCTGGGGAAAGCCCATGAATCCTCCTCCACCGAGTTCGGTATCCAGCAGGTAGGCATCTGCCTCTCCGGCAAAGATGGGAGCACCTGTGGCATCTGTGAGGGCGGCATTGCCCCCGATATGGTCGAAATGGAGGTGGGTATTCAGGATATGGGTCACACGAAGTCCCTGGGCCTGGATGTGGGCAAGAACCTCAGCAGGATCGCCTCCTGGATCAATGACCAAGGCCTCTTTGGCATCATTGGACAGCACATAGCAATTGGTCTCCAGCGGACCAAGCTGAAAGAGTGTAACGTTGAGCATGGAACCTCACATAATTTGGAAGCAGAGGGGACAGGATATGAGTAGTGCTTGAGCAGACCGTCTCAACAACCAGGGCAACAACCGAGCATTGCTCCAGAGGATCCGCAGTTTCCTACTCCATATCCTGCCAGGAGGAAAGACCGGAGATCAGCATCTCATTGGGCCGTTGTCCAGACATCCTCGGTGGTGATTTGCTCTGCTTCAGAGGTTCTCTCCGTGCTTATCCACATAAGGCGTTGCCAACGAATTGGTTGGAGCCTTATCCTTAATAGTCCTCACCAGACAAACATATATCCCATCCTCCAGACTGGACAAACCCTACCCCCTGGGGCAGAAACGGCTTGCTGTGTTTCTTTTTTTGGTTGCCTGACATCGTGTTGGGCTGTCCTTAGTGAACATCCATTTTCCTGCACCATGTATCTGCCCATTCTCTCGCTTCCCCAGGAACAGGATTCCCTCACAGGCAAAGACCTGCTTGCCTATGAACCTCGGCTTGCCGAGTGTTTCAGCACATGTTTTACCTTTACCACGCATGGCCTGAGCTTTCCCACGTCCATACCCGATGCTATGCTTCCAGAGGATACGAGTAGGGAATTGCGGGCCTCTATAGAGGATGGCCGCGTCGTTATTCCCCTGCAATGGGGAGAGAAGCTCCTGGGAATTTTTGCAGCCAGCGGGGTGGACGAACAGGCCTTGCAGCCCATACTGCCTGCCCTGCCCAAAATGGCCCGTATGGCCCTGGAAACGGTTTTTGTCTACCGTGCATCCCTCACCGATCCCTTGACGGGTCTGCACAATCATTTATTGCTCCAGAGCCTTGTGACAAACGAGATCACGATGGTGCTCTCGTCCATTTTGCCAGGCCCGGATTCCACCGCAGACAGCGAATACAGAAGCTGCTTTGCTCTCATCCACATCGATATGGATGGGTTTACCAGAATCAACTCCCGATTCGGACACGCTTTTGGCGACAGCGTGTTGGTCGATGTGGGCAAGACCCTGCAAGCCCATTGCCCCAGTCAGGCCCAGGTCTTCAGGGCAGAAGGGGCGGCCTTTTTTCTGTTCTGGCCCCAGGGGACACCTGCCAGGTGCCGTCATCTGGCTGATACGTTGGTTGATGCCATTGCAGATCGTTCGCTGGAAAGCCCTGTTGCTCGCGAACCTGTTACCCTCAGTGCCAGTGCCGGATATGCCGTCTATCCGACAGATATGTCCGGCCATCAATTCCGAAGATCGGCTGAAGAACAGGCACGGATCATCCTGGAAAAGACCCATAAGGCCGCTCGGTCAGCCAAGACAATGGGAGGCGATACCGTCTTTGCCTACAAGGACATCCTGAAACAGGGTGTCACGATTCTTGAAATGTTGCCTTTGAACCGGATGCTGATCAGCGCAGGGAATAATCTTGACCTTACAGAAGGGACTCGATTTTTTATCTGGCCAGGGACGGTGCATCCCTTTTCCCCTTCCCCAAACCAGACCATTCCTTATCCTGCTATGTACAAGGGAGAAATGCTTGTTCAGGAGGTGGGTGACCAGACCAGTGTTGGCGAGATCCTCTTTTTGAGCGATCCTTCATGGACTCCCTGTGTGGGTGACAGGCTTTCTCTGATTGAGAGTCAGGAACCTTGTGAGCTGTCCATACGACCATCCCAGGAAGGACAGCACGACCACCAGCAAGGGGTTGTTCTGGGACTCAGAGAATTTATCCTGCGTTGGACACAGATGCGGACTGCCACCGAGACCTTTGTGCTTGCTCTCTGCTGGATGAACCCTGGTGAGGCCTCGGTGGAGCAGGAAACCGACCAGCGTGTTGAGCAGGTGTACAAGGCCATACAGACATTGTTTCCCAAGCCTCATCTGGTTGGCCGTTATAGTGCCAATACCTTGATCTGTTTCTTTCCTGATCTGGACGAGGAAACGGCCCTTGAACAGGGACGTGCCTTATCTGCCGCAAGCGGCCAGGACATGGGTCTTGATTTGCATATTGGCATGGCCGGGTATCCTTTGCTGCATTATTCCAAGGCAGAAATGCTGGACAATGCCCGTAAGGCCCTGGAACATGCCTTACTGCTGACCAGGCCCGATGCCGTCCTGTTCGATTCCATCTCCCTGACCATCAGTGCGGATCGCATGTTTACCAAGGGGCATTGTTACGCGGCCCTGGAAGAATATCAGCGGGCCCTGGTGCTTGATCCTGCCAATCTGCTTGCCCGTAATTCTCTGGGTATCTGCTACGCCAGGCTGGGCCGGATGGAAGAGGCTAAGAGGCATTTTCAGACCGTGGTGGAGCAGGGGGGCAAGGAGCTTATGGCCCTGTATAATTACGGTTATGCCTGTCTGAGGACGGGCGAAGATGACAAGGCGCATGAGGCCTTTACCCAATGCCTGACCATTGATCCCACCCATGTGTACAGCCTGATCCGTCTGGGCCGATTGGCAGAACAACGTGGGGATCTTCAGGAGGCAGAGGCCAGTTATCAGCAGGCAGGCAGTACGCCTCATGGTAAGGGTATGGCGGCCCGCCATCTTGCCCACCTGGCCCTGGACAGGGGTGAACAGGACAAAGCACGAGAATTATTGCACCAGGCTCTCATTTTTGAACCCAATGATGCCTTTGCCTTGAACATGTTGGCGAAGCTTTATTTGGAACAGGGCGATGATCCTGAAATTGCTGAAAACCTGGCGCGCCAGAGTGTGCATGTACGACCAGATATTCCTGAATTGTGGATGGAAGTGGCCCGTGCCCTGGAGGCCAGCGGCAAGACCGAGGAGGCAAGGGCAGCACATCTTCGCAGCCGTTCATGAGCCTGTGGCAAGAAGAGATGCTTCTTGAAAAAAAGGTTTGACTTCCCTGATCTGTTTCCATAGAAGCATTCGCACTGGACATGGCTCCAGCCTGTTCCCCGGTGGCTCAATCGGCAGAGCGGGTGGCTGTTAACCACTAGGTTGGCGGTTCAAGTCCGTCCCGGGGAGCCAGATAACAAAAAACCTCCGTGTTGCAACACGGAGGTTTTTTTATGGGTAATGAAGCGGGAAGAGGGATGGCCGATTGCTGGAGAATAACCATGAAACCGACCTGCTTATCCTCTCAAAGCAGAGCCCACGCAATACCACGGAAAAGGCAGGAACGATGCTTGATGCTTCCGTGTCTTCTGCGTGTCTCATGGATGACCAAGGTCTTACATCCCTTCCTTGTCCCGCCGGTCATCCACTCTTTTCGCCTTGCCCTGGCTGCGGGGAAGGCTGTTGGATTCCACCAGATCGACCTTGGGGGTGATCAGCAGCTCGTCCCGGAGTTTATGGGCAATGGATTGACGGAGAGCATTTAACACCCGCATATCCTCAATAAAAAAGTTTTCCTTCACCTCGACCTTGACCCGCATCTGGTCCAGAAAGCCATCACGTTCCAGAATAATGAGGTAGTTCTGGCCCACTTCCGGTATATCCATGAGAACCCGTTCGATCTGCATGGGATAGATATTCACGCCCTTCAAAATGATCATGTCATCGGCTCGGCCAAGAATCCGATCCAAACGGCGGTGGTGACGCCCACAGGGACACGAACCCGGCAGAAAGCGGGCCAGATCCTTTGTTCGGTAGCGGAGAAGGGGCATGCCCTCACGGGTCAGGGTGGTAAGGACAAGTTCGCCAATCTCGCCGTCAGGTACAGGTTTCAGGGTTTGGGGATCCAGGATTTCAGCCACATAGGCGTCTTCCCAGACATGCATCCCGTTTTGTTCCAGGCATTCAAAGGCCACCCCTGGGCCGTTCATCTCTGATAATCCATAGGAATTATACGCCTTGATTCCATAGATGGCCTCTACCCGTTGGCGAACAGCCTCGGTATGGGGTTCTGCACCAATGATGGCAATGCGAAGATCCAGGGATTGGGGATCTATATCCATAGCCTCAAACACGGTGGCCAGATGCAGGGCATAGGAAGGAATGATGTGGATGACCGAGACATGGAAGTCCTTGAGCAGTTTGATCTGCCGTTTGCTGTTGCCTGCCCCTGCCGGGATGGTACAGCATCCCAGCCGTTCTGCTCCGTAATGGATGCCCAATCCTCCAGTGAACAGGCCATATCCTGACATATTCTGAAAAACATCCTTGGGACGGATGCCCACGCCATACATACATCTGGCCATGAGATCGGCCCAGGTCTGGATGTCGTTTCTGGAATAGAACACACAGGTGGGCGACCCAGTGGTGCCTGATGAGGCGTGCATCCGATTCATTGCTTCCACGGGCATGGCCAGCATCCCGTCGGGATATTCCTTGCGAAGGTCATCCTTGGTGGTGAAAGGAAGGCGTCCTATATCAGCCACGCTCTTGATGTCAGCTATGCGGACTCCGGCTCTGGTCAATTGATCCTTGTAAAATCTGGACTTGCTGGCCTGAAATACCGCATTTTTGAGGCGCACGCCCTGGAGGGCGTCAAGGGCTTCTCGATCAAGGAGTTCCTGTTCGTGCAGTACGTGATGGTTCATGCTTACCCTTCCTTGGGCTACTGGTTCAGGGATGCTCAGGTGATGGTTGGAGGTATTTCTTCTGACGGTGCGATGTCAGCAAGATTCTCAAAGGCCGTGTATTTGTCCAGGTACGAGAGCTTGACCGTGCCCGTAGGCCCATTACGCTGCTTGCCGATAATGATTTCGGCAACACCTGTTTTTGGGGTGTCTTTGTTCTTGTTATAGGCATCTTCCCGATAGAGAAAGACAATGACATCTGCATCCTGTTCAATGGCCCCGGATTCACGCAGGTCTGACAGCATGGGCCGCCGGTTGGTGCGTTCTTCAACCTTGCGGTTGAGCTGAGACAGGGCCACGACCGGAACATGCAGTTCCTTGGCCAGGGCCTTGAGGGTTCGTGAGATCTCGGAAATTTCCTGTTCCCTGGAATCAATGCGATGACTGGCCCGCATAAGCTGGAGATAATCCACAATGACCAGGCCAAGATTTTTTTCCGCCTTAAGCCGTCGGCAGCGTCCCCTCATCTCCATAGTCCCAAGGGACGGGGTATCATCAATATAAATGGGTGCCCTGGACAGGACATCGGCGGCCTCATAGAGCTTTTTCCAGTCTTCATCGTCCAGAAAGCCGCTGCGCAGGCGGGTCAGATCCACCTTGCCCCAGCAGCAGAGCATACGCATCATAAGCTGCTCCATGGACATTTCCAGGGAGAAGACCGCTGTAGGCACATCGTGCATGACTGCGGCCCGCATTCCCATATTCAGGGCAAAGGCGGTTTTTCCCATGCTTGGCCGGCCAGCAACAATGATGAGGTCAGTGGGTTGTAACCCGGCGGTCAGCTCGTCAAATTTATGGTAGCTGGTGGCAACGCCGGTGACCAGTTCCTTGCGTTCCACCCGTTTTTCCAGCTCGGAAAATACATCTGCCACCAGATCCCTGGCAGATCGGAAGGCCGGTTTGACCTTGGCTTCGGCAATGGAAAAAATGGTCTGTTCGGATTGGTCAAGGAGTGACTCCACATTCTGGGAGGCGTCAAAGCATTGGGTCAGGATGTTCGTACTTGCATGGATGAGTTCGCGCCGCAGGGACCGTTCCTTGACAATATTGGCGTGGAACAGGGTGTTGGCCGCATTGGGAACGGCTTCCACCAGAGAGGCCAGGTAGAGTCCTCCGCCCACCTTGTCTAATGTGCCCTGGGATTCAAGAAATTCGGTCACTGAGAGAAGATCTATGGGAATGTTCCGGCGGTACAGATCCCGGAAGGCCGCATAGATTATCCTGTGGACAGGGGAATAGAAATCATCCTCGGTAAGCACATCCACCAGGCTGTGAAAGACTCCATTGCGTAAAAAAACCCCACCCAGAACGGCCTGCTCGGCCTCCATATTCTGGGGGGGGAGTTTACGTAAAAGGTCGGCAGAGACCTTGTCCAGGTCTGCTGCCGACCCCTTGGAGCCGTTTGGGGAAGAGGCGGCTTTATGCCTCTTCGGCAACGCTTTCGGCTGTGGGTTCTTCGCTTGCGGGTTGTTCGGGTTCTGGTTCATCGGCTTGGTGTCCGTGCGGTACCACAGAGACGTTCAGTTCTGCTTTGACATCAGGATGCAGTTTGACTTCCAGGGTGTAATCGCCCAAGGCGCGGATGGGATCTTCCAGCACGATCTTCCGCCTGTCCACTTCTATGTCCAGGCTTTCCAGGACGTCAGCGATGTTGGCCGAGCTGACCGAGCCGTAGAGTTTGCCGCCTTCACCCACGCGCACCTCAATGACAACCTTGGCCTGGGTGAGTTTGTCGGCCAGTTCCTGGGCTGCAAAACGGATAGCATCCATCTTTTCCTGCAACCGTTTGCGTTCAAATTCAAAGGCCTTGATATTGGCCTTGGTGGCCAGCATGGCCAAGCCTTTGGGGATGAGATAATTACGGCCATATCCGGGCTTGACAGTGACCAGATCACCGAGCCGTCCAAGATGATCAATATCTGCTCGCAAGATAAGTTTCATAGGGCACCTCTCCTAAAGAGTCCGTTTTTTGACTTCGGAACTATGCGTAGCAGTATAATACAACAAGGCCATCTGACGGGACTTTTTGATTTCGCGGGTCAATGTCCGTTGATGCTTCGCGCATGTGCCGGTAATACGCCGTGCAATGATTTTTCCACGGTCAGTGATAAAATCCTTGAGAATATCGGGGTGCTTGTAATCCAGGGGGAGCTCCTTATTCTCACAAAAACGGCAGAATTTTTTTCGGGGTGTGAAACGACGTTTGTAGCCCATGTTATTCTCCCTCCGGCTCATAGGTGTCGGCAAGCTTGACGGTCAGGAATTTGAAAATACCGTCAGCAATGCGGATATTACGTTCCAATTCGGTGATGGCCTCGCCGGGCAGGGCAAATTCCAGCCGCGTGTAGTAGCCGCGCATAGTTTTCTGGACGGGATAGGCCAGCTCACGCATACCCCAATCATCCACGATCAGGACGTTGCCCCCATCGCGTTCAATGATCCCGGACAGATTGTCCAGGAGTTCCTGCCGTGCCTCAGAGGCCAGTTCAGGACTCATCAGCAACAGGGTTTCATACGTTTGCAGCATTGAATAAACCTCCTTACGGTCTATGGGCCCTTCCTTTCGTATGCGGCCATGTGTGGACGCAGGAAGAGCAAGGAAAGAGAGGGACAGTATTTTTTTGAGCAGGGGATGTCAATGGGATTGTCACAGAACCAGCAAGATGGCCGAGACTATGTGGTTACCCCTGCCTCCTCAAAGGTTTTCATCTCGGTAAAGGTCTTGATGGCCCCTTCCAGAATGGTAAAGGCCAGGGCCGCGCCAGAACCCTCACCCAAACGCATACCCAGCCGAAGAATGGGCTCAAGGTTCAAATGGGCAAGCATAATCTGGTGGCCGGGTTCGGCTGAGGCATGTCCGGCAAAGGCGTATTCCATGCAAAGGGGGCAGAGTGCGTGGGCAATGAGGGCCCCTGCCGTAGAAATAAAGCCGTCAATGACCACGGGTTTTCGGTGCCAGGCCGCTGCCAGGATGATGCCGGCAATGCCGCCGATTTCAAAACCACCGACCTTGGCAAGGACATCCAGTCCGTCCTGGGCCTGGGGGGTATTAAGGGCAATCCCCCGGCGTACAGCCTCGTATTTGCGATGCAGACCTCTCTCATCCACGCCTGTACCCCTTCCAACCATCTCCTCCAGAGAGGCTCCGGTGAGGACGACCCCAATGGCTGACGAGGGGGTGGTGTTGCCAATGCCCATATCCCCGGTAGCCAATATATCCACGCCTGTAGCAATAAGAGATGAGGCCAGTTCAAAGCCGGTCATAATGGATTGTACGGCCTCTTCCCGTGTCATGGCAGGCCCCTGGGCCAGGTTGCTGGTGCCATTCCTGATTTTTTTGATAACAAGGCGATCCGAATGGCTGGCTGCCAGGGGCTGAAGATCGGCAGCAACACCCACATCCGCAACCATCACCCTGGCTCCGGCATGACGGGCCAGGATGTTGACCCCGGCCATATCCTGTAGAAAGGCCCGGATCATCTGCGGGGTGACTTCCTGGGGAAAGGCACTGACCCCTTCCTCTACCACACCATGATCTCCGGCCATGACCAGAACCGCTTTTGACGAGAGGTCGGGGTGCAGTGTACCTGCTATGGCGCAGAGGCGTTCGGACATATCCAGTAAGGCCCCCAATGCCCGTGGGGGAATGATGAGCTGCTCAGAGCGCTCACGGGCCTTATTGAAGATGGCCTTGTCTGGTGGTTGTATGTCCTGGATGATTGTCTGGATGTCTTGAGGCAGAGAGGGTGTCGTCATAGTCATCTTCCTTGGAGGTAACAATGGGTATCGCAATGTATCAGACCATGTCCTTGAGAAAGGACAAAGAGGGATACTAGGCCCTGACTGCATCAACCTCAAGCCCCAGATGACAGGGGCATCTGTCACGATGCCCATTATTTGCTTAAACCATGTCACCACATGTCCTGTTCCTCTATGAAGACCCAAATCACTCCTCATGATTCCACCTTGCGCAATCCGGCACAGACCGCTTGGCAGCGGCCCCGGAAACAATCACGGGCCATCCCTGTACCGGCCCTGTTGTTTGGGCTTATGGCCCTGGCCTTGAGTCTTACGGTCTGGTTCAAGCCAGGTACTGCTATGAGCTGGCAAGCTGTAGAAACGGGTCTGCTTCAGCCCCTGGCTCGGCTTCTTATCTATCTGGGGACAGGGCTTTTTGCAGGACAGGCCCTGGAGCGGCTGGGCTGGGCGAACAAGCTGGCAGGGTTTGCCCGTCCCCTTATGCGGCTTGCAGGGCTCAGGGATGCAAGCGGGGCTGCCTTTGTGACCGCCTTTGTCTCCAATCTGGCGGCCAACACCTTACTTGCTGGCTCTTACAAGGAGGGGCGTATCTCCCGCAGGGAAATGACCCTTACCTACCTGCTCAACACAGGACTTCCGGTCTTTTTAGTGCATCTTCCCACCACGTTTTGTATTATTGTCCCTTTGGCCAGGACAGCAGGACTCATCTACCTGGGTATCTGTTTTGTTGCAGCCGGACTGAAAAGTATGCTGATACTGTTGTATTGTCGGATAACCCTCGGCGGAACGCTGCCTGAGAGACCGCATACGACGTCAGAATCTTTTTCTGACACGCCTGGAACATCCTCCTCCAGGGGGCTGCTTGCTGCCTTTAGAAAACGCTTTACGCGTATTGTCCTTTATACAGTCCCTGTGTATGTCATTATCTTTCTTCTGAACCACTTGGGCTTTTTTGCCTATCTGCGGACTGCCCTGGCCCAGAATCTGTCCCTGACGATGTTTCCTGTGGAGAGTGCCAGCGTGGTTATTCTGACCCTGGCAGCAGAGTTTACATCGGGTGCGGCTGCGGCTGGGGCCTTGCTTGATGGCGGTGTGCTGAATGTCAAGCAAACGGTTCTGGCCTTGATTTTGGGTGCTATTGCCGCGACACCCATTCGGGCCATACGGCACCAGTTCCCTTCCCAGGCAGGTATTTTCTCTCCGGCTCTGGCCTTGAAGCAACTTTGTTTGAGCCAGGCCCTGAGGATAGGAACAATCATCCTGGTGGCTTTACCTTATTTCATATGGATGTAACCTCATGTCTCCTGAATGCCGCACCACCCACAAACACAGGATAGCAGCCTGGGCCATCACGCTTTGTGTTCTCCTTGCGTGTTCTGTGGGTGCGGCCTGTTTGTTCGGCCCTATGGATATTCCGGCAGCCAAGGTTGCTGCCCTTTTGTGGAGCCGATTCCTTGGCCTTCTGGGTTTTACCTCTCCTTTACCATCCACCGCGCCCTCCTGGGAAGTTGTTGTCCTTGATATCCGCCTGAGCCGGATTGTTCTTTCCTGTCTGGTGGGTATGTGTATGGGGGTGGCAGGAACTGTTTTTCAGGGAATACTGCGCAATCCCCTGGCCGACCCCTTTACCTTAGGGGTCTCCAGTGGTGCTGCCTTTGGAGCTACCCTTGTTATCTATCTGGGGCTGACTCAAACCTTCTTTGGCCTGACCCTTTTGCCTGTGGCAGGACTCATAGGCTCTCTGGGGGCATTGGCTGTGGTCATTACCCTGGGGAGAATCCACGGCGAACTCAGGCGTGAAACCCTTATCCTTGCCGGTATTGTGGTGGCCACCTTTTTGGCAGCCCTTATCTCGCTGCTCAAGGCCCTGGACGAAGAGGCCGTCAGTGCCATGATTTTCTGGATTATGGGCAGTTTTCAGGGGCGGACCTGGCATCATGTGTTCCTGCTTCTTCCTTCTATGCTTGTCGGGATATGTTGTATCTGGCGATATTCCAGAGAATTGGACATCCTCTGTCTGGGTGATGAACAAGCCCGTCATTTGGGCGTGGACGTGGGACGGGTGCGCATCGTGCTTCTTGTGGGGGCCAGCCTTATGACCGGGGCAGCGGTTGCTGTGTCCGGCGTCATCGGATTTGTGGGATTAGTGGTTCCCCATGTTGTGCGGATGCTTCAGGGTTCGGAACATCGTCCCCTGCTCATTATGTCGGGCTTATTGGGGGCCTTGCTCCTGCTCTGGTCGGATGTGCTGGCCAAAAATCTTCTGGACGGCGGAGTTGAACTTCCTGTGGGTGTTGTGACAGCCCTTTTGGGAGGGCCTTTTTTCTGCCTGCTTCTTAAACGTCGGGTTCACGGTGGCCTGTTGTGATTGATGTGAAGAACCTTACCTGCGCCTACGGTGAGAAAACCGTCTTGACCGGTCTTGATGTTCACGTGGGTCGCGGCGACATGGTAGGCATACTTGGCCCCAATGGAAGCGGGAAAACAACCCTGCTTCGAGCCATTGCAGGAACCCTTACGCCTGTTTCCGGCAGGGTACGTATCAATGGCCATGACCTTGCAGCCATGCGTCCCAAAACACGGGCGAGGCTCATGGCCTGCATCCCCCAACGACTGGAAGCCGTTTTTGACATGCCTGTGCGTTCCCTGGTGCGGATGGGCCGTTATCCCTACGCCTCCTTCCTGCGTGGCTACACAGACAGGGATGAAGAGGCCGTCACCTGGGCTATGGAAACAACCAGCATCCTCCACCTGGGCCATCGGTACGCCAACGAGTTGTCCGGGGGCGAATGGCAGCGGGTTCTCATTGCCCGCGCCCTGGCCCAGAAGACCCCTCTCCTCCTTCTGGACGAAGCGGCTTCCGGGCTGGATGTGGGGGCCCAGGCTGCCATCTACGAATTGCTCACAGCCCACAACCGTAAGGGCATGACCATTGTGAGCGTCATCCATAACCTCAATCTGGCGGCCCTGTACTGCAACCGTCTGATGTTTCTCACCAACGGTTCTCTTGTGCTGGACGGCCCTGTTGAAGACGTCTTTACCCAAGACCATCTCTCAAGGATATATGATGTGCCTCTCTCGGTTGTTCCCCATCCTGTCACTGGTGCGCCCCAATGCTTTCTGGTACCTGGTGCTTCTTCTGCTGATGACGAGTCCGGCAGGGGCCGTGTCCATAACCGATGATGTTGGCACGGTTATTACCCTGAAGCAGCCGGCCAGGCGTATTATCTGCCTGTACGGGGCCATGAACGAAATCCTTGCGGCTTTGGGGCTTACTGACCGCATTATTGCCCGCACCAAGGGGGATACCTTTTCCCAGGCCATAGCTGCCAAGCCCTCCATTGGGACGCATATGCGTCCCAATGTGGAAATGGTGGTGGGCCTTCGTCCTGACCTGGTTCTGCAAATGGCCGGACGAAAAGGTATCTCCGAGTCCCTGCACAGCATCAAGGGTCACGGCATCCCCACAGGGCTGTTTAAGGTAACAACCATGCAGGAACTCTACGCCCTTATCACCCGCATAGGGAGTATCACGGGGAGCGAAAACAGGGCGCACAATCTTATCCTTGCCATGCAGCAGCGCATCGCAGGTGTCCAAAAAAGGCTTGGCCCTGCTCCCCGGCGTCCCAGGGTCTTTTTTGAGGTCAGGTATCCCCATCTTCTGGCCGCAGGACAGGATTCTCTTGTTTCAGACATTATTACCCTGGCAGGTGGGACAAATTGCGTGGATGTGAAAGGTAAGCTGGTGCGTCTGTCTGAAGAAGAGGTGGTGGGTATGAATCCAGAGGTTTATCTTCTGCAACAAGGCCCTATGAATCCCCATCCAGTGAACCCGAAACAACGCCCTCATTTCAGAACGCTGCAAGCTGTTACGACAGACCGTATTCTCATGGTGGACGAACATCTTTTTTCCCGCCCTGGTCCTGAAACCGTAAGAGCCATTGAGCTGCTGGCGGAATATCTGCACCCCAGATCTGGTGTTGTGTCTTCTCCGTAAATATGATGTGGTACGACGTCGAAGTCGCGAGGAGCCTAAATGTTTTTAGGTTGTTATTGTTACATGCTAATAACCTGGTATATCATAACGTGTAATAACCCAGAAACTGACCTGTAATGAGGCCCACGGAATACACGGAACGATTTTTCATTCTTCCGTGTATTCCGTATTTTTCCGTGGGTAACCAGGCCGGTTTCATGCTTATCCTGCTATAGGTTGGAAGCAAAAAGGGCGATAAGAGGGTATCCCCCTACGCCCTCCCACAATAGTGGATTGAGAACAATATATAAAAATAATTTTATCAGAAGGAGAGTGTGATGAGAAATTTGACTATCAGCCAACGATTAGTTATGATGGTTTCGATACTTATTTTTCTATCCTGTATATTTTTTATTACTATTTCTATAGTATTGTCGCATAACGCATTGAAAAATGAAATTTTTTCCAATACCCTTCCAGCAAAAACAGCAGATGTGGTTTCTTCTGTTAATAAAATTCTTGTCTTTCCGTCTACTATACTCAAGACAATTGCTCAAAGCCCGTTTTTAATTGAATGGATTGAGAATGGTGAAGATCCTGAAAAAAGGAATTTTATATGGGACATCCAACGTAATATTCAGTCAAGGTGTACATCAGATAAAGTTGGTCTTATTATAGATCAAAGTCTGACGTATTATCAACTTGAGAATAACCAGAATTCTATGCGAAACATTAACCGTGAAACGGATGGATGGTTTTTTGCTTTTAAGGAATCAGGAACTCCTCTTTATGTGAACATCCATCCGCCAGATGATCCTCATTATCCCAACCAGGGTTTTCTGGACATACGTATCCAAAATGACAAAGGAAAATTCCTTGGTATAGTAGCTATTGGCATGGATGTTGGTGAATTTATCAAGCGTGTTGGCTCCACCCGTATTGGTGAAAAAGGTCTTACCTTTCTTGTCCGAAAAAATGGTGAGATCATGCTCCATTCAGTCAAAAAACATAATGGCTCACAGCTTGCGAGTCTTCCCGGCTTTGAAAACTATGCCAGCAACATTCTTACAAGCAAGGGCATGACCTTTGAAACTGTTGACGCTAACGGTGAAGACATTCTGGTTTCCACACGGGAAATTCCTATCCTGAACGCTGTTGTTATCACCATTGCCAACGCCTCAGAACTCTTTCGACCGTTGGATAAAATCAAAATATTTTCTTCTCTTGCCGGGCTGGTTATCCTTATCATCAGTTTTTTGCTGCTGACATTGTTTGCCAGAACCATTACCAGACCTATGGAAACTATCATCGCTTATGCCGATGATGTAGCTGCTGAACGAGAGGCCCGTACACCGCCCACATTTTCTGTCATGGAACTTGAAAAACTCAGGCAGGCATTAAACAGGATTGTTCAGTCTATGAGTGGACGGCTTGAGCAGATTCAGCAAAAAGGTCAAGAAGCTGAAAAAGCCCTGACGCATAGCAAAATGGCCCTGGCCGAGGCAGAAGAGGCAAAGCACCAGGCCGAGGAAGGCAGGGATCGTATGCGCACCACAGCCGAACAACTGGAACACATCGCTTCCACCGTATCCTCAGCTTCAGAGGAACTTTCCTCCCAGATTGAAGAAAGCAATAAAGGCACGGAAGAACAGGCTCATCGTATCTCTGCAACAGCTTCAGCTATGGTAGAGATGAACGGGGCCGTGTTGGAAGTGGCCCGGAATGCGAGCCAGGCATCAGAATTATCTGATCAGGCACGGAAAAAAGGCCAGGCAGGAGCTGATGTCGTCAAGGAAGCAGGCGACAGCATGGAGGAACTGCAACGGCAGACCCATGCCCTCAAGGCTGATATGAGCGAACTGGACGAACACGCCGGGGCTATTACCCAGGTCATGAGCGTCATCTCCGATATTGCCGATCAAACCAACTTGCTGGCCTTAAACGCCGCCATTGAAGCGGCACGAGCCGGGGAAGCAGGACGAGGATTTGCTGTTGTGGCCGATGAAGTCCGTAAACTGGCGGAAAAAACCATGGCTTCTACTGCTGATGTGTCCAGAACGATCACCCAGATTCAGGAAAGTACCGCCAAAAATATCCAGCAGGTGGAACGGACCGGTCATATTGTAGAAGAAGTAGCAGCCAAGGCCCAGGCCGCCTCAGAAGCTCTGGGAGAAATTGTCCAGTTAGTGGATAAAAATGCCGAGCAGATTCAGTCTATTGCAACGGCCAGCGAAGAACAATCCGCCACCAGCGAGGAAATCAACCGTTCTGTTACCGAAGTGGATGCCATCTCAAACGAAAACTCCCAGGCCATGCGGGAAGCGGCCCAGGCCGTTGTGGAACTCTCCCGTCAGGCCCATGAATTACACACCTTAATAAACGAACTTTACAAGGTGTAACCAACGGCTTCAAACAGAGCCAAGGCTCAGGTTCGCCTTAAACATGCAAAAGCGTCTCACAGCAATACCGTGAGACGCTTTTGCATGTTCAATCTGTTTTCATGTCTTCCACTTCATGGTTGCCAACGTGATCAATTAGTGAGAAACGGACGGCCTTACATCTTGTAGTGGCTGTTCGCCATCAACCCAATCACCTCAGAAACCACGGAGTTATCCAGATGAACAAATTCCTTGTGCCGCTTTTTTGTCTTGTTATGCTCACGGCTGCCTGTAATAAGGACAAGGACACCCCGGCGTCCACCCAGGAGCCCACAGCCCTGACGACCCAGCTGGAAAAGGTCAGTTATAGTATTGGTATGGATATTGGCAAAACCCTCAGGCAGCAGAAACTTGAGGTTGATCCGGCCTTTATTGCCCTGGGCATACGTCATGCCTTTGTCAATGCCACCACCTTACTCACCCCGGAAGAAGCCAAGGATGTTCTTATGAAATGGCAGCAGGAATTGATGCAGAAGCACATGGAAGAAATAAAGAAACAAGGCGAGGAAAATGCGGCTAAGGGCAAGGCATTTCTCGAAGAAAACGCCAAAAAAGAAGGGGTTGTTACCCTGGAAAATGGCCTTCAGTATAAGATTCTTGAAGCAGGTAACGGAACCAGCCCAGCCGAGGACGATGTCGTTACAGTGCACTATAAAGGAACCCTTATTGACGGCACCGAATTTGACAGCTCGTACTCGCGGAACCAGCCTGCCACCTTTCCGGTCAACGGGGTGATCAAGGGATGGACTGAGGCCCTGCAAAAGATGAAAGTGGGTGGTCATTGGATGCTCTATGTCCCGGCAGAACTGGCCTATGGTGAACGCCAGGCCGGGCCCATTATCGGCCCTCAGTCTACCCTGATTTTTGATGTCACCCTGCTTTCTATTCAAGAAAAGCAGACCAAAAAGAAGCAATAATCGAAAAGCAAGCTGTTCTTCTGTCTGCCTGGATTGCTGCCGAACGCTTTGTTTCGGCAGCAACCTTGCAATCGACCTGCTTGACCACAAAACATACGGAATACACGAAAACATCACGAATTTTTCTGTGTCATTCCGCAGGCCTCATTGCAGGTCGGTTTGTGGATCATTATACCCTACCTCATGGCTGACCACACTTCCCCCAAGGATACCAACCTGCCTGCCAGGATTCAGGAATCGGAACTGGCCTTACACGAGTCCAAAACCTTGCTCAAACGCTCCCTGAGCAAGGCCATGCTCACCAATTTGGCTGTGCTGGCCTGTTCCGGTATGTTTGCTATCCGTTCCACCCGTCTTTTTTGGGAACAACGCGGCAAGCGGTGGACACAGGATGTTAAGGCATTCTCCATCAAGGCATACAAGGCCATGAAGCAGGATGCCTTTGGATCAGACGAAACCATTGAAACCCTGGAATTTCTGGATGCCCTCCCCTCTAGTGACGCGCCTCAGCTTCCCCAGAATACCAATGATCCAGAATAACGCCCAGGCCGATCCTGTCCACCGGATGATCATAGTCCAGCAGGCTCTCCCCGTATCCGGTGAAGTACTGGACATAGCCTTTCAGTTTACGGCCTAAGGGAAAGGCCCAATCCAGCTGCAAGGCTCCCCGATTATCATGGAGTCGGCAGTTATTCCGCCACATGGCCCCCAGCCGGTGACCGCCCAGATTATAGTGCACCCAGAGTTCTCCCGGGCCCATGAAGGTAAGAATATCAGGATTATCGTCCTCGTCTTCTTTCTCTGGAAGTCGGTACCAGGTCTTGTACTGAATCACTAACCCTCGGTATTCCCAGCCCAAAGAGCCCAGCAAGCGATTCCAGCTTCTGGACAGGGGTTCGGCCCGGCCATTGGATTGATGGTTCAGGCCCAGGGTGGCCATCCTGAGCTGCCCTCCCAACAGGGGCTTATTGATCCGATAGCTGAGAAGCACCTCTGGTTCGTAATTGGTTTCCCGAAACGGCGAGGAATCATCCGTCGCATAGACCTGCCAGAAGGATCGCTGGGTGTACCCAAACCAGAGATCCAGATCCTCTCCCAAAATATCCTGCCACAGCTTGACCTTCATGCTCACTTGAAAGGCGGCCTCTGCCTCCTGCACCGTATCCACCTCGCCGGTATGGCCGGGAGTCCTGTTGGGAGAGATGTTATAGGTAAGGGGCATGATATATGTGTCCCGGTGGGACATAAAGGCCAGGTGTCCCCTGGGCTTGGAGGCATCCAGTTCCCAATGCCGCGTCAGATAGGAGGGAGCATCACCCGTTATCGTGCCTTGGGGCGTAGAGAGAGGGCTTGCCTGCTCTCCAGGAGGCAAGGTTGCCGTCACCTCAGATGCCTCTGTCTTTCTCCCTGCCAGATGGTCATAGCAGGCCAGGCGTTCTGCATCGTCCTGGATACAGGCACATTCTTCAAGGGTGCGGGGTTCCTGGGCCCCAACCCATTGGGGTGCTGACCACCCAAGCAGCCAGGCGGCCATGATCAGGCGGCTCAGCAATCGTGATGCCGTGTCCATAGTGTGCATGTTCCCTCCATAGGGTGTATCGTGTGTCATCCTCCAACAACCGGCCTGCAATGAGGCCCTCGGAAAGATTCTTGATGCTTCTGTGTCTTTTGTGTGTTCTGTGGGACGACCAAAGCCTTCCCGTAGTTCATCACATCAGTTCCATGCGTACTTCACTCTATGCTTCAAGACGGTCATCAACAACCCTCTTGGTCTTAGCATAGGTTCTGGGCAGTCCCCTGGGGTCAACGATACGCACATTGCCTCGAACGAGCAGGTTGTTGCGCAAGGCCACTGCAACGGCCTCGGCAAGGTTGGCGTCCATGTCTGCCTGGGCGTTGGGCCTGCGTTCTACGCTGACCAGCATGTGATCCATGCCATTCTTGCGGGTGAGATGAATCTGATATTCCGAGCTGACTTCAGGAAAGGCTTCCAGCACCTCGGCAATCTGACCGGGATAGATATTCACCCCACGGAAGATAATCATGTCGTCAGACCGGCCCATGATCCTGTCGTGCAGGGGCAGACAAAGCCCACAGGAACAGGATTGGGGGATGATCCGGCAGAGATCCCTTGTCCGGTAGCGGATTAAGGGGGCAGCCTCTTTGCACAGGGTGGTAACCACCATTTCGCCCATCTCGCCAGGAGGCACAGGCTGCAAGGTCTGGGGATCCACAATCTCCAGGATATAGTAATCTGCCCAATAATGGATGCCCTGGTGGGCTGCGCATTCAAGGCCCGCGCCTGGCCCATACAATTCGGTAAGGCCCGAAATATCAAAGGCATCCTCAGCCCCAAGCAGGTGGACTACCCGTTCACGCATCTTTGTGGTATGAGGTTCAGAGCCAAAGATGAGCCGCTTGAGACGGATGGCTTCCCGTATCCGGTGGGTGTCCACCTGTTCGGCCAGGAGCAGGGCCATGGAGGCGGTGGAGCACAGGCAGGTGCTCTGCATATCCTGGAGAAACTGGAGCTGAAAATCCAAATTGCCAGGCCCAAGGGGCAGGGCCATCGCCCCGAAATGTTCGCATCCCATCTGAAATCCCACCCCTGCCGTCCATAAGCCATAGCCCACAGCAACCTGCACCCGATCCTCCCTGGATAGACCGGCCAGCTCAAAACAACGGGCCATCATAACCTTCCAGTCATCAATATCCTTGCGGGTATAGGCAAGAACCTTGCGCTTGCCTGTGGTGCCGGAGGAGGCATGGATTCTGACCACCTCCTTTCTGGGCACGCTGAGGAGAGGGAAGGGGTAGCCATCCCGGAGATCCTGGACCGTGGTAAAGGGAAGCCGTGACAGATCATCCAGAGAACGAATATCCTCCGGCACCACTCCGGCCTCCTTGAGCTTTGTGCGATAGGCCGTGCTCCCTGCATAGGCATGACGCACGGTCCACTGAAGGCCTTGAAGCTGTTTCTCTGCAAGTTGTTCTTGGGTGTAGTCGGGCAAAAAACCATAGGTCGAAGTCATTGGTCACTCCTTATAAAAAAAAGCTGCGGCAGGGTCCGCAGCTTTGTCATGTTGTTGCACAATCACCGTGAACCGCCAGGAAGCTTTCCACGATGTATGATGGACTGGATTTTAGTGGACAACTTCCTTATAGAAGGCCTGCCGCCACCAATTGCGTGTCGTTGTTTCAATAAGATACATCCGAAGATGAGTAAGCGGCCCCTTGTATCCTGTCAAGAAGGAAATCATGAACCCATTGCCTCTTGCCCCGCTTCCCACAGCCAGTATCGCTCTCATCCTGGGACTGGTACTTGGAAGTTTCTATAATGTCTGTATTTTCCGATATATTGCCGGAACCTCCGTTGTCCGCCCTGGTTCCCATTGCCCTGCATGCGGCCATATCCTTTCCTGGTGGGAGAACATCCCTGTCCTCAGCTATGTACTGCTTCGCGGTCAATGCCGATCCTGTAAGGCGTCTCTTTCCCTCCAATATCCCCTTGTGGAATTTATTTCTGGCCTGTTGTCCATGCTGCTGGCCCTGCGTTTTGGCCTGGGCATCACCTGGTTTGTCTACCTGATTCTTACTGGCATGCTCCTGGTGGGCAGTGGTATTGATCTGCACCTTTTTATCCTGCCCGATGCCATCACCCTGCCTGGGGCTGTCATTGCCTTGTCAGGTTCTTTCTTTTTTCCCCAGGGTTTTGTGAACAGTCTCCTGGGGGCCTTGGCAGGGACGGGATTATTCTGGCTCATTCAGCAGAGCTACCGGCTGATCAAAAAGATGGAAGGACTGGGAACCGGCGACATCAAGCTTATGCTCATGCTGGGTGCCATGACCGGCTGGCAGGGACTGCCTGTAACCATCTTTGTCTCTGCCGCATCCGGCCTTGTGGTCAGCCTGCTGTATCTTCGCAAAGGTGAGGGCAGGGGCATGAAAACAGCTATCCCCTTTGGGCCGTTTTTGAGCCTGGGAGCCCTGTTCTATGTCCTCTGGGGGCCAACTATCTGGAACGTCTACCTGGGCCTGTTTGCCTCATGATGCCTGTTGCAGGACTCCACGGTGTGATCCTTGCCGGCGGCAAGTCCTCCCGCATGGGCAGGGACAAGGCCAAGCTCATCTATCACGGCCAGGATCTTATCAAACGGGCTGTCAATGTGTTGGAAACCTTGTGCGATGAGGTATGGGTTTCTGGAAGGGACGCTCAGGAACACGGCATTGTCAACCCCTGGTTTCTGGATGAGGCACCAGGAAATGGCCCCCTTCGCGGCATTCTAACCGCACTGAAGCGCATACAGGCCCCCTGTCTGGTGATGCCCTGCGACCTGCCCTTAATGGATGTCTCAACCCTCTTGCGACTGACGACCGCCTATAAGCACCGTTCCCCAGACATCCTGCGTACTGCCTTTATCCAGGAGGAAACTGGATTCGTCGAAGCCCTGCTTGCTATCTACGATCCAGGATGTATCCCGTTTATCCGTGCCTCCCTGGCCCAGGCATCTTACAAGGTAGCCAAGGCCATCCCGGAGGCATATTGTCTCCATGTGCCGTATTCTCGCGTCCATTCCCGCGCCTTTCTGAATCTCAACGCCCCACAAGATCTTCAAATCCTGGAACAGGCCACAGGAGATTTCTGTCTCCTGCCCAGCCCCAAACAACCCAGGTTCCGGTTCACACCATCCACGTCTCTTCCCTGAGTCTGCTCGCATTTCTCCAATATAAATCACACGATGAAACCATTAAGACAGGTCTTACAACACATTGTTCAACCGATGACAAAAGGGGTCAAACGGATTCAGCAAAAAGGTCAGGAGGCAAAAAAAAACTTGACCCAGAGTGACCTTGCCCTTCAAGAGCTACAAAAGATCAACCAACAAACAGGGGCCTATCCTGAATCACTCCAGCCAAGGCGCAGAGGAACAGGCCCACCGTATCGCAGAAACGGCCACAGCCGCGCAAAATATGAATGCGGCAACCCAGAAGGTAGCAGAAAACGCAAACCAGGCATCTGTGTTGTCTGCCAAGGCCCGGCATAATGCCCAAAAGGGAGCCCTGGTAATCAAGGAAGCCGGTGACAGCATGGTAAATTTGAATGAACAGGCTCACATCCTGAAAACCGATATGGACGAACTCAATACCCATGCCAAGGCCATCACCCAAATCATGGCCGTGATCTCTGACATTGCCGATCAGACCAATCTGCTGGCCTTAAATGCGGCTATTGAAGCGGCACGCGCCGGAGAGACAGGACGAGGCTTTGCCGTGGTGGCTGATGAAGTACGTAAACTGGCTGAAAAAACCATGACTTCAACAGCCGATGTTTCAAGGACTATCCAGCAAATCCAGGAGAGTGCGAGCAAAAATATTCAGCAGGTGGAGCGAACAGGAGAGATTATTGAACAGGTCTCCATTACCACGAAGGGAATTTCAGAAGTGCTGACGGAAATTGTCCAGTTAGTCGAAGATAACACGGATCAGATACAGGCCATTGCCAGAGCCAGCGAAGAACAATCGGCTAATAGCGACAAGGTGAATCAAGCAATGGCAGGGGTTCATACCATTTCTCATACAACGTCACAGGCCATGCAGCAAGCGGCCCAGGCCATAACAACGTTGACACAGCAGTCCCAGGCATTGACCCGTATGATCCACGAGATGCAGCAGCATTAATGGGTGCCGCTTTGACAGGCCAACCCAAGGATCATTTATTGTACTGGTACAGTAAACATACCCAAGGCCCTCACATGCTTGAAGTATGTGAGGGCCTTGAGGGTTTTTGAGTATGGCTGCTGTTTACCGTGAAGATTGTCCGGCCTTGAGCCATTTTTTTACGGTCTCTTCAAATAAAGCAGGATTGATGGGTTTGACCTGGTAATCATTCATACCCAAGGCAATGGCATCCTTTTGGGTTTCCACCCGCACATTGGCCGTCAGGGCGATGATGGGGCAGTCTTTGCCATTATCCAGGCTGCGGATTATCCTGGTGGCCTCAAAGCCTCCCATAACAGGCATCTGTATATCCATGAGGATAAGATGAAAGGCTGTCTTTTGTACGGCTTCAACAGCCTCTTTGCCGTTATTGACAATGCAGAGCTCTGCCTCAAAAGGGGCGAGAAGTTCCTTAAAGATCATCTGATTGATGGCATTGTCCTCGGCAAGAAGTATCCGTCTACCCTGTACTTCCAGCTTGTCTTCCTGAGATTGGGTCGCGTTCTCTGACTTGTCGGGGATCTCCTCATCCTTTTCTTCGGCTACCGGAAGGGTGATATAAAAGGTAAAGGCAGAGCCCTTTTCAGGCATGCTTTCAAGCCAGATTTCTCCTCCCATTAAGGTCACAAGGCTTCGGCATATAGCAAGTCCCAGACCTGTACCCCCAAAATGACGGGTGACAGAGGCGTCGCCCTGGGTAAAGGGACGAAACAGTCTGCTCGCTACATGAGATGGTATGCCTATACCCGTATCGCTCACACGAACATAGAGGCGCACTTGTTTCGGGGTATCCTCTTCAAGCGGCTCTTCCCGACAGGAGAGACGAATTTCCCCTGTATTGGTGAACTTGATGGCGTTGCTTAATAAGTTGTGCAGGATTTGTTTCAGACGCATGGCGTCGCCCACATATCTGGTGTGGACGGATGCCTCACAGGAAGAAATAAGTTGCAGGCCCTTGGCCTGAGCAGCTTCGTGATGAAGGGAAAGGGTATCTTCCAGGAGTGTCTGCAAGGCAAAGGGCTGGGACTCAACCGTCATCTTACCGGCTTCAAGTTTGGAAATATCAAGAATATCATTGATAATACGCAATAAAAATTCAGCAGAAATCTTGATGTGTTCCAGATACTCCCTTTGTTTGTCAGGAGCGATACCCTCCTGATTCGCAAGGTGGGTGAGGCCAATAACCGCGTTCAGGGGCGTGCGTATTTCATGACTCATATTGGCCAGAAATTCGTCTTTCATTTTGTCGGCTTCCTGACGTTCCCGTACCGTATTTTGGAGGGTGGTAACCAGGTTGTCTAACGAATTGTGGAGGATACCGAGTTCGTCTTTGCGCGTTGTTTTTCCAAGACGGCGGGCCAGATTCCCTGCTGCAACTTCCTTGGCAAAGTGAATCAGGTCAAACAATACTTTGAGAATATCTGATATATTGCTCAAAACAACCATAATAACAAGAAAGAACACAAGATAAGTAACCGCGAAGACCGTTTGGCCTATACTATAGGCCGGTTCAAAAACATCACCTTTTAAACCAGATGTAACAATGATCCATTGCGTATTGGGTTCTATGTGTGCGTATCCTATGTATTTTTGACCGTTTTCTGAATATTCTACGATCCCACCTCGTTCACTTACAGGTAGAAGTTGTTGATAAATTTTTCTAAAATCAAGGTTTTTGTTTCCCATGATTGTAATATCGTCATGTGCTGTATAGATACCATCTGGTGCAAGCATTTTAATTGATATGATACCATTAATAATATTAGATGTTATGTCATTTTCTACAATTCCAGGAAAATCATTGATAATAATCAATATGCCTTCAAAACCTCGCCCAACATTGATGGGGGCAGCAAAATATGTGGTAAATGTTTTTGTTACCCTTCCGATAGAAAAATTTCCAATATAATAATGCCCTTGTAATACCTGCTGTATATAATCTTGATCTGAAAAATTCGTATCGATATATCCCTCATTGCTGGATGCGATACACACCGCATTTCTGTCGAGTAAGAGGATGTCACGAAAATAGCGGTATTCCTCTGTCATTGTTTTAAGTCGTCTTGATATTCTTTCCAAAAATTTCCTTATATCGTGGGCACTGTTTTCTGTAAGATGTCCTTGATCATGTATGCGCAAAACATGGATAAGTTCCTGATCAATGACCAGATCTTGCCCTTTGGAACGTAGTCCCTTGATTAACAAGGCAAGGGTGTCCAGGGTGTGTTCTGTTTTGGCCTGACATACGGTGAGAACGCCTTGCTCAACAGCATGACGAGCCGAGCGATAGGTATAGAGCACCAGAAATACCGTGAGGCAGACAAGACCCACGATAAAGGGTGCCATGAGCCGGAAACGAAGACCGTGTGTCCAGTTTTTTCTCAAAAAAGACATGTAAGGATTACTCCTGAAGCCTGTCCCAGAACCGCTGTGCTCCTGGATGGAGGGCCATATGTTGGGGCACGGCTATTTGGGGTGAAAATGTCTCAAATCCATCCATGTTCGCTGAAACTTCCTGTCTGTTTTTCCACAAAGCGTCCAAAATACGATAGACAAGATCATCTGGTAACTCCTTACGTACAACCATGCAGGTAAAATCACTCAGGGTGATAACAGGCTCTGTCACACCCTGACAGAGGGTGGAGTCAATAGGGTACGGGGTAAAGGAGAATCGTTTGGTCATGGTATCAATGGTGTCCTGACCAAGACCAAGCAAGGTGAATTTCGTATAATGTTGTATATTGACCAATAATGGAGGCAGGGTTCCTGCCGTATAAGCAAAGCAGTCAAGATTCCCGGACACAAAATTATCCACAGTTTCAGCGTAGTTGTTAAAAAAGATCGACCACCCTTGTTGTCGCAGGGCGGCATAATCGGTGCTGTACCCATACTTAAACAGGAGCCGCATAAAAAATTCCGAGGCCGTACCTTTTTTAAGAAGGGCCAGGCGGACAGGGGCCTTGAGCTGCATGAGATCCTCAAGGGTTTTGATGCCATGCTTTTTGGCAAATGCAGAGCGAATAAGAAAATAGAACACCTGTGGATATACATTGGCTATTATACGGACATTTTTTGTTGGGATCTGTGCGTATTCAGGAATATCTGAGGCAGCCCCGGACACAAGGGAGGTTAAAGAAAATGCCACGTCTCCCAGGTTGCTATCAATGCGTTCAAGATTAACAACTCCTCCCCCCTTTCGGTAAGTGGAAGGAGCTACTTCTTGTGAGAGTATCTTTGCCATAGACTCGGCCATGGTATACCATTGACCACGTTCCGGACCTGCTAAAATCCTCAGATGTACAGGATAATCCGCGTTATTGACTTGTTTCATGTCCATTGCATACGCAAGGCCATCACAAATACTCAAAATGAAAGTACCAATAACAACAAATAAATATATACAATTTTTCATAGTATCTCCTCTTGTTATTCCTGGGTATTCTGGATTTCTCGCCAAAAAGCAATGGCTCCTGGATGAACTCTTGCCTTCGCATCTATGGCTGTATTAGGTGATAGATACAAAAAATCCTTTACTCCATATCCGATATATGCTCGTTGTTCCCATATGGTCTTTGTTATGTTATATACAAGATTTTTGGGTAGTTCTTTATTTACAACAAGGCATGTATAATCACTTATCGTGTATATTGGCCCGTTCACGCATTGATATATTTTTGGATCTATATAATGAATATTTATGTTATATTTATCTTGTAATGACTGAAGAATTTTTTTTGATATAGGGAGAATTGTGATATCAACATATTTTTCCATACTTAATATAATAGGTACATTACTTCCAGCCATATATACAAAGCAATCTAGCTCTTTATTGGCAAATTTGTCAGCTATTTCAGAGTAACTATGAAAATGAATCTTCCATCCTTGTCGCCGCAATTGGTCAAAACTGGATTGATACCCTTCCATGAGCAGCAACTGAAACAAAAAGCGGGAACCTGTGCCCTTTTTGAGGGTGGCGCAATGGACGGGTATCCGTTGTTTAAGAAGATCTTCCATGCTCTTGATGCCATGTTTTTGGGCAAATTCTTTGCGCACGAGCACGTAGAGTACCTGTGGGTAGATCCTTGCAAGGAGCATGGCATTATCAATGGAAAGATTCCCGTAAAGATCCTTATACAATTTTTTATTGTGCAGGAAACAGCACATAGAGAAACCAATATCACCGGAACCTGCTGCGATATTGGCAATATTGGAGATCCCGCCACCCAGATAGCAGGTGGTGGGTAAAACCGAACGGTTCAGGGCTCCTGAGATAGCAATCCCAAGGGCGTCCCATTGTCCTCCGGTGGCGCCTGCCAAAATTTTTAGTCCGGCAGGCCAATCATTTGTCCCGACGTCCGGCAAGGCTCCCCCATAGGCCGTCATGCCCCAACCTAGCAACATTGTGAATACAACCGCTCTCCAAACCTGTTTCATAGCTGCTCCTTTATCAAGCTGTTAATATCAGTAGTCGTTATTCAGCGGCCCTGCTGTCGCTCCTGAACATGGTTTGCGCCTGCTTGTGACGCTTTGTGAACAGCCCTGGATTGTGATAGTTCCCAAGGCCGTGTATGTCTGACATGTATTGTCATTGTTTGCAAAACCTACTTTCATCATAAGGAAAAGGCTGTATGACGATTTGGTATAACCATTTGCGGGTCACTATTTATCTGGGGGCCCTGGAACATAACTACAGAATCCTTGCGGCCAAGGCCTCTCATCTTATCCCTGTGGTCAAATCGGATGCCTATGGACACGGTATCGGCCCTGTTGCCTCCCTTATGGCCCGATGCGGTGCGTCCATACTGGCGGCCGGAACGGTGGGGGAGGCTGTTGCCCTACGCCTTGTTCCCTTTCAGGGAAAGATTCTTTCCCTGCTTGGCCCTCTGATGTCTACTGACTACCCCCTGCTGTGGGAGTACGACATCATACCCTTTATCTGTCATAGGGAACAGCTTCAATACATAGAGGAGGAGGGGGCGCGACAGGGGAAGCCTTTGGATATTGCCCTGGCCCTGGACACGGGCATGGGACGGCTTGGGTTTGTTCCTGACCAGCTTGGGCACCTGTGTCATTGGTTGCAACAGGCCAGATATGTGCGCGTCAGCATGGTGTGTTCTCACCTGGCCACTGCGGACGAACCCGCAAGCCGGGACTTTGTGCTGCAACAGGGAGAGAGATTTCGCAGCATGTGTGATGTGCTCACGGAAAGTGGACTGTCCTTCCGGCGTTGTTTGAGCAATTCCGCAGCCATCCTGGCTTATCCAGAGTTCTCCTTTGAGGCCCAGCGTCCAGGCATTGCCCTGTATGGGAGCAATCCCTTTGCCGGAACAACCTGGCAGGACAAGGGCCGGGGATTGCGTCCCTGCATGGAGGTGACCAGCCGGATTATTACTGTGCATGACCTGGCCAAGGGCGCACCTATCAGTTATGGCAGAACCTTTTACGCACCCCAGGATATGCGCGTGGCCATTGTCGCGGCAGGCTATGCAGACAACTATCCCAGAAGGTTGTCCAATCAGGGAGAAATGCTCCTTCATGGTCAACGGGTTCCTCTTGTTGGGAGGGTGTGTATGCAGATGACGGCTGTGGATATTTCCCATATCCCTTGGGCGGCTCCCGGTGACACCGTGTATCTCCTGGGTGGGCAGGGTACGCATTCCATCACTTCGGCTGAATTGGCCGGTTGGTGGGGAACCATTCCCTATGAAGTGTTCTGTTTATTGGGTCATAATCAAAGGGACTACGTTCCAGAATATGGGGAAAATGGCAAACAGATTTATGATGAGGGGTGAAAAAAACGGCTATGCAGGTTCCCCGACGGCAGGGAGGCGAGATTGTTCCAGATCAAGCAAGAACTTTTTAGCCTTCAGGCCTGGGGCAAAACCCGTAAGTTGACCATGAGAGCCTATGACACGGTGGCAGGGGATGATAATGGGGATGGGATTTTTGGCATTGGCCATGCCCACGGCCCGACATGCCTTGGGGTTGCCAATGGCTGTGGCGATGTCCTTGTAGGTGCGCACCTCTCCATAAGGGATGGAGCGCAATACTTTCCACACCTGTTGTTGAAATACAGTGCCTTGGGGGTGCAGGGGGATGGTAAAGGTTGTGCGCTGGCCTTTGAGATATTCCAGGAGTTGATCTCGTATAGTCTCAAACAGGGTGTCATGACGCACCCATGTTTTTGGGATGGTGAAGGAGGACGTGCTTTCATTTGTCTGCAGGTGAAGATGGAGCAATCTGTCGTTGGTTCCAGCCAGGACGATAGGGCACAGGGAAGTGGGAAAGGTTGTGTAATACATGGTTAGTTTGATGCCGTATGTGGTGTAGGGAATGTGCGTACAATGAGGATAGACCACGAAAAACACGAAAGGCACGAAAAGAAAAGCTTTTTCATGTTCGTGTTTTTTGTGTCTTTCGTGGTTCAATCTGTCGTTGGTTCCAGCCAGGAAAGTTACGAGCTTCCAGGAACCTCCTGAAGGGGCAGGCCGGAAGCAGGGGATTGTGCAGCCATCCCCGCCTGTTTTTGATGGCGAACCATACGGATATACTTTTGATGGATCGCGGCAAAATCACGTGTTGTGACAGAACGCTCGTCAGGTGAGAGAAGAGCGGCAAGACGCCGTTCCAGCTTGCGGGGATGCCATTGCTGTTTGATGCCCAGAATGCCTTCCAGGATAATAGCGGCGTTGAGACTTTCGGCATTGGTCCTGCTGCGGATACCCTCAGCCAGGGGAGTACAGAAGAATTGGTTGCAAACAATTCCATAGAGAGTCGATGTCAGAGCCATGGGAATGGTTTGCAGGATGGTCTCTGTGTCCCCCAGACCGGAAAGCATACCGATCAGCCCAATAACGCTTCCGGCAACGCCAAAAGAAGGGGCAATGCGGCCCATGCCGCGAAAGATGGCTTCGCTCTGCTGCTGGTGGTTTCTGTACAAGGCGATTTCCATGGATAAGATGTCCTGTATTTCCTCTTCAGTATAGCCATCCACAAGGAGATCAATGCCGTGGCGAATCAGGGCCGTATCCTGAGCCCCTGCATATTTTTCCAGACTGAGCAGCCCGTGGCAGCGGGCCTTGATAGAGAGTTCAAGAAGGACTTGGACAAGGGAAGCCGGACGTGGCGGCGAGGTGGTCGAGGCTTGTACACTGGTTTGTATGGCCCTGGTGAGATGGTCATAGGGGTGACTCAAAAAAAGGGCTCCCAGGGTTCCACAAACCACAACGGCCAGACCACTTAGGTTAACAAAGGCCAGGCGATTGTCCCAGAAGGCAAAGGCCAGTAAAAAAATGCCTATACAGATACCTGCACCAAGAATATTTTTTATAGTCATCATCACGTCCCCTGACGGTTTCTGGTCAAGAGTATCTCGACCCGTCTGTTCTGGATTCGGTTGCTTCTGGAGGTATTGGGCACACGAGGGTCATTGGCCCCCCGTCCGCTCACGGTGATACGCAAAGGAGAAACCCTGCCCTCATCCATAAGCCAATGAGCAACCGTCATGGCACGGGCCAGGGCAAGTTCCCAGTTTCCAGCAAATACAGGTGTATGCACAGGCAGCCCATCCGTGTACCCAATGACCTGCACGTCAAGATTGGATTTTCGGATAACAGGAAGAACCGCCTTCAACGAAGTCACGGCCTCTGCTTCCAAATCCGCTGAAAGGTGGGAAAAAAGAATGGGTCGATCCAGGCTGAAGGCGATCAAATGAGGGCTCTCCATCTTCTTGGTAAGGATATCCTCTGCCGCATCGGGCCGCAGCTCAATATGTTGCTCAACCTGCAAGGCCCTGTAGGTTGCACGGTGTACCCCTCTGTATGACGGAGACTTGTCAACTTCTTGACGAATCGTGGCAGAGGCCTCCTTTCGCCCTTCCTGGATTTCGCGGAACAGGTCGCGCCGTGCACTGGCAAACACAAAAAGAACCGCAAAAAGGATGAACATGGTCATCATCAGATCTGACCAGGGAACGGCCCAGGAGTTTGCATCCGGCCCCTTTTCCGGGATGCCTGGGAGTATCTGAAACTCTTTGCGGGACGAGAAAGAATCATACGAATGGTTCATGATCGTTTGGGAGGTATGAGGGTCAATATGACATGATGTCGTTTGGGAAGGGGTAAATGCAAACATGATGCCGTTTGGCCATTTATTCTTTCAGAACAAACGAGGCGTGATTCCCTTTGGGGGAATCACGCCTCGTTGTGGTTGTGCGCTTAAGGCAGGACTGGTTTGGTTGGTGACAGTCCTTCTGGGCAATTATCTAGAATATTGAAATGATTTGTTGGAAAGTCATATGCCCAACTGCTGTTTGATTAATGAACATATGTTTGCCAATGATGACAGCCCTTACACCCCCCACAGGGACGATGTTGCCGTCAGGGCCGTCTGATAGACGCTCGAAGGGATGCAGCCAAGCACCAGTACGATTCCAGCCAGTCCCAAGGCGACCAAACGGCTTCCCCTGGTGGTGTCAATGGTTCTGGGAGTCTGTGGGTCACGGGTATAGGCATACCTGACCAGGTTCAGATAATAGAAGATGGAAAAAGCGGTGTTGATGGCCCCCAGAATGACGAGCCAATCATACCCATGCCCCCACAAGGAGGTGAATAAAAAGAGTTTGCCTGTAAATCCCATGGTGGGAGGCATACCCACAAGGGCAAAGGCCCCTACGGCAAGGGTCAGGGCATAGGCAGGGGCGTATTGGTACATACCTGAAAGATCTTCCAGTTCCAGATTTTCACCTGTGGGAGCCATCCGGGCAATGACCCAGAAGCAGGCCAGGTTCATGAACAGATAGGCCAGGCCGTAAAAGGCCGCAGCCGCAAGGCCATGTTGGGTTCCTGCCACCACCCCCATAAGTACATAGCCGGCATGGGCCACGCTCGAATAGCCCAGGATCCGTTTGACATCCTTTTGGGCCAGGGCGGACAGGTTGCCATAGGTCATGGACAAGGCGGCAAGCACGGCAAGGACATGGGTGAAGGCAAGGCCAGGCATAACCAGATGGGTCATGCGTATGAGCACCACCACGGCTCCGAGTTTGGGCAGGGTTGCCACAAAGGCGGCTGTTTCGTTGGTCGCTCCCGTGTACACATCAGGACACCAGAAATGAAAGGGAAACAGGGCCAGCTTATAGAAAAAGGAGATGAGAAACAGGGTCATCCCGATCATGGCCAAGGGACTATCCGTGGAAATCCTGCCAACCAATTCAACCAGATACGAGGTGTGGGCACCGGCCAGGATATAGGAGAGGCCGAACAGAGAAATGGCTGTAACTGCTGCCCCGAACATAATATACTTGATGGCTGCTTCAGAGGCTGGCCGACTTTCTCGGCGCAGAGAGATGAGGGCATACAGGCTGTAGGAAGAAATCTCCAGGGCAATGAACATGGTCATAAGTTCCACCGCACTGGCAAGCAACATGAGACCCCAGGCACTCAGGGCGAGCATGAGATAATAATCCGTACGCTTATTGGGTTCCACTCCTGGCAGTTCCTTGCCGTTCCATACGGTGATACAAAAACCAAGGACGATGGCCAGTTTGAAAAACTGGGACAGGCCGTCAACTCGGTAGGCATCGGCAAAGCACATGCCCTGTCCCCCCAATCCGGCAAAGGCAACCAAGACACCCACAAGCGACGTCCATGCGATCCAGTGGGTCTTGTGGGTGGCCTTACTAAAGACCGAAACCAGGAACAGGGCGGCAATAAACACGAGCTGAAAGAGCTCAGGACCGAGGTTGATGATACAGGCAAACTCTGGGGCACTGGTCATGATTACTGAACTCCTTGGGGAGACTTCGTGATGGTGACGTTCATGTGGGTGACAAGATCAGGCCGCTTGGTCTCAAGCAGGGTTTGTACCCGGTGGATGGTCTTGGGAATGGATGCGTCAATGGTTATCCTGGTAAGGGTCGGAGCCAGGCCAAGATAGATAACAAGAAGGGCCAGGGGCAGGAGATAGGCCCACTCCCGGCGGTTCAGGTCATGCAGGTTTTTGGCAGCAGAAGGAGAACCCCAGGCCAGTTTTTGGAGCAGTCTGAGCATGTAAGCTGCCGCGAGCATGGCACCTGGGATGGCCAGGGCACCAAGCACAACATGGTTTTGAAAGGCCCCAATAAGCACCAGGGCTTCGCCCACAAAGCTGTTGGTTCCAGGAAAACCCAGGGAGGACATAGCAAAGAGCCCAAAGAAACCAATATAGGCTGGAAGGTATTTGGCCAGACCAAGGTTATCAGCGATTTCACGGCTGTGGGTCCGTTCGTATATGGCTCCCACCAGCATGAACAGGCCGCCTGTAGTGATCCCGTGATTGAGCATCTGAAAGACCGCGCCTTCAATCCCTCTGGTAGTAAAGACAAAAATACCCAGGGTGACAAATCCCATATGCGCCACTGAGGAGTAGGCAATAAGCTTTTTCATGTCCTTTTGTCCCAGGGCGACCAGCCCGCCATAGATGATGGAGACAATGGAGATGCCTATCATCAACGGAGCAAAATAGACCGAGGCGTCGGGCGTCATGGGCAGACAAAAGCGCAAAAATCCATAGGTTCCCATCTTCAGGAGTACCGAGGCCAGGAGCACACTGCCTGCGGTAGGTGCTTCCACGTGGGCCGCAGGAAGCCATGTATGAAAGGGAAACATGGGTACCTTCACTGCAAAGGCCAGGGCCAGGGCCAGGAAGGCCCAGAATTGGAACCTGAAGGAAAACGCGCTCTCCATAATCACAGGAATAGCAAAGGTTCCTGTCTGAACATAAAAGGCGATGATGGCAACCAGGAGCAAGGTACTTGCCGCCAGGGTGTACACAATAAACTTGATAGAGGCGTATTTACGTCTGGGCCCACCCCATACAGCAATGATCAGGAACATGGGAACGAGCATGGCCTCCCAGAAGACATAAAAGAGAACCATATCAAGGGCGGCAAAGACCCCGATACACACGGCAGTCATAAGCAGCATACAGATATGAAACTCTTTGACCCGCTTGCCAATATAATTCCAGGAACAAAGGACACACAGGGGCAGCAGCAAAATGGTCAAAAAAATCATGAGCAGGCTGATCCCATCAATGCCCAGATAGTAGGAAAGCCCCCATTGGGGAACCCATACAACCTGTTCCACAAACTGGAAACCCGTGGCGTGGATGTCGAATCCCATCAAGGGAATGGCCAGGGCCATCTCCACGAATCCAGCTGCCAGAGTGACCAGCCGTATGGTCTGGTCGTTACGCAGCCAGGCCAGAAGAAACGAAACCACAAGGGGAAAGACGATAAGACTCGTGAGGGTCATGAATACCGACTCCAATCAGATAGTTGTGCCATGAACAAGCTCGGCCATGCGTCTGGCACCCTGGACATCAGGGTGTTGAGGTCACAGACATTAGAAAAGGAAATACACCGCTCCAACAATCCCCATACCAATAAGGACGGACAGGCCCATATAGTCGGACAGCTTGCCGGTTTGCAGCCTGGCCAGCAATCCGCCTATGCCCACAACCGAGGTGGCAGTCCCATCCACAACCCCGTCAATGGTCTGGGCATCGAAACGGGAGGAGCCTCCGGCCATGTGCAGAAGCCCTGCAAGGCCGATTTTACGATACACCGAGGTCCACCAAGCATCAATCATGGCTATGGGATATTTGGCCAGTAACAACCCTGCCCAGCCCAGGATGCGGTAGAGGAAGTCAAAATCAAGGTTTCTGCCTTCATGGGGGGCGATGATTTTGCGGCAGAGATAAAATCCCAGTCCGGTGAATCCCAAAAGCTGGAGGGAGGCCAGAACCTGCCACGGGGCAAAGGGATGATAGTCCAGAGGGAAGGGAAGCAGGCGGTACAGGGCCTGGGGATATACTCCCGTGAGAAAGCACAGGGACGCGGCCATGAACATGGCTACATACATGTTGCAGGGAAGTGGCTTGACCTCACCGGTATATTCCGGCTTGGACCAAAAAGCGAAATAAGGAAGCTTGATACCCACAGACAAAAAGGTACCTACTGCGGCTATTTCCATGCCCAGGGCCAGCCAGGTATGGTGGGACATGGCAGCACCGGCAATGGTGATATTCTTGGAGATAAATCCATTGAACAAGGGAAACCCGGATATGGAAACAGCGGCGACCATGTAGCAGAACATGACCAAAGGCATCCGTGAAGCCAGGCCGCCCAACCGTGTCAGTTTGGCCGTGCCTGTTGCATACAGGATACTGCCCGCAGCCATGAACAACAATCCCTTGTACAGAATATGGGCATACGCGTGGGCACAGGCCCCGTTGACGGTCATGGCCGTGCCTATACCGATACCCGCCACCATGTACCCCACCTGCGAGATAATATGGTAGGCCAAAATACGCCGGGCATTGTTTTCAATAGTAGCATAGGCCGCGCCGTAGATGGTCATGATCACGCCCATGACACCCAGAATCTCGAATCCTGAAAACCCCCTGGCCAGGACATAGACCGCTGTCTTGGTGGTAAAGGCACTCAAAAAGACCGCACCCGTCACTGTGGCCTCAGGATAGGCATCCGGCAGCCAGGCATGCAGAGGTACCACCGCTGCATTGACGCAGAATCCCAGCAGGATAAGCCAGTCATAGAGATGGGCCTGACCCGGCTGAACCGCTGTAAAGGCAAAGGTACCGAGTTCTCCGTATCGCAGGAGCAGCCCTGCCAGGAGAAAGAGACCGCCCAGGGTGTGAAACAGGAAATATCTGAAGCCAGCCTGGGTTGAACGTTTGTTTCTTCCCAGCCAGATGACAAAGGTAGAGGCCACTGACATAAGCTCCCAGAAAAGGAAGAGGGTCACATAATCGCCGGCAAAGACACACCCGAACCCCCCAGCCACATACAGGGCTGCAGCTATGTGCTGGAACTTGTCCGTAACATGCATGGCAAAGATCATCCCTATAAGGGCCTCAATGGCAAAGACATGGGCAAAGATAATGGACAACTTGTCCGCACGGCCAAAAATCATGTCCAGCCCCAACCAGTTCATGAACCCATAGGTTCCCTGGTGCATGGAGAGAACCGCACCAATGGCCACCAGCCCGGGCAGGGGCAGGAGCCAGCGCCACGCCTTATTGTTGCGGGCAAAGGGAAGAATGGCAGCCAGGACAAAAAAACCAAGAGCCGGATGGAGGAAATTACTCAGGCCGGTCATAGAATGCCTCGGGTTTGTTGATCAGGGGATAGATGATTTTTTTGAGTACCAGGATAAGGGCCACGCTGACCACGACCCCGAAACCGGCCCAAAATCCAAGGGTGGTTTCCAGGGCAAAATGGGCGTGATGGGGGTGGAGAACGATATTGATCCCCACAAGGATGCCCAGGGCCGTAAAAAGCGCCTTTTTCCATAATCGGGCGTTATCCCCGGCCTTGATGAGAAGCTCTGCAAAGGAGGTGGTAAGGCTCATGGCGATTCTGTTTCCTCACAAAGGGTTGTCGTGGTGGCCATTAGCAGCAACAGAGAGCAAAGGGTGGTTAGACCCCCTGGAAGAGGTGAATGAGCTGAAGGACCATTTCCGGGTAGATACCAATGATCACGGAAATGGCCGCAGTCAGACACAAGGGAATAACCATGCACAAGGGGGCTTCTTGAACCTCTTCATAGGCAAAGGGGAGTTCCGCATGAACTGGCTGGCCAAAAAAGGCCTTGTACACCACAGGGCCAAAATAAGCGGCATTGAGCAGGGTGCTTGCCAGCAAGGCGGTGAGCAAAAGAACCTGATGGATCTGAACCGCCCCATTGACCAGAAACCATTTGGTCACAAAACCGCATACCGGCGGGATACCGATCATGCTTAACGAGGCCACGGCAAAGGCCCCAAACGTCCAGGGCATCTTGCGGCCGATCCCTGACATGAGTCGGATACTTCTGAGATTACAGGAGACAAAAATGGCCCCGGCAGCAAAAAAGAGGGTAATCTTGGAAAAGGCATGGTTGGCGATATGGATCAGTCCGCCCTGCACAGCCACTGGCGTGAGCATGGCCACGCCGATAATGATGTAAGAAAGCTGACTCACTGTAGAATAGGCCAGTCTGGCCTTGAGATCGTCCTTGGTCAGGGCAATGATGGAGGCCACAACAATGGTAAAGGCGGCGGCATAGGCCAGGGGAACACCCAACCCCAGCTTGTCCACAAGCTCTACTCCGAATCCAGACAGGATAACTCGGCTGATAGAGAACACACCCGCCTTGACCACGGCCACTGCGTGCAGCAAGGCCGAGACCGGAGTGGGAGCGACCATGGCCGAAGGCAGCCAATTGTGCAGGGGCATGATGGCCGCCTTGCCAATGCCCAGGATATACAGGACATAGGTCACGGTAACCAGGAGGGGATCGGCGTCAGCCGGAAAGATTCCCTTGACCATGTCTCCCAGGTGAAAATCCAGGGTTCCGGCGAGCACATAGGTCAAGACCATGGCCGGCAGCAGGAACAATTTGGACGTGCCCATCAGGTACACGATATACTTCCGTGCTCCAGCATAGCCTTCGTCATCCTGGTGGTGGGCTACAAGGGGATAGGTGAAGATGGTAATGATCTCGTAAAACAGGTAAAGGGTGAAGATATTGGCACTCATGGCCACACCCACGGCCCCAAAGATGGCCACAGCAAAACAGAAATAATATCTGGTTTGCGCGTGTTCTTTCAGCGAGCGCATATACCCGATATTGTAGCTTGTGGCCAGAATCCACAGAAAGGAGGCCACAAAGGCAAAGATCAGGGTCAGGCCGTCAGCACAGAGTTTAACATCAATCCCAGGCAAAAGATGGAAGAGCTGCAAGACCAGAATTTTGCCTGAAAGGACTGGTGGAAACAGGGCCAGTACCGAGAGCAGGGTCAGGATTGCCGCACCAAAGGACACGGCCTCACGCCTGTTTGGGTTCTTACCCTGAAGCCAGATCAGAACAGGGGCCACAAGGGTGATCCCCAGGGGAACGACAAGTCGGAGACTGGTGATGATTTCAGACATGGATCATCCTTTAAGGGTGGAAATGTTCTGTTCCTCGATGGTTCCAAAACGGCGGTAGACCACGATGACAATGGCCAGAACCAGGGTGGCTTCGGCTGCGGCAAGGCCCATGATGAGCAGGGTGCCGAGCTGACCCAGCTGGGCCGAGGCATCTGTGAGCTGTGCCGTCGCCACAAGAGAGAGCCCGGCTCCATTGAGCATGAGCTCCACACCAAGGAGCATACCGACAAGACGGCGGCGCAGGAGCAGACCATAAAGCCCCAGCCCCAGCATACCCAGGGCAATAAGCTGATACATGACAAAGAGATTCATTGTCTCCTCCTGAAGCCGATCAAGATGGCACCTGCCATGGCCGCAAACAGAACCACAGAGATGAGTTCAAAGGCCAGACCATAGGGGCCAAGCAGTGCCCGTCCAAGATCCCCCACCGTTACAAGGGAGGCATTGGCCTTGGTGACGATAGCATATTTGAGCACGGCCATGGCGAGCAGGAAGGTGGGAAGGAATCCTGCCACTATCGCCAGGGTTTGTTTTTCGAAGGTTGTCTTACTGCGGTTTCTGGCTTCACGTGAGGCCCCGGTGATAACAATGGCGAAAAAGATGAGCACGGCTACGGCCCCGACATAAATAAGGATCTGCATCAATCCAATAAACGGTGCGGCCAGCAGAAAATACAGACCTGCCACGCCCAAAAGCGAGGTGACCAGACCTGTAAAGGCCCTGACCAGACTGGGAATCGTCACTGCCCACAATGCCCCCCCCAGACAGAGGATGGTGTATAACCCAAAGGCAAAATAAGCCATTTTATCCATAAGTCTTACTCCTTACCGTCAAAGGCCTTGCGGGAGCGTTCAAGGAGATCAAACTCGAAGTCTTCCCGTGAAAAGCCAGCCAGGTAAACGTCAGTGGAAAATCTCAGGGCCTTGGTGGGACAATTTTCAACACATTGGCCGCACAAACTGCAATAATTATAATCCAATGTGAACAAGGAAGGATACTTGGCCTTTTTGGGCTTTTGGGGCTTGCCGTCTTCATCCATTGCAGGCGGCAAAACCGCCTTTTCCACCGCGATACAGCCTGAAGGACAATTGCGGACGCAGGTGCCACAGGCGATGCACTGGGAAAAATGCGGGGAGGCATCCTTGGGTACCAATTCAATATGACCGTGATAGGTCGCAATATTATCCACGGTCTGTCTGGGATAATGTACGGTTTCCGGCCTGGTCAGCAAGGCCCGTCCCGTTACTCCCAAGCCAATGATCAGGGAATACAGTCCCTTGATTGCCTGACGTATGTCGTTGAAAAATGTCATATCGTGTCGAGTGGTTAGTATGGACTTGAGCAGTCTGGAACAACCTGCATGCCTGCAAACCCTAGAGTTTGACCAGCACCGCCACATAGAAAAGATTGATCAGGGCCAGGGGAATAAGCCATTTCCAGCTCAGGTTCAGGAGCTGATCGAACCGAACACGGGGAAAGGTCCAGCGCATCCACATCATTACAAAGATCAGCGCATAGACCTTGGCCGCAAACCACCACCAGCCGTCAAGAAATGGTCCATGCCAGCCTCCCAGAAACAGGGCTGTACACACACTGCTGACAATGACCATATTGGTGTATTCAGCAAAAAAGAAAAGGCCGAATCCCATGCTGGAGTATTCTGTGTGGAATCCTGCGGTGAGTTCACTCTCAGCCTCGGGCAGATCAAAGGGGGCCCTGTTACACTCTGCCAGCGAGCAGACGAAAAAGATGATGAATCCCAGGGGTTGCAACATGAGGTTCCACTGCCAGGGCCAGGCCCCCTGCTGGGTAACGATTTCCGAAAAACTCAGGGAGCCAGAATACATGACCACGCCAAGCACGGTGATAAGCAGAGGCACTTCATAGGCCACGGCCTGGGACACCGCCCTGGAGGCACCAAGCAGGGAGAATTTGTTATTGGATCCCCAACCGGCCAAAATGGTGGCCAGGACGCCCAATCCGGTAAAGGCCAGGATCAGGATGACGCCAATCTCAAATTCCATACCCATAAGGCTGGGCCCAAAGGGAATGGGCAGGAAACAAAGAAAAACCGGAGCAAAGGCCAGGATAGGGGCGTACCAGAAGAGCCGTTTGTCCGCACCCGCCGGAGCCACGATCTGCTTCCCCATGAGCTTGAGTCCATCGCACAGGGTTTGCAGCAGACCAAAGGGGCCTACCTCAAAGGGGCCTGGCCGCACTTGGAAATGACCGGCCAGTTTGCGCTCCAGCCAGACCAGAAACAGAGCGTTGAGCGAGACAAAGAGTAAGATGGCCACCGTGAAAATGAGGAGCCGCAGCAATTCTGCCGGAAGGTTTGGTATCATCGGTCAATCTCCGGGATAACGAGGTCCAGGCTGCCCAGGATAGAAATGGCATCGGCCAGCAGGGTTCCTTTGGCACACTCGGAAAAAAGGCTCAGGTTGGAGAAGGTGGGCGAACGCAGCTTGATCCGGTAGGGTACGTTGGTGCCGTCACTCACCAGAAAGACCCCGATCTTGCCCCTGGCCCCTTCCACAGCAAAATAGGTCTCCCCTTTGGGCGGCTTGATCATTTTAGGCACCTTGGCCCGGATCTTCCCTTCAGGCAATTGATCCAGGGCCTGGGAAATAATGGTCAGGGACTGGCTGATCTCGTCTAAGCGGACATAATACCTGGCCATAGCGTCCAGGGTGTCATAGGAAGGGATGTCAAAGGTGAAGCGGTCATAAATAGAATAGGGTTCTGCCCTGCGGACATCGTAGGCAACCCCTGAACCGCGAAGGACCGGCCCTGTGGCCCCGTATTTTCTGGCCATCTCAACAGGGATCTCACCGATGTTTTCACACCGTTTTCTGAGGATAAAATTGTCCGTGACCAGATCCTTAAACATAATCAGCCGCTTGGGCATACGCTCGCAAAAGGCTCGAAGTCCCTGGATAAATTCTTCATCCAGGTCATGGAGCACCCCGCCGATACGGAAGGAACTGTAGGTGAGCCTGGAACCGGTTATTCTCTGCAGGAGATCCTGGGCCAGTTCGCGATCTTCAAAGGCGTACAGGATGGGGGTAAAGGCACCCAAATCCATGACATAAGCCCCCCACCACAGCAGGTGGGAAATGATCCGGTTGAGTTCGCAGGAAATAACCCGGACATATTCGGCTCTTTCCGGCACCTCAATCCCCATGAGCTGTTCCACCGCACCTACATAGGCCCAGTTCCAGGCCAGGGCGTGCAGGTAATCCACGCGGCCCATATTGGGGATGAATTGGTTGTAGGTTTTGGCCTCACCCATTTTTTCGTGCATACGATGCAGATAGCCGAGCACGGGTTCCGAGCGGATGATGTATTCGCCATCCATTTCCACAAGGACACGTAAGACGCCATGAGTAGAGGGATGCTGGGGGCCCAGATTGAGGATCATGGAATTTTCAGAAGGCCCCTGTTGGAAATTCTGGGAGTAGAAGTCTCCGTCCAGCTGAAAGGTCATAACGGTCGGCTACTCCTTGTCGCCGGAATCATCCGGGTTTGCGGTACTGGGCACCTTGACGCCAATAGTCTGGCACGGAGAAAGAACCTCGAACAGAGAAATCCGTTTTTTCTCATCTTTGATCAGGGGGTGCAGTCCAAAATTGTCGGGAAGAAGCAGGGGAATCAGGTTGGGATGACCCTCAAAGGTGATGCCGAAAAAGTCGTAGCATTCCCGTTCGTGCCAGTCCGCGCCTGGAAAAATATCGCTGATGGAGGGTACTGTAGGCTGCTCGTGTACCGTCAGAGTCCGCAGGGTCACCCTGGAAGGGGTCTCAAAGGAGGTAAAATGATAGATCACCTCAATGCCTTCCTTGCCGTCCAGACCGGTTATATCCTCCAGAAAATAACCTTTCTGATCCAGGGATGTCACCACCTCACGAAGGCGTTCCTGCTGAAGGAAGAAGTTCCACGTCGTTCCGGTAGCCTCGTTGGAACAGGCGGCAAGATCAAAGGATTCCACATCATTGAGCCATTTGGCAGGCATCCAGTCTTTCATGAGTTTACTTCCTCTGGCATGGGCCACCAGCGTTTGCCTGTGATTTTTTCCTGCAGCTTGAAAATGCCCTCAAGCAGCCCTTCGGGACGGGGGGGACAGCCTGGGACATACACGTCCACGGGAATGAACAGATCCAGCCCTTCTATTACTGAGTAATTCTCCTTACAGGCAAAGGGACCACCGGAAATTGCACAATTGCCCATAGCAATAACATATTTGGGGGCAGGCATCTGTTCGTAAAGGTTGACAATGGCCGGGGCCATTTTTTTGGTGATGGTCCCGGCAACGATCATGAGATCGGCCTGTCTGGGTGAGGGTCTGAAGACCTCGGCCCCGAATCGGGAGATATCGAAACGAGACATGCCGGCAGACATCATCTCAATGGCGCAGCAGGCCAGCCCAAAGGTCATGGGCCACAGGGACATGGCCCTGCATACGTTGAGCACCTTTTTGGGGAGGGCAAAGGGGATCAGTGCCGGTTCGACCGACGAGGTCAGGGGACCTAGACTTTGATCTTTCGGGGCCATGTGAAGACACCTTTTTGGTAGAAATAGAGGATGGCCGCCCCCAGGACGGACAGGAAGATGAGGATTTCCAGAAAGGGAAACCAGCCAATGGTATGAGGGTAGATAACGGCAACAGGAAAAAGATACAAAACGTCCACATCAAAGGCGAGGAAGATAAGGGCGTAAAAATAATAGTTGATATTGAAACCAGCCCAAGCCTCTCCCTGAGGTGTCATGCCGCACTCATAAGGCATGGACATGGCACCACCTTGAGCCGTAGGCGCAAGGAGTTTTGGCACGAGCAGGGCCCCCACAGCGAACAATATACCCACAAGAAGCAGGACGATCAGGCCGAGATGAAACCAGTTAAATACCATAGTGGTTCGTGCTCCTGTTGCTGATAGTATACGGTAAGCCCCCCCCTGACAGGGCTGCCTTCACGGTTGGTGCGCCTCACGCCTATGACAAGGGACACAGGGAGAACAATCAGGCAGAGTACAACAAGGCAGATATGATCTTGCTCAACGGCAATACAAGATGCCTGTGTTTTTGTCTGGGGAGTCTCACGAGATGACCATCCTCCCTATACCGAAACCCTTGGTCAGGGCAAGACAATTTATAAGAGATTGTCAGGAGTCGGGTAGTCAAAAAGATGCAATTTCGGGCAGTGGCATCTTGGATTGTTCTTCATACAGGACGTGCGTGAGCATTTTTTGGGCTTGAGATTTGGCAAAAACGAGAGGAAGATTTGTCGATAAAGAAAAAATCCTTTGATTATAAGTGGATAAAAGATTTTTTTCCCAAAATTGGCGGGCGATCAGGGCATAAGGTTGCGGCGCAAAAAGATCACGATCTCCGCATAGAAATTGGCCGGTGTATTCAGACGGATATTGTTGGCACGGGTGGCACCGATCATGGTGGAGAAAAGGATATAGGCGGTCATCCGGGGATCACAGGTTCTGATGGTCTGATCCTTGATACCTGCGACAATGGATTCTTTGAGTAATCGGAAGATCCTCTCGCATTCAATGGTGATAGTCTTATTTTCCGTAGGACTGGATTCCAGAAGAAAGGGAGAACAGCGAAGCAGAGTGGTAAACCATTCTTTGTTGTCCACGGAATATTTGAGAAAGCATTTGACAAAATTGGTCACCGCTCCAAGACCATCTGTGGAATAAAACAGACTTTCCTCAAGCTTGTCATGCAAATCGCGGAGAATCGTTCGTTCGACCTGAAGAAAGAGTTTTTCTTTGCTGCCGAAATGATGGGCAATGAGCCCTTCGGTCACGCCTGCTTCCCTGGCTACCTTTTTGTACGTTGTTTCTGCATACCCCAGGCGTCCCAAAAGACGAGCTGTTGCGCTAAAAATGTCGTCCTTGGCGGTTTTTTTCATCTCCTCTCCCATGCATCCAAAATCGTTGATACTCTCATCGGCCCTGTATAGTAGGAGTGAGCTTCTGTGTCACTAGGGGGAGCAATAACTATGTACTCACTCAGCCATGAGCAAGAACCTCTGTGCCTGCTCAGAGTATCGTGGAACCTTTTCCTGGGTCAATGAAGAAATGTGGCTCAAGAAGCTGCCTTGTTTCCTTGATAGCAAGCAAATTGACCAAGCTCAGGTTTTTTTGTAAGCGCATGTTCACTTTTGTTAAGTAATCGTTCAGTCCAGACCATGCCATGAGACCTTCACCCCCAGGATCATAGCTTGGTCTGGTCATAAGGACGACAGAAGAACGCCACGAGAATACCACCTAGAGGAGGCAGAGATGGGCAGTGGAGCAGGAAGAAAGGCAGGACTCATTCTGATCTGTTTGATGGCATGGGTAGAGTCAGCATGGGGAGCAGGATTTTGCATTTATGAATGGAGTGCCAGAGGTAATGCCTTGGGGGGCAGCCTGATAGCCAGGGCAGACGATCCTACGGCTGCGGCCTATAACCCGGCAGGGATCACCCAATTGCCAGGCGTACAGACAGCTGGTGGGTTCACAGCTCTTATGCCCCATGCAAAGGTGGACGTATCTGTTCAGGGTGGGGCACAAAACGGTCGTTCAGACACCACCTCCACCAAGGCCCTGGGATTGGGTGGCCTTGCCCCCAATGCCTTTGTAACCTGGCAGATCAATGACAGGTTCTGGTTGGGGCTGGGAGCCTATACGAGATTTGGGCTGGCCTCCAGGTATGATTCTGATTGGATTGGGCGGTACACGCAATATCATGCTGCAGTGACCTCCTATTCCCTCAATCCCAATCTCGCTTATAAAATCAATGATCAATGGTCTGTTGCCGCAGGCATTGAGGCCATGTATTTTGATGTGACAATCAAGCGAAAGATTTTTCTTCCTGTCCCAGGTGTCCCCGATAGTGATCTTTCCATGACAGGGGATTGTTGGGCCCCTGGATATAACGTGGCCCTTCGGTACGAACCGACATCCTGGCTGGCAGCAGGATTGACGTATCGGGGCGAAATGCACCCCCATGTCAAAGGGAAGGCAGACTTCAGTGGGCCTGTAGAGACATTAGGTCTTGCAGAAGATCAGGGACTGTACGGCTACCTGCGTCTTCCTGCCTCCTGGACCCTTGGTGTAGCTGTTCGTCCAGCAGACGCCCTGAGCATTGAATTGGATCTCGTCTATACCTTGTGGTCAGCCTATAAGGAAATCGTCTTTGATTTTGCACAAAAGGGAGTCCAACCTGAAGCCAAGGACTGGAAGGATGTCCCCCGTTTTCAGGTTGGTGTTGAATATGCCTGCAATGACTGGCTGGATCTGCGATGCGGGTATGTTTTTGACGGTTCTCCCATCAACAATGCCCATTACGATTATATGGTTCCCATGACAGACCGTCATATTTTCAGCATAGGAACAGGGCTTCACTGGGACAACTATACCCTGGATATGGCGTATGGCTATTTGTATTCACCCAGCAAACATGTCACTCTTCCCCTCAATGCAGCCGGGGAACGTCATGACACATCTTTTACCAACGGCCATTGCCACATGCTTGGAATCAACCTGGGGTATACCTTCTAATCAGCAAGTTACCAGCGCTCCAAAAAAGAGGCCCTGTTCTGATGAGGAACAGGGCCTTTGCATGTTAGCGCCGTTCAAGATTCGTAAAGCACGGGATGCACAACATCTTGCCGTCAAAGCGTCTTGTTCGGGATTCCATGGTCTTTTCCCCACAAGCCTCGCAGGTGAGGCTTGCCAGCCGGTGGGCCCTTGACGGAGGAGGACAAGATGCTTCTGTGGTCATAAGCAGCCTGTCCAGAGGTGCCTCCATGATTTCCCGTGTACGTTGTTGTTTGTCAGATTTCCGATCCCAGATTGCCTCGCGTACAACCACCCGAAGCCCCTTACCCGTGTCTCGGTTGTAAAAAGTAAACGCGGCCTTGCCCCAATCCCGATGAATGAGATTTCCCTTGCCAAAGGTACAACTCATGAGGAATTGGATGGCATCCACAGCGCACATATCTGTTTCTGTGACACATACAATATCCTCGTCATTGGCCGAGCCAAAGGCGGCAAGACCCATCTCGGCCACCCGAAGCCCTAAGGCCAAACCCGGACACCAATGCCCGTGAAAGTTTTTGGCTGCTTCTATCTGTTCCTGGGGTAAGGTACATCCGCTCATGGTCTCTCCTTCTTGTTGATGGGGATGGGGCATACTCACTGTTTGCCTCTGCCGTGTGTAAGGACGTACCCGTCTGCTTGCAATATTTTTCTCGTGTATGAACACCTCAAGGAGTCTTATCTCCACCAGCACTGCCATATCATGGATCATCTTGAACTTCGGGATATAACGGTTACGCACCAGGGGAAGACTATCCTCCAGAATATCCATTGCCTGATACGCAAGGGAGAGCTCCTCCTTATCCAGGGAGCATCAGGCAGTGGCAAATCCACCCTGCTCAAGGCCATTTTGGGATTTGCAAGGGGCTGCACCGGAGATATTCGTCTGGACGGTCGCCTTGTTACTGCTGCAACCATCAGGGCCTTCAGAAGGCAATGTGCCTATGTCGGTCAAAAGGCCCTGGTGTTTCAGGGAACGGTCAAGGCATATCTGGATCTCCCCTTTTCCTTTCGCAACAACCGTCATGCAAGGCCAGACATGGCTGAATGCGTGGAGATGCTGGCTTCTTTGGGGTTTACCCCGGACATCCTGACCCATACCTACCCCTGTCTGTCTGCCGGGGAACAGCAGCGGATAACCATTGCCCAGGCACTTCTTCTCAACAGGCCGATCTATCTTCTGGATGAGGTCACCTCGTGTCTGGATGCCTCCAATACCCGCCAAGTCATTGACCTGGTCACGGCCTCCAGAGATCGAACCATGCTTGTGGTTTCCCATAAAACCGTGTGGGAACCCCATGCCACCAGCATCGTCACCATCAAACAGGGAAGGATGCACCTCAAGGAGGGGACAGGATGAGTGCTGTCAGTGATATTTCCATCATCCAGCTTAGTTGTTTTTTTGCCCTGCTTGTTCTTCCCGGTCTCCTGTTCCGCTACCTGCACCTTTACCTCACCAGGGCCATGATCATTGGATTCACCCGTATGATCCTGCAATGTTCCCTGGTGGCGGTCTACCTGGAATATATTTTTGCCTGGGACAATATGGCCGTGAATCTCCTCTGGATTCTGATCATGGTTCTGGTGGCAAACAGTGCCATTCTCAAACAAAGCCATCTCTCGTTTCCCAGGTTTATCACAGTGACTTATCCTTGTTATGCCGCTTTGGGGATGATCATGCTGGCCAGTTTTCTCATCGTCCTGGACATAGAAGTTCTTTGTTCGGCCCGCTATTTCATCCCCCTGGCCGGAATGCTCTTTGGCAACATGCTTCGGGCCAATGTTGTGGCCCTGGATCGCTTGTATTCTCAGCTTCTCAGGCGCGAAGACGAATACATGGCCTATATGGCTATGGGAGCCACTCGCATGGAGGCCTTGCGGCCTTTTATTCGTGAGGCCTGTCAGGCAGCCTTTGGGCCTCAATTGGCATCGGTTTCGACCATGGGATTGGTGGCCCTTCCGGGCATGATGACCGGCCAGATTCTGGGGGGCTCGTCTCCGGCTGTGGCCATCAAGTATCAGATGATGATCACAGCAGCCATTTTCCTGACCTCTACCCTTTCCAGTTTTTTTGCTATTATGGTCTCGACCTTGAAAAGTTTTGATGGCTATGGAGGGCTCAAACGGGAGATTTTTCTGTCTCGTTGAATATCGGGGGGTTGCTCTCTTGTTGCAAATGTGATGACCTTCCCCGCCAAAGACCAGTTACCAAAATAGGGAGGTGCCCTCCATGCGCTACTTCATCCTTGGTGGAAGTGGATTTATTGGCCGTCATCTTGCGGCTCATCTGATGACCTGCGGTCATGAGGTAACAGTCTTGATGCGTTCCATGAACAATCCTGTTTCCCCTGCCCTGCAGGGTGTGCATCTCGTCCAGGGTGATCCCCTTGCTCCAGGTCCTTGGCAGGAATGCCTTCGGGATGTGGACGTGGTTGTCAATATGGTAGGCAATCCCATTGTCCAACGATGGACTTTAGGTCTGAAACAGCTCATCCGCGATACACGAATGCTGTCTACCAAGATGGTTGTTCAGTCCCTTGAGCACACAGGTCCCAAAATCGTTGTTTGTGCCAATGCCATTGGCTATTACGGCGATACAGGCAATGAGGTCATTGATGACCATGCTCCGGCTGGCAGGGATTTTCTGGCAGCCATCTGCCGTGCCTGGCAACAGGAGGCCGAAAAGATCCAAGAAGCAGGGCATCGTGTGATCATTGGCCGATTTGCCCCGGTCATCGGCCACGGTGGCGGGTTACTCGCGCCCATGCTCCCGGTGTTCAAGGCAGGGTTGGGCGGTGTCCTTGGCAGCGGCAGACAGTGGATGAGCTGGATTCATATCCATGACCTCTGCCGAGCCCTTGTTTTTAGTGTAGAACATTCTCTGAAGGGGCCTCTGAACATGACGTCCCCTCAGCCTGTGACCAACAAACAGTATACCGAAGTGCTGGGGAAGGCATTGCATCGTCCTGCCTTGATGCGGGTTCCGCGTTTTGTCTTGGCAATGCTCTATGGTCAGGCCTCGGAAGTCATCCTGAACAGCCAGCGCTGCATACCCAGGCGGTTGGAACAGGCCGACTTTCATTTTCGCTTCCAAGATATCCGCATTGCCCTTGAGGATATCTGCGGCTTGAGAGGTGCCACCAATTGAACGGCTTCTCTGGGAGACAGGCCAAGCGCTACCTCGTGCTATCCGGTGGAAAGACTGTCGGAAAAAAGAAAAAAAGTAGGGTAGCCAAGAAGCCACGCTTGGTATAAGGACTCCTCCGGTGGCGTTTATTTGGAGGGCCAATAACCTGCTGGTATCGGCTTTGGAGGGCAACGTGTTCTCCTGGTAAAGGCTGACCCCAGGGTGACCGTTCCAACAGATTGTGTGTGCCCGGTATGGATTTGGTCGTGTGACGGACATACTAACCCTTTAGTAACTATGGAAACTCGTTATGACTTCAACCACTACGAACCTGCACAAGCAGGAAACAGCCTCCTGGGATTGGGATGTAGGCGAACGGAAAATCGTCGGTATCCGTGACTGCTCTGCCCCATTCCAATGGATGGAAGAGTTCCAGGCGAGCCCGGATGGTGAGCACATCGCCACGGTGGCGAAAACCGACGATGAAACCTTTAGCGTGTGTGAAAATGGCTGTCTTTGGGACATGCCATGTGAGAGGATCTGGCAGCTTGGATATGGGCCTGATGGCAGGCTGGCTGCTCTGGTCGCCTTGGACGGTGAATGGACGGTGGCCGTGGCCGGGCAGACCTGGGAGGCAACCTATGGTTTCCTCTGGAAGACCCTGCGCAGTGCCGATGGGCAGGTCATTGCAGCAGCTGCTCAACAAGATATGCAGTACGGCATGGTCGTCAATGGGAAACCCTGGGAAACCTTTTTTGAGAATGCCAACCAATTTGCCTTGAGTCAGGCAGGTGATCATTCTGCTGCTGTGGTTCAGTCCAAGACCTTTGGCCAGGCCGATATTCATGCCTATCAAGAAGGCTGTTATACGGTGGCGGTGGATGGTGAGGCCTGGTCTCGGGATTTTGTGAATGCCTGGACACCAGTGTTTAACCCGCAAGGAGATCGGGTAGCCGCTCAGGTACGGACTTCCTTGTATGATTACACCATTGCCGTGAATGGTCAGACCTGGAACCGTGCCTTTGGTGGCGTATGGGCACCCCTGTTCTCTCCAGAGGATACCTCGGTGGTGGCTCCGGTGCGGGAACGGGGCAAATGGGGCATGGCCAAAAACGGTGACATCATCTGGAAACCTGTTTTTGATCAATGCTGGCACCAGCAATTTGCCCAGGATGGATCACTCTGGGCGCTTGTCGCCCCCAAGTATGGCTGTTTTACCCTGGCCCACGAGGGTAAAGCCTGGAAGACCTGTCTTCCGGTGGTGACTGATCTGGTGCTTGCTCCGGTTTCTGGACGGGCTGCGGCCCTGGGCAAGGATGACCAGGATCAGTGGAGAATCATGACAGACGACAGGCTGTGGCCAGGACACTATGACATGGCCTGGCCAGGGGTATTCAGCCCGGATGGCGAGCACCTGGCTGCCAAAGTTGACCGTGCCGGCAAGCAGGGCTTTGTTCTGGATGGCAGGGAATGGGATGCATCCTTTGACCAGGCATGGGATCCGGTGTTTGGCCCTGACAGCGATAAGGTTCTGCTGAGATATATCAAGGATGATGCGTATTATCGCCAGGTGGTTCGCCTGGAGGATTGGACGGCACAAGGCAGGGGAGGCAGTCATGGATAGCGTGTATCAATTTGTGGTCGGCCCGCTGGCCTGGGCCGCCTGGACAGTGTTCCTCGGCGGTTCTCTGATCCGGCTGGCCCTTATGTATCGCTCAGTGCGCAAGAAAGACCCTGTGGTCTTTGAGTACATGAGTTTCAAATACGGGATGCGGTCGATCCTCCATTGGATCATTCCTTTTGGGACGGTGAGCTGGCGCAAGAACCCAGCCATGACCGTTGTCACCTTTGGGTTTCATATCCTGCTCTTTGTGGCACCCATCTTTCTGCTGGGGCACGTGGTTCTGTGGGATCAATATGTTGGGATCACCTTGCCGGCCCTGCCGGAATGGCTTGCCGATATGTTTGCTTTGGGAGTGGTGCTTGCCTGCCTGTTTTTTGGGGCCAGAAGGATCATGCTTCCTGAGGTCAGCTTTGTGACCCGCCCTATGGACTGGCTGGTACTGGGGATTGTACTCATGCCCTTTCTGACGGGTATTTTGGCCTATCACCAGATTTTTGCCTACGAATATATGCTCATCCTGCACATTGTATCAGGAGAGATCATGCTTGCGGCCATTCCTTTTACACGGCTCAGTCACATGCTCTTTGGATTTATTTCCAGGGCCTATATGGGTTCAGAGTTTGGAGCCGTCAGACACGTCAAGGACTGGTAACTGCCGTATACAAGGAGAATCCATGAAAACCATAGGACATATATCACAACGCAAAATTGATGACGCCGGTCTTCAGGCAGGGGTGGATCGCCTGACTCAGGAACAGATCGTCACGGTAGTCAATCAGGTATTGCGCGGTGAAACCGGGGCCAGACTTCAGGCCTATAGCGAAATGTGTGTGCGGTGTGGTTTGTGCAGCGAGGCCTGCCATTTCTATCACTCCCATGATAAGGATCCAAGTTATTCCCCTGTGGGCAAGGTCAGGCAGACAATATGGCCCCTGCTGGAGAAAAAGGGCAAGGTCAGCAAGGATTTTGTCTACCAGATGGCCCAGCTTGCCTATACCGAATGCAACCTGTGTAAGCGATGCGTTCAGTACTGTCCCTTTGGCATTGATACGGCCTATATGATCCAGATTATTCGCCGGATATGTCATAAACTGGGAGTGGTGCCCCAGTATATCCAGGACACGGCCCACAGCCACGCAGCTACCATGAACCAGATGTGGGTCAAGGACGATGAATGGATTGACAGCCTGCAATGGCAGGAGGATGAGGCCAGGGACGAAATTCCGGATCTGCGTATCCCCCTGGACAAGGATGGTGCGGATATTTTTTATTCTGTGATCGGACCAGAGCCCAAATTTCGTACCCAGCTTATTTATCAGGCTGCTGTACTCATGAACGCCACGGGTCAGGATTGGACCATGCCCTCTATGCCAGGATGGGATAATAGTGACATGGCCATGTACTCGGGTGATTATGAGATCATGGGCAGGCTCAAACGCAAACATTTTGAATCGGCTATGGATCTGCGCTGTAAACGGATCGTCATGGGCGAGTGCGGCCACGCCTTCAGGTCGGTTTATGACGTGGGTAACAGGTGGCTTGGCTGGCGGTCGCATCCTATCAGGGTGATGCATGCTCTGGAGTTTTATTGGGAGCTTATGGAGGCAGGCACCCTCAAGGTGGCCAAGACCTTTGATGAGACCGTGACCCTGCACGATCCGTGTAATATTGTTCGCGGTCGGGGATTGCATGAAAAGGCCAGGGAAGTGGTCAAGGCCTTTTGCCCCAACTTTATCGAAATGACCCCCAACCGTGAACATAACTATTGCTGTTCGGCCGGAGGTGGTGTCATCAATTGTGGCCCCCCGTTTAAGAACACCCGTGTCCAGGGCAACCGGATCAAGGCCGAGCAGATGCAAGCTACCGGAGCTTCGGTGTGTATTGCTCCGTGCCATAATTGCCACGGGGGACTGGAGGACATCATCCATAACTATAAGCTGGACATGAAACTCATGTTCCTCATTGATATTATTTACGAATGTATGGAAAAATAGGATAGGCACATGAGAACAATACAGAGTTCCACCACACGATATGGCAAGGGTTGGATCCTGGTAGCATTGCTCTTTATGGGCCTGCTTGCCATTCCTGGTACGCTTATGGCTCAGGAAGAGATGATCCTTATTCGTTCAACCGATTTTGAAAAACATCAACGGCCGCCAGTCCGTTTTTATCACGATATGCACAACGAAAAGGCAGAGATAGAAGATTGTTCCGTCTGTCATCACGTGTATGAAGACGGCAAACCTCTTGAGGGAGAGTCCTCGGAGGACGAACCCTGTTCTTCCTGCCATCCGGCCCAGCCTGAACCAGGTGAAATGGGCCTTATGCGTGCCTATCACAAGCGATGTATCACCTGTCACGACCAGGTCGGCAAGGGGCCCCAGGCATGTGGCAGCTGTCACGTGAAATCGTGATTGTGTGACGTCAGACTCTTGGAAACAGGTCTGTCCTGATGCACTCTGAAACGGCTGGTCTCAATATAACGGGATCAGCCGTTTTACGTGATTGGTATCTGCAGGGTGACGTGCCCCACACATCACCCTGTCACGAGGCCCGCAGAAAGGTCTTAGTCATCCCTGGGGACACACGGAAGCATGTTTCCGTGCCTTCCGTGGGCGATCAGATCCGTTGTGATGGTGACCAGCAATCGTATTGTTTGACCAACACCAACACTCCAGCCGCTTTGCCTGCATGAATATACTCTACTACGACTGCTTTTCCGGTATCAGCGGAGACATGAACCTGGGGGCCATGATTGATCTTGGGGTGAACGCCCAGGACATTAAGGACGAACTCGCTCAATTGGGACTTGCCTCTGAGTATGATCTGGCCATCACCTCTGACTCCCGCCAAGGCATCAGCGGAACCAAGGTGAGGGTGATCTCCAACGTCCATGAGCATGGTAACCATGATCATGGGCATCGAAATCTCAAAGATATTCAGACAATCATCACCGAGTCAGGCCTGAGCCGTCAGGTGAAACAGACCAGTCTGGCCATGTTTGAAAAGCTCGCCAGGGCCGAGGCAAAGGTGCATGGTACCCCCATCCATAGGGTCCATTTTCACGAAGTGGGGGCCATAGATGCCCTTGTGGATATTGTGGGGGCGGCCATCTGCTTCCACCTGCTGGATGTGGACGTGGTATGGTCTTCGTCTGTAGAGCTGGGAGGCGGTTATGTTACCTGTGCCCACGGCACTATGCCAGTTCCAGCACCGGCTACCGTAGAACTGCTTACCGGCTCTCCCACCACCCGTGGCAGAGTAGAGACAGAACTCACCACGCCTACGGGTGCAACCATCCTGACCTCGCTTGTTCAACGCTTTACCGACACACCGGCCATGACCATCACCAGGACGGGCTATGGGATTGGACACAAACAATTGGCCCTGCCCAATGTCCTTCGGGTACATCTGGCAAAGGTTAAGGATGAATCCGCAGGATGGCAGACCGGATCTGTTACCATGTTGGAATGTCTTGTTGACGACATGACCCCAGAGGCCCTGGGGGTTGTTATGGAAATCCTTTTGGAAGCCGGTGTCAGGGACGTCTCCTTTACCCCTGTTATTATGAAAAAAAATCGGCCCGGCACCCGTGTATCAGTGTTATGTGACCATGACGATGAAGAGCGCTGCAAGCGGCTTCTCTTCACGCATACTACCACCTTGGGTCTCACAAGCCGGACGCTGGAAAAATCCTTTCTTCCCAGAACCTATGAGTCCCTGGAAACCAGACTGGGCATTGTGACCATGAAACATGCCCTTATGGACGGCAAGGTAATCCGCTCCAAGCCTGAACTGGAGGACTGCAAGATGCTGGCGAGACAGCATGGCCTGTCTCTGGCCGAGGTATGGCAAGAAATCGCAAGGACACAGTCATGACGGAACCGCCTTGGTGTTCTGTCCCACCACCAGGGATACAGGCCGCTTATACGCGTCTCGTACACCTTCTTCAGGAGTTGGGACCAAGTGTACTCGCCTTTTCCGGCGGCGTGGACAGCACCCTGCTTCTGTATGCGGCCAGGCACGCCCTGGGTGCAAAGGTCATGGCGGTCACGCTGGCCACTCCCTATATTCCAAAGGCTGAGGTCAAGGCCGCCTGTGCCTTGGCTGCTGGGTTGCACGTACCTCACCAGGTTATGGAGCTTCCCTTTCCCCAGGCCATACAGGAAAATCCCAGAGATCGCTGTTATATCTGCAAAAAATATCTGTTTATACCCTTAGTGCGTCTGGCCGAACAACAGCGCCTTGGCACGGTGATAGAGGGTACCCAGCTGGACGATCTTAAGGATGATCGGCCAGGTAGGAGGGCTTTACAGGAATTGGGCATTTGCAGTCCCCTTGTTGTGGCTGGATTGGACAAGCAGGCCGTGCGTGAGCTGTCCAGGGCATTGGGTCTGCCTACCTGGAAGAAACAGGCCTTTGCCTGCCTGCTGACCCGTATTCCCTTTGGGGTTCGGGTGGAAGCAGAACAGCTTGAGCGGATTGAACAGGCCGAGGCCTTTTTGACAGGACTTGGGTTTCATGAAGTACGGGTGCGCACCCACGGCAGGGTGGCGAGGATTGAAGTAGCCTCAAAGGATATGCTGCCCCTGATCAGCAACAGGACGGCATACGGGATTGACGAACGGCTCAAGGCGCTGGGCTATGAGTATGTGTGTCTGGATCTGGCAGGATACCGCATGGGGAGTTTGAACGTGGAGCAGAAAGAAGTTTGCACGGGCCAGGGCAGCGCAAAGGATCAGGTTCGCGCGAGCAGTCGAGATGGGGAAACGAGATGAAGGATCAGCACGACCTGAAAGATCTTCTTGAGGCTGTCCAGGCAGGCCGCATGGACGTAGAGCAAGGACTGCACCTCCTCAGAGGATCACCCAGTCTGGATATAGGCCATTCTAAGATTGACCTGCACCGAACCATGCGAAACGGATTTCCAGAAGTCATCTATGCCGAGGGCAAGACCTGTGAACAGGTGGGAGACCTGTTTCAGGCAATGCGCGGCAAGAGTCACATCCTGGCTACACGGGTTCCAGAGGCAACGGCAAAGCATGTTCTTACGCGCTTCCCAGATGTTGTGCATGACCCTTTAGGTCGGACACTGACCCATATCCGGGAAACGATCCGTTTTGGCAAGGGAAGCGTGGGGATTGTTACTGCCGGCACCTCAGATCTGGGTATTGCCCAGGAGGCGAAGACTACCTGCGAACTCCTTGGAAGCCGTGCCTCTATTGTGGGGGATGTGGGAGTAGCCGGTCTCCACAGGCTCTTTGACCGAATGGAGGAGATTCGCGCGGCTACAGTGCTTATTGTTGTGGCAGGTATGGAAGGGGCCTTGGCCAGCGTCATCGGCGGACTGGTGCCCCAACCCGTTATCGCGGTTCCTACCTCGGTGGGGTATGGGGCCAATATGGGAGGGCTTGCTGCCCTGCTGGGTATGCTCACCTCATGTGCCAGCGGGGTGAGCGTGGTCAATATTGACAATGGTTTTGGCGCGGCCTGTGCGGCATGCAGGATCAATAACCTTCTGAACAACCAACCCGCATAATCATCCATCAGGACTATGCGGGTTGGTGGCAGTGCTGTTTCGTACTATCTCCACCGACCATAGGTTACTTGGCAAGCAATGGGGGAGGAACCATGCCCTTGCGGATCTCCACGGTCTCCCAAACGTTGCCCACCACATAGGGCTCTGTATCTAACCACTCTTTGTGAAGGGCCTCTTCCGAGGGAAAATCGCCCACAATGATGGAGCCGTTCATGGTTCCCTGGTCGTCGAGTAATGCCACCGCATAGAGCAGGCGACCCTTGGCATGATGTTGCTGAAAGGTTGCCAGGTGGGCCTCTCTGGCTGCCATACGTCGTTTAAGGGCCTGGTCGTCCTTACCGTCGTGGGCGATAATTACAAAGTGCATAAGGTTCTCCCTGGGGTTATGAGGTATGTAGTTGCCGGACTGGGATATATGCCGACAAAAAGGCATGATAGAAGGAACTCCAGGAAGAGGCAAGACCGCTTGCGGGGAGCAGAACGTGTTGGGGGCAGGTATTGGTCGTTGTCTCGTGGAGGACCATGATGAACGACTTTTCTGTTCATTGACCGGTAGATGCTTTTTTTGTATTTTTTATGTTTAGATCATATGTTTAGCAAAGAAAATCACATGCTCCAACGACTATTTCATTACTGCTGCGTTATCCTGCTTGTCCTGCTCACGGGATGTTCTGTTGGCGATGCGCCAGAAAAGCCCCGTGAGCTTCTTATTTATTGTGGCGTCACCATGATCAAGCCTATGGAGGCCCTGGGCAAGATTTTTGAAAAACAGGAAGGATGCAAGGTGGTCATCACCAAAGGGGGATCAGGCAGTCTTTTCAGAGCTATCAAGGTGAATAAGGTAGGTGATCTTTATCTCCCAGGCTGCCGTACCTATGTGACTATGTGTGAAAAGGAAGGCCTGGTAAGTGAGTCGGTGCGCGTGGGCAGTAACAGGGCTGTCATGATGGTTGCCAAGGGGAATCCCAAACATATCCCTGCCGATCTCATGGCCCTGGCTTCTCCAGCGTATTATGTCGTTCTCGGTAATCCCTGCAGCGGCAGCATTGGCAGAGAAACCAAAAATATTCTTCTGCGTCGGGGCATCCTTGATGCTGTTTTGGACAATGTGAAGGATTTGACTCCTGATTCCAAAGATCTTGTCAAGGTTTTGAGAGAAGATACCGCTGATGTGGTGATCAATTGGTATGCCACGGCCACCTGGCCGGACAATAGCCCTTATGTGGAAGCCCTGCCCATTGACCCGACATTCGCACCGGAAAAAGAACTCGTACTGGGCCTGCTTTCCACAAGCCTGCAGCCTGAACTGGCCCGAAAATTTCTGACATTGGCTGCATCGGAAAAAGGCAGGGCCATCTTTCAGCGGTTTGGCCTGTACTCGGAGCCCTCATGATCTTCAACAATCTGTTTAAGGAGCCTGTCACCAAAAACGTCCTTGTGCTGGTGACACTGTTCATCATTTTCATTCTGACCCTTCTTTTTGTAGGCTATGCCTCGCAATGGGCATCCCTCACCATAACCGCAGAACTCACTAATCAGCGTAATCGTGGTAATATTGGCAAAGCCATCCTGAACAAATTGATCCTTATTGATCTGAATATTCATAAGATTGCCAGCAGTGTGGATACGCGCCAGATCTTGCACTATGAGCGGGATGTCTTGAGGTATACGCATGTCCTTAAAGATGCCCTTGTTGTCCTGCAACAAGGCGGAGAATTTGTGGACGTGTTACCGGTCAACCTGGGGAACCAAGATGAAATACAGGAACGGATCGTGTGCACACCGGTCACCAGGGGCTATGATATTGATGTTATCGACCTCATGCCAAAGATCATAGAGATTGAGGACACTATTCATGAATTTGTGGGGTTTATAATTGGTCTTGCAAATACCTCTGCCCCAGATTTGCCCAAGCTGCAAAGGGAGGTGAAATTTTCTCTGATGCAGTTGGAAACCCTTTTTCTACGTTCTCGGGAACACGCCAACAGGATTACCTTTGAGACCAATGCCAGGATCAGCGCATTGGAACGACAACGTAGAGCCTCCCGCTTGTTCTGGGACAACCTGATCCTTACCATTATTGCAGGCGTGCTCATTGCCTGCACCCTGATCTTTGTGCTGATCCTCAAACGCATTCATTTCATTCTTGAACATCGACGGCGTGACGCCGAAGCATTGCAACATGCCAAGGAGTCCATTGACACCATCCTTGCGGTGCTGCCTGTGGGTATTGTTATCGTTCGTCCTGACCAAACCATTGCCATGATCAATCACGCTGGGTTGGATCTTCTGGAAGCGGTCGATGAGAAGGCAATTATTGGTAAACGCTATCACGAGATTTTTCGTCTGCCAGATTCGCACGCATGTTCTGTGCTCAAATTCTATAAACAGCCGCATGAAAGTGAAGTAGCCATCAAGACGCTTTGCGGGAAACAACTGAGCGTGATCAAAAAGGCCATGTCTGTTACGCTTGATGGGGAACAGATGATCCTTGAGGCCTTTATTGATATTTCCAATCGTATTCAGGCTGAACAGGAACTCAAAGAAAGTCAGCAGCTTTTTGAGACGGTTTTTGAATCACTGCCAGCCGGTATTGTGGTCATTGATGCTCAGACACGCAGGATAAGGAATATTAACAAGACCGCTCAAAAGATGATCGGGGAAACCAGCAATAATATTGTCGGCTGTGTCTGCCATCATTATATCTGTCCTGCAGACCAGGGCCAATGCCCCATTCTTGATCAGGGCATGAGAGTGGACACCTCGGAGCGTATTCTTTTGACAGCTCAAGGTGAGCGGATTGAAATCCTCAAGAGCGTTGAGGTCTTGACAATGGCTGGCCGAAAGGTGCTCGTGGAAAGTTTTGTAGACATCAGCCAGCTCAAAAAGGTGGAACGCCAATTGATTCAGGCCAAGGAATCAGCTGATCAGGCCAATGAGGCCAAAAGTCGATTCCTGGCTAATATGAGCCATGAGGTGCGTACCCCTATGAACGGTATCCTGGGACTCTGTCACCTGGCCCTTCGAGATGACATGCCTCCCAATCAACGGGAGTATTTGGAAAAAATTCTGGGAACCGGTCAGGCACTGCTGGGGGTGCTCAATGACATTCTGGATTTTTCCCGCATTGAGGCAGGTAAGCTTACCCTGGAGGCTGTTCCTTTTGATCTTAGAGAGACCCTTCAACGCGCTATGGATCTGCTGGAGCTTTCAGTTGAGTCCAAAGGCCTTCGACTTTCGCTGAAGATGGCCTGCGATATTCCAAGAATCATCAAAGGTGATCCTCTCCGCCTGGGCCAGGTTATTATCAATCTTACCGGTAATGCCGTCAAATTTACGGAACAGGGTGAGATCCTTGTGCAGGTTGAAGAAGCGATACTAGCGGAAGAGGCGCGTAAGGAAGGGTGGTTTTCCCTTACGTTTACGGTTCGGGATACCGGTATAGGCATACCCCCGGAAAAAATAGACACCCTGTTTGATTCCTTTGAGCAGGCTGATGGATCCATGACCAGAAAATACGGAGGAGCTGGCTTGGGCCTGGCCATTAGTAAGGGGTTGGTTGAATTGATGGGTGGTACCATTGGAGCCAGCAGTTCTCCTGAACATCCAGGCAGTATGTTTTACTTCACTTTGCCTTTCCAAAAGGTGGAACAGACGGTTGTTGATCCCATGCCTGAGTTTCTTGCTGCCCCTGTTCGCCCCATCCAGCCAACCCACCTTGCATCGTCATGTACCCAGGAATCACCGCCCGTGAGCATGGCCGTTGGATCCTGTAAGGGTGCACGTTGTCTTATTGTGGATGATATTCCTCTTAACCGCCAGATTTTGCAGGAGCTGATTGAGTCGGCAGGGCTGCATCCTGAAGTGGCGGTGAATGGTCGGGAGGCGGTGGAAGCGGTCTTGGAGAAGGACTTTGATATTGTGTTTATGGATGTGCAAATGCCTGAAATGGATGGGTTGCAGGCCACACAAATCATCCGTGGGAACGAAGGCTTTGCAGACCTGCCCATTATTGCCCTGACCGCCCATGCTATGGCCGGAGACAGGGAAAAATGTCTTCAGGCCGGAATGAACGATTTCCTGTCCAAACCCATTCAGCCCAAGGAACTTTTTCAGACCTTGAAGCAATGGGTTGGTTCTCGCAGGTCTTCCCTGGAGCAGGGGGCTGGAAAGGGAAGCGGTGCTTCTTCTGGCCCCTACCTGGACTTCTCCATCCAGGGTCTGGATTTGGAGACAGCCCTGGAATCCATGCTCGGCAAGGTTGATCTGCTGCGCACGATCCTGACCATTTTTGCCCGTGAGAACCGTATGATCTCCCGCCATATGGAGGAGGCTCTTGACCAGCACGACATGGGCAGGCTCCGAGAACTGGCCCACAGTATCAAAGGACAGGCCGGACAGATACGGGCCGGGGTGCTTTTGCGTCAGAGTTCAACTATGGAACGGGCCGCTTTGGCCGGAGACAGCGAACGCTGTCGAGCCATGCTTCCTGATTTTATTGCTGAGTTGGGACGGATTATCCTGGCTGTGGACGCACTCTTCCCCCAGACCTCACCAGCTCCATCATCCACGGTATCCAGGCAAGAGATTGCCATGACAGATGAGATGCGACATGCTATGGAAGAACTTGCAGGGATGCTTGCGGCGAATGATCTTACCGCAGAGCATGTTATAGCAGATCTCAAACAACGGGCCGATCCTAACCTTGCTCCCATGTTGGAGGCTGTGAGCGTGCATATTGACGCCCTGGAATTTGACCAGGCGCTCCAAGATCTTCGTAACCTTCTGGAATCAACACAGTGAAAAGGATATTCTGATGCCCTCGTTGAAAGGAAATAAACATACCGTACTCATTGTGGATGATGTTGCTTCCAATATTAAACACCTGGCCGGTATCCTTGCCTCAGAATTTGTCGTATGTTTTGCGCGAGATGGCAGGTCTGCCTTACGCATTGCCTCGGAACAGCATATTGATCTCATCCTTTTGGACGTCCTCATGCCGGAAATGGATGGATATGCCACCCTCAAAGAGTTGAAAAAGAAGGCTGTCACCCGCCATATCCCCGTGATATTCGTGACATCTCTGGATCAGGATACCGACGAGGTCAAAGGCCTGGAACTGGGTGCCGTGGACTTTATCACCAAGCCCGTAAATCCCAGTCTGGTGAGGGCCAGGGTTCACAATCAGATTGAACTCAAGCGCCATCGGGACGACCTGGAATCTCTGCTTAATGAACGAACCCGTGAAATCGTGACCCGCCTGGTTCTGCTTACAGAATCCAGAGACAATGATACCGGAAGCCATATCCGGCGTATCAGTGAATATTCACGGTTGATGGCCCGTGCCATCGGCTTGCCCGAATATGAGGTGGAAACCATTGCCCAGGCAAGCACCATGCACGATATTGGCAAGGTTGCTATCCCAGACGCTATCCTCCTCAAACCAGGCAAGCTGACCCCTGAAGAATGGGAGATTATGAAAACCCATTGCCGAGCCGGATATGACAGCATCAAGGGGAGTTCTTCCCGACTTTTACAAACCGGCAGCGACATCGCCCTGCATCACCATGAACGCTGGGATGGCACAGGGTATCCCGACGGCTTGGCCGGAGAAGACATCCCCCTTGCCGCGCGTATTGTCTGCCTGGTGGATGTCTTTGACGCCCTTGTTTCCCGTCGTCCCTACAAGGAACCCTGGCCCGTCTCCAAGGCCTTTGAGTATATCCAGGAACAACGCAGCGTCTTTTTTGATCCCGCCCTTGTTGATGCCTTTATGCCGTTACGAGAGGAGGTCGAGGCCATCAAGGCCTTGCATGGCGATTGATCGCCGCATGTCTCCAGAGCCTGCCTTGTTTGGTGCTTTTTGTATGAGATACACAAAGAGAAACGGCTGCCTTTTCCTTGGGTTTGGAAAAGGCAGCCGTTTCTCTTTGCCGAGCGTGGTTGTTTGATTACTCTCTGACAGGTGGTGGTATAACGTGATTCAGGTTGTTCAAACGAGCACTGGTGGGTTTATCCCTGTCATAGCTTCTCCCTGGTGGTATGAAAGACAATATCCGGCCATTGTTCCATGGTATAGTCCAGCTTCCAGGCACTGGAAGCCAGGTAGGTCAGAGCCCCTTCGGCATCCAGGGCCATGCTTACATGGTATTCGCGGGTGAATTGCTCCAGGAGGGTTGGCTGGTCGCAGGTGACCCAGCGGGCCGTTGCGATGTGAACGGGTTCGTAGATGGCCTCCACACCGTATTCATTCTGCAGACGGGAGATGATGACATCAAATTGCAGGACGCCTACGGCTCCAAGGATAGAGTCGTTATTGCTCATGGGCCTGAAAAGCTGCACCGCCCCCTCTTCTGAGAGCTGGGTAAGCCCCTTGTTGAGTTGTTTGGATTTAAGGGGATTTTTTAAGATGACCCGGCGGAAATGCTCCGGGGCAAAATGGGGAATGCCTGTGAATTTGAGGGCCTCCTTGTCCGTGAAGGTATCGCCGATGCGGATGGTTCCGTGGTTGTGTATGCCAATAATATCGCCAGGCCAGGCCTCTTCCACACCTGTCCGATCCTGGGCCATGAAGATGGTGGCGTTGGCAAGCTGGATGTCTTTTTCCAGCCGGTGATGGCGCACCTTCATCCCCCTGGTGAACTTGCCGGAACAAATCCGCATAAAGGCCAGCCGATCCCTGTGGGCCGGATCCATATTTGCCTGAATCTTGAAGGCCACGGCAGAGAAATGGGGTTCGTAGGGGGAAACCTCCCTGGTGGTTGTCTGGCGTGCTTGAGGGGGAGGGGCCAGCTCCACAAAGGTATCCAGCAGTTCCTGAACCCCGAAGTTATTGATGGCGCTACCAAAGAACACAGGGGTCTGTTTGCCCGAAAGGTAGCGTTCCCTGTCAAAGGGGTAGCCAGCCCCCTCAATAAGTTCCAGCTGCATACGCAGTTCGTCGGCATGATAGCCAAGAATTTCGTCCAGCTTGGGGTCATTTACGTCTGTGATGACAATGCCTTCCTGAATCCTGCCGCCGTGGGTAGCAGAAAAGAGATGCAGCTGTTTTTTGTGGATGTTATAGGTTCCCTGGAATTGTTTGCCCATGCCAATGGGCCAGGAGAGCGGAACACATTCAATGTGCAGGGTCTTTTCAATATCTTCCAGAATATCAAGGGGGTCGAGTCCGTCCCTGTCCAGCTTGTTCACAAAGGTCATGATGGGCGTGTCGCGCATACGGCAGACCTCCATGAGCTTGCGGGTCTGGACTTCCACACCCTTGGCACTGTCAATGACCATAAGGGCCGAGTCCACAGCCGTGAGTACCCTGTAGGTGTCTTCAGAAAAGTCCTGGTGGCCGGGGGTATCCAAGAGGTTGATTTCGTAATCCTGGTAATTGAATTTCATCACCGAAGTGGTCACAGAGATACCACGTTCCTGTTCCATAGCCATCCAGTCCGAGGTGGCATAGCGATTGGCCTTGCGGGATTTGATGGTTCCGGCCATCTGGATGGCCCCCCCGTAGAGGAGGAGTTTTTCCGTAAGGGTGGTCTTACCGGCATCAGGATGGCTGATGATGCCAAAGGTGCGGCGTTTATTCACTTCTTTGGTGAGTTGTTTGGTGGAGGTATCTGATACCATCTGGGGAGTCCTGGGGGAGAGGTTGAGGTTGGTTATCCACGAAAAACACGAAAGGACACGAAAAAAGGCTTGTTCTTATCCTGTGTGTTCCGTGTCTTCTGTGGGATCTGCTGTTTGTCCTTTTGTGGTCATCCACTCTATCTGTCGGCAGATGCCCATAAGAAGGTTAAACTCGTGGCGTTTCATGGCAAAGCGTTGCAAAAAGCGGCGCATAGGGAGCATGAAATAGTCGGGATTATCGTCGTGCAGGAAATCAATAGCCATGAGGGAGGTCTTGATGCGTTGGATCAAGACCTCTTGTTCTTTATGGGTGATGGAACGGGTGGGTGGAAAATCCCTGGGCGCGGGAGGGGTGATCAGGCTGTGTTTGAAAATCTCGTACAAGATAATGAGAACGGCCTGGGCCAGGTTGAGGGAGGTCATGTCCCTATGGGTGGGAATGCAGATGAGTTGGCCGCAGATTTCGATTTCCCCATTGTCCAGTCCCGTGTCTTCAGGCCCGAAAACCAGGGCAATATCTTCGCCCATGGTGAGATGTTCTGCCACGGCATCCCCGGCCTTTTCCGGTGTGATAATGGACTTGCGCCATCCTCCTGTACGGGCCGTGGTGCCGTACACCACAGAAAAAGGAGCCAGTGCCTCAGCCAAATCCTGAGCAATGGTGATGTTCTCAAGCAAGGCTTCACTATGGGGGGTTGCCAGGATTCTGGCCTTGGCGACATCCCAGTTTCTGGGATTGACCAGAATAATCCGGCGGCATCCCATATTCATGCACGCTCTGGCTACAGAGCCAACATTTTCGGGATATTTGGGACGCACCAGAACAACAGCGGTCTGCAGGATATTCATAGGCTAACAGCACATTAATAAATAAGAATCCAATGTAACATGTCTACAGGATAATTGTGTGTTGTTTTAAGATATGTTATTGCTTGCTACAAAACAAGAATAAAGTTGGCATATAAAAGTTTTAAACGATATTTGGCGTATATTAAGAAAAGAAAATTTCCTTTTCTTAATATACGCCAAGTTTACAGAATAAACGTTTGGGAAAGCTGGTTTGTTATTGTGATAATCTAAAATGAGCGTTCAATTTTTGTAATGTTAAGCATTTTGGCAACTTTTTCTGCCATGAAAGAACCTTTGTACCCAGTAGTCTCGATGACGATTATTTTCCCTTCACGTAGATTAAAGGTTAGTCTGCCTGTAGAGTCACCACCTTCCTGTATAAATTGTCCTTTGTATCCTTTTTCAATAACCACCTTGGAATTACCACCTGCATTCATGAACCCCATAGATGATGCCATGCTCATCAAGGCACCCAGTCCGTTTGCAGAGGCAGTATTTGATCCCGAAAGGAAAGAGATGACTACAGACTTTGTTTGATCATTGTTGCTGTATTCTCTGGTCACGCCCCGCACTCCCATAACATCTCCACTATCAACATCCGTTCCCCGCATACCATCAATGTTGGCAGGGAAAAAAGCCTTCATGCTTTTGAGGTGCTGACTGCTGATTTCCTTACGGGCCCATTCGAGATCTTCAAGAGCCTTTGAAAAGTTATGCGCCGCGTAGTGTTTTTTTGCGGAATTGAGTAATTCTGTCACATTATCTGCTTGAGCCATGGATGAAAGCAGACATACAAACATGACTATAAGACTCAATGTAAACAACTTTTTCATGTATCCTCCTTAAATGTTAATAAAAATATGAGAAACTATACATCTTTTCTCCTTATACAAATATGTAAAACAGCAAAAAATAAATTAAATACCATCAAAATCAAATATAAGCTCTAACAATTAAGGCAAAATCACATCTTTTTACACAGAGCAAGGAATTGATTTGTAGCAATGTGGCCTCTGGTATGTAGTGAGTTGTTTGAGATTAATTTCTCGTCCGCAAGAATGCCTTGGCTCGTCGTGCTTCAGCAGATTTTGGGTATTTTTTGATGAGATCCTGCAAAACAAGTCTGCCAGGTTTTTTTTTGTTGAGGAGAAAAAAGGACATGCCTTGCTTGAGAAGAGCAGGACGGTATTTGGTGCTTTTTTTGTATTTTTCAATGACCTTTTGGTAAGATAAAATCGCCCTGGCATAGTCGCGCATCTGGTAATGGCATTCGCCCTGCCAGAACAAGGCATTGGGGACGAGTTTATTTTTTTTGAACGTGGTACTAAATTCCTCCCATAACGAAATGGCCAGAGAATATTTCTTGGCATAAAAGGAATTTAAGGCCTTTTTGTATAAGGCCTGAGCAGAGTTGGTTTGGGTTGGCTTTGGTTGAGGGGCCTTGGCCTTGGGGTCACTGGTTTGAACAAGGGGCTGCACCGGTGGCGGGGGCGCATCTTCAAATTCTTGCAAATCCATGCCTAATTGTCCGGCTATGGCTGTAACGGCTCGGTCGGTTCGGGCCTGGGCAGAGGTCACATCCGAGAGGGTGACGGTGGCGTTATCCTGGGTGGCTTGGAGACCTTGAAGTTTTTTGTTCAGGCCGTCGATTTCGCCTTTGGCTGTTGCAAGCTGGACGCGCAATTGCTCTATTTCCACCCAAAGATCAGCCTGTTTGGAACGGACTGGCTGATTGGTCTTGGAAATTTCCTGCTGGAGGTCTTCCCGTGCCTTGGAGAGTTCTGATTCCAGAGAAACAATATGCTTCTTGAGTTCCTGATTTTCCAATGCCTGTTGCTGCTGTTGGTGGGAAACCTGCCCTTGCAGGGTAGAAACATCCTCCCTGGAGGCGCATCCGGTAGTCAGAAGCAGGACAAGGGCCAGAAGCAATGATGTTTGTATGGGGGAAATAATCATGATGAATAGCCGTCCTTGTGGGCATGGTCTTGTGTCTCCATGCCGTTGTTTGCGCCATCTGTTTGCCGGGCCGACTCTTCCGTATCCGTGTTGCAAGCGAGGTCAACCGTCCTGCGGCGGCCCATGAGGAAGTAGATGATACCCCCAAAAATCGGCAGGAAGATGTTAAGCCAAAGCCATCCCTTTTTTTCCGCTGGCGTGGCAAAATTATGGCGGAAGATATGCCAGATGGCCCAAAGATTGGGGATCACAGGCACAACCAAAATGACAATGGCCAGAGTCAGCTGGAAAGGGGTGAGAGAAGCCATCTACGGTGTCTCCTGTGTCGTATTGCTTCGGTAGAGCATAATGCCAAGGCCCAGCAAAAAGACGCCAAAGGCAATGACTTGCGTGACAGAGATGATGCCAAATTCGCCTCGGTAGTCGCCCCGGAAAAATTCAATACAGCACCGGGACACGGCATAGAGCATAAGCATCACACCCGTAAGCATTCCGTCTGTCTTGAGAAATCGCTTGATGTTCAGAAGAAGGCCAAAGGTGATAAGCCCGGCCAGACAGTGATAGATTTGGGTCGGATGCAGGGGGATGTTGACCGGAGCAAGGCTGTCGGCATTGGTAAAGGTGATGGCCCAGGGCTGGTGGCATACAGAACCATAACAGCATCCAGCCATAACGCAGCCAATACGCCCAATGGCCTGTCCCAGAGGCACACTCACGGCAATGGCATCCATCCATGTCCACAAGGGCTCCTTTCTTTTGCTGAGATACCAATACCCAGTCAAAGTAGCCAGGATGGCCCCGCCCAAAAAGACCAGCCCTCCCTTCCAGAACATGAGCATGTCCAGGGGATGGTGAAAAAAATAGACAGGGTTGATAAGGATATACAGGATTCTGGCACCAAGGATGGCTCCCAGCACCACATAAAAGCCAAGATCCGAGACCAGGGTATGGTCCAGGCCCCTGGTCTTTGCTTCCCGGCATGTCCATGCCATGGCCGTCAAAAAGGCGGCGGCCACAAAAAAGCCATAGCTGTGGATGACCAGAGGGCCGATACTAATCAAAATGGGATGCATGTTTTTTCCGTTGATAGAAAGAGACCAGGAGCAAAAACGCCCCTGTGCTGATAGCCATGTCGGCAACATTAAAGGCTGGCCAATGATGCCCTGCAATATAGAAATCCAGGAAATCAATGACCTGGCCGATACGGATACGGTCGATCATATTGCCCACTGCCCCGCCAAGGATACATCCTAATCCTGTAAACAGGGCGGGGTCTCTGCGATCAACGGTTTTGACCAGGTGAAAGATAAGAACCACGGCCATGGCCGAGACCCCAATGAAAAAATAGGTCTGCCAATGGATGTCGGCACGGTTCAGAAATCCAAAGGCCGCCCCCTTGTTCAGGACATAGACGAGGTCAAAGAGGCCCGGAATGATTGACAGGGCATCGTACCTGGAAAGAGTGGCCTGAATCCAGAGCTTGGTGGCCTGATCTAGCCCAAGAACCAGCAGGGCCAGCATGGAGACAAAGGTGTATTTGTTCTTCATGATGTTGTTTCCAGTACCTGGGTGCATCTGGGGCAGACCTCCGGGTGATTTGTGCTGGTACCCAGGTTTTCGTCATACACCCAGCACCGAGCGCATTTGGTTCCAGGGGCGTGGGTGACCTCAATGCGCAGATTTTGCATATCCTGACTCTCAAAGATGCCCTGGGGGGCGTCCTTGATGTCAGCTAAGGTTACCTTGGAGACAATAAAAAAGGCCCTAAGCATTGAGGAGACCTTGTTCATATCCTCCCGCATGTCTTCGGCAAGATACAAGGTGACATGGCTGTCCAGGGAGTGGCCCAGCTCCTTGGATTTCCTGAGGGGTTCAATGGCCTTGGTCACTTCGTTCCGCACGTCCACGAGCATATCCCAGAGCTGGGTTTCTTCCTCGTTCATACAACCCTTTTGCAAGGCGGGAAAGGTGAAGCCAAAAACGCTCTTGACCTGGGGCCGCATGGTTTCGGGCATGTTCTGGAAGACTTCCTCTGCGGTAAAACTCAAAATGGGAGCCATGTTTTCCAAAAGGACGAGCAGAATATGGTACATGGCGGTCTGGGCCGAGCGGCGTTCAGGGCCTTTGGTGGCTGCAACATAGAGGCGGTCTTTGAGGATATCCAGATAAAAGGCACTGAGATCCGTAGCGCAGAGGTTGTGCAGCGCGTGATAAACCTTATGAAATTCAAAGTCTTCATACCCTTGCTGCATGGCCGCATGGGCCTTGGCCACAAGGTCCAGGGCGTATCGGTCAAGGGGCAGCATCTCCGACGGCTTCACCTTGTCTGCTGCGGGGTCAAAGTCTTGCAAATTGCCCAAAAGATACCGGCAGGTGTTTCTGATTCTGCGGTAGGTGTCCACCAGACGGCGCAGGATTTCATCCGATATACGCAGGTCTTCCTGATAACTGGAGGCAGCGACCCACAACCTGAGAATTTCTGCTCCATATTTGTCTATGATTTCATGGGGAGCAATGACATTGCCTACGGATTTGGACATCTTGTGGCCCTTGCCGTCCACCACAAAGCCGTGGGTCAGCACGGCCTTGTACGGGGCCTTCTCACGATTGCCCACCGAGGCAAGCAGGGAACTGTGGAACCAGCCTCGGTGCTGGTCAGTGCCTTCCAGATACAGGTCAGCAGGAAAACGGCATTCTTTACGTCCCTCAACAACGGCGGCAAAGCTGGTTCCCGAATCAAACCACACGTCAAGAATATCGTCTTCCTTTTCCCAATGGCTGCTCTGGCAATGGGGGCAGACAAGTCCTGACGGCACAATATCATCCAGCGATGCCTCAAACCAATAATCCGCACCCCTGGGATGGGAGGCAAACTTGTCCACAATGCCGTGAACCCAGGTGCTGTCAAACCATGCCTGGCCGCAATCCCGGCAGAGCAGGGCAATGATGGGAACGCCCCACATGCGTTGTCTGGAAATGCACCAGTCCGGGCGGTTTTTGACCATATTATAGATGCGTTCCTTGCCCCAGCCTGGAATCCACCTGACCTCCTTGTCAATGGCTGCCAGGGCCTTGTGGCGGAGGTCATTGGCCTCCATGGAAATAAACCATTGGGTCGTGGCCCGGAAGATGACCGGTTGCTTGCACCGCCAGCAATGGGGGTAGGAGTGTTTGATGTTTTCTGTGGCGAGCAAATGGCCTTGTTCCCGGAGTTTTTCTATGACCAAGGGGTTGGCCTCCTGCACGCTTTTACCGGCAACATATGCCACCGAAGGCAGGAAACGTCCGGCATCGTCCAGGGGAGAGAGGACTTCAAGGCCGTACCGCAGGGCGGTTTCATAGTCTTCACGGCCATGGCCGGGTGCGGTGTGAACACATCCCGTGCCGGTGTCCAGAGTCACGTAATCTGCCAGAACCAGGGGAGATTGCCTGTCAAGAAAGGGGTGGCTTGCAACAATATGTTCCAGATGGCGGCCCTGGGTCTCTCCAAGGATGTCCACATCATCCCAGCCGAATCGCTGCTGATTGTCTTCCAGCAGTTCCTTGGCCAGGATATGCATCTGGTTCCCTGTTTTGATGAGCGCGTAAGTAAACTCAGGATGCACGGCCACGGCCATATTGTCCGGGATAGTCCAGGGGGTTGTTGTCCAGATGTCGATAAATACCTCACCCTGCTTGCATGAGGGAAAGACCTTGGTGATGGCGGGGTCTGTAATGGGAAACCGGACAAAGATGGAGGGAGAAGTATGGTCAGCGTATTCCACCTCGGCCTCGGCCAGGGCTGTCTCGCAGGAGGTACACCAATAGATGGGCTTTTTACTGCGTATAACCGAGCCCTGATCCATAAACCGGGCCAGTTCCCGTGCCGTGGCTGTTTCATAGGCAGGGGTCATGGTGATATAGGGGTCGTGCCACACGCCAAGTCCGCCGAACCGCTTAAATTCATTCCGTTGAATATCCAGCCATGTCAGGGCATATTCACGGCAGAGCTGGCGGATTTCCAGGACGGATTTGTCTTTTTTGGCTGCCCCCAACTCCTGTTCAACCTTATGTTCAATAGGCAGACCATGACAGTCCCAGCCGGGAACGTATTCCGCCTTAAACCCTGCCATGTTTTTGTTTTTGATAATGATATCCTTGAGGATTTTGTTCATGGCGTGACCCATGTGCAGATGGCCGTTGGCATAGGGAGGGCCGTCGTGCAGCACATAGGGTTTGCGGTCGTTACCAGCCTGAATCATCAATTCATAGGCATGGACGTCTTCCCAGAAGGCGAGCATTTTGGGCTCATTTTTATTGAGATTTGCCCGCATGGGAAAGGATGTTTTGGGGAGATTGAGGGTTGCCTTGTAATCGCTCATGGATGACTCGTCCTCCAAGGTAGTGCGTGGAATGATAGGGGGTTGTTCGGGTCAGGAAAAGAAGCCGATACTCTGAAGCAAGGGCGTGGGGAAGTCAAGAATGGCGAGCAGACCCAAATCCACCACTTCGTTTTTATGAGGTATGATTTTTGTTCCTGTAGAGCGGCTTCCAGGCATCTTCACTCAGTTCTGATACAGCTTGTTTGCAAGCAGAAGTAACAGAACAACCAAGGGCAAACTCTACCCGGCCAACACGCTCATTACGTCCTTTCTCATAGTACGCTACAAGGTCATGTTGGTACCCTAGTATATCCTATCTGCTTGTTATTATAAGTGAAACGAGGTTTTTTTGTGCTTTTTGTGGTGGACAAGGGATGAATCAATCCAATTGAATTTCTCGCATCACAATGGTAGTTGCTGGCGAACACATTGTGTCCCGGCTATGAAAGGCAGCAACAGCTTGTGGCTCGTACCTTTCTGACATACAGCATCCGCCCCTTCTCAGCCTCTCAACTCGTGGTACGACCTATGAAACAAGACGACATCAACAATCCCCATGACGCCTTTTGTAAGAAAGCCTTGAGTAATCCGGAAACAGCCAGGTCGCTCCTTGAAGAATATGTACCCGAAGACATCCACTCAGGTCTTGCCCTGGATACCCTTATTGTTTGCAAGGATTCGCTTACGCTCGGTAAGCCCCAAAACATTTCAGACAGCCCTTGCAGATTCGCTGTCTGAGAAACAGGGAGAAGTGATTTGACTATTGCGGAACAACTACGTCAGGAAGGCCACGTAAAGGGCATGGAAATTGGTAGGCAAGAGGGCAGACAAGAGACTGTTCTTCAAACGGCTATCAAGATGAAGTCATTGAGTCTGCCTGTGGATGTTATTCTCCAGGTTACGGGCTTGTCTATGGACGAAATAAGGCGGCTGGAACGTCCTGACGGGTCAGAGGGTATATCGTGCTAAGTGTTTGTTGTTCATAACGACGCATAGATACAAGAAGAAGGTAACAATCAACCCGTCAGGAAACAACTGTCATGGATAAACCTCGCGTCCTTTTTTATGTGGAAAGGGATCTGCATCTGCCCTTTTTGGAACCGATTCACGATTATCTGCAAGGCCATGATCTGGCTGAAACGGCTTTTTCCTCAACAGCCTGGTTTCCCGGCAATGAAACAACACGGGCGCGGGGACTTGATGAGGGTTTGCGTGCCTATTTGGACAGGAAAAGTCGCTTTTATCCCGAACCCCAGGACTTTGAACCCCATGTCACCATTGTGGCAGATGCCTGTCACAGCACGATTCCTCAATTGCGACATATCATCAATGTGGGACACGGTATGATCTGCAAGGGGGCCTTTTATACGGACAGCCCTATTATTCGACGTGAAAATCTCTCAGAAATCATGCTGGTTCCCGGCCCCTGGCATAAAAGACGGCTTGCTCCCAATGTCTTTATCCCCATTATCACCACGGGATTTATCAAGTCCGACCAGCTTTTCGGGCCACAGGCTGTGAGTCGCAAGGATTTTTGTGCCAGCCTTGGCATTGACCCTGCCAAAAAGATTGTGCTGTTTGCACCGACGTATAATCCCGAACTCAGTACGATTCCCTGTGTGCGGGAAAAAATAGCCAAAATTGCCACCCCAGAGAGGGAATTGCTTATCAAGCTGCATAATGTAACCGATGATTGCTGGAAAGAATTGTACCAGAGAATGGCCCAAGCTTACCCCAATATCCATTACCTCACCGATACAGATTACGCAGGCATGATGCATGCGGCAGACCTCATGATCTCGGATGTCTCATCCATCTATATTGAGTTTTTGCTTCTGGATAAACCGCTGGTGCTGTTTAATAATCCTGACATGAAACATTTTATCTTCTATCGGCCAGACGAAATTGAATATCAGGCACGTGGTGCGGCCAGACAGGTTGATACGGTAGAAGAACTTTGCAAGGCAGTTACAGAAGAACTTGCCGATCCAGGCAGGCTGTCGGCCAAACGTAAACAGTATATTCCGGCTCTTGATTATGGCCGGGATGGAAAAAGTGCCAGGCGAGCAGGACAGGCTATCCTGGATTGGTATTCAGGAAAGATACAGAACACCACGCCGCCCACCACCATTGTTTTGATTGCAGATACACCGTGGGAGGTAGAGCAGGGTAAAGCAACACTACAACGTATTATGCCATTTTTTGAACGGGAAACCGTTGATTTTTGTTTTTATTCACCGGGAGCAGATGACAACCAGAAGAACCTCATGACCCTGGTGCAGGAAAGTACGGTAGATTTTTTTCTGTTTCTGCATAAGGATATGATCCTTCAGCGAGGACTGCTTAAATATTTACATAACCATTTTAAGTGGAACACAAAGGTCGGCATGGTCAAGGCCATTACAGACCGAATCATGGGACAAAATATTCTGGGACGTTTTTTGCAGCCCGGTCAACACATTACAGCGGATGCAGTTGTTGGTTTTGGCTTAAAAAATATGGCCATCGGCCAATCTATAGGGGGGAGCGGTATTGTCTCCCGTTGTGTACTCTGTCATCGTTCTGTGGTTGAGGAAATACAGGAGCCAGAGGATGTACAATCATTTTTTCAGGAACTGGACAACACGACACAGGTACATCAGCAAAAAAATATTCTTGCTATAGACTGCTACGCCTGGGAAATGCCATAGTTTTGCAGCCATGTCTTGCAGGCCGCAAGCAACAGATTATCCTTATAATGCCTGGCCAACTCCATTGTAGCCAGGCATTTTCTTTTGGCCGTTTTACGATTTTTTTCCAGAGTCTTGAGGTGTTCCTGATGGGCTGCAAGAATGTCTTTACGCCCTAAACGGGTTGCAACACGCAGTGTTTCCACGACAAGTTCATAGGAAGAAAAAAATACCTGCTGCATCAGCAAGAGTTCGAGAGCCTCGTCCCACATCTTGTGTTCACGAAAAAATGTCAGCAAGGTTGTGTAGCCTTGTTCCCAAAGAGGTTCTTTCTGAATCTGTTCCCATATACGGGAAATATCATCTGGAGGCTCTTGCTCATAGATAAAGTACGGCGTGAAATCAGAGCTCAATGCAAGAGAGAAACCGTCTTCGTATGCCCAGAGGTGCTCATCGGGTGTGTAATCCTCGTGGCATCGTTTGGTAAACAAAGTGGCATTTTCTCTGTCCGCATCAAAACGTCCTTCACTCTGACTGGTCAGATGCACAACCCGGCTTGCTGCGATACAGGTTAATTCCAGATTCTGTCTGCGAATCCTGGCACAAAGATCAAGGTCTTCAAAACCATTGCGATAACCAGGATAGAAGCCTTCTGTCTGCTCAAATATCTTCTGAGGCATAAGCATTGCTGCTGCGGTGATTGCCTGCAAGGAACGTTTTTTATGGACGACCCTGTGAGCTGCAGGAAACTGATGATACAGATGGCAAACATTCCTGACAGGTGAAAGGCATACGCCCATATGCTGTACCCGACCATCGGGATACGTCAGAAGAGGGCCAACAGCACCTAGCCTGTTATTTTCTGTAAAGGCGTTTACAAGAGGATCAAGCCAGTTTTTTGTCAACAACGTATCGTTGTTAAGAAAGAATAAGTACTCATTTTTGGCCTTTGCCGCACCTAAATTACAGGCAGGGCCGAAGTTGCTGTTTTTTTCAAGACGGATGAAGTGAAAATTTTCTCCAAAAAGAGACCTTCCCACATCAGGGCAGTCTTTTGATGTGGCATCGGTGGAACCATTATCAACAGCAATTACCTCTATGGCTTCCGTATCTGTATGTTCCCGCAAGGAATGCAGACAATCATACGTAAGATTCCACTGATTATACAGCGGAATAATAACAGAAACCTTGCTCATACTTCCTCCTGATACCTGTTCAAGCTCCAAAGCTACCCCTGCCAAACCTTGGCAGAAGATGTTCCCTTTTTTGGCACGTATTGAAACGCTCTACACCCCAAGGGAAAACCCTATGTTTGAAGCAGAAAATTCTAGTCAAGTCCTTTGCCTAGTTGTTCTAAAATACTAAATGACTTAATAACATCATCTTTATATGTAGAAAATGTTTTTAGGAGTTGTTTTATTTGAGTAGAAGATATCCCTTTTGTTCTTTCCAGATAATATACTTGGCAATATTCTTTCAAAAAATCAAACTTGCCTTCCCAATCATTGCCTATTCCAAAAATATCAACATTATATTTTTTTACATCCCCAATTTTTTGTTCCCAACTATTTTCTGGGATGACTACATCCACACATTTTATGTTACTCACAATTTCACTGCGCTGTTCATAAGGAATAATTGTTTTTTTATTTTTCCCTGCATTGAATTCATCTGTAGAAACAGCGACAATTAACTTGTCTCCCAATTGTTTTAATCTTTGCAGTAATTTCAAATGACCTATATGAAACAGGTCAAATGTTCCATACGTGATAACTGTTTTGCTCATGAGAAATCCTTATACGTTATGCATTAAGCATTGAAAGAGCTAATTTAACAATTCGCTCTGCTGCGTTGCCATATTTTTTGTTGGCAAAAAGAAGGTCGGTGTAGTGTTGGCGTTTTTCGGAAAGGCTGGCCGGATTTTGCAGGCATTGTGCCACAGCCTTTTTCATTTCTTCCAGATTGCTGACTTGCAGGCCAATATCCCGCCACTGAAATTCAATATCTTGCGGGTTGTAGTTGGGGTACTCTTTCCATTTTGGGTTATTAAAGAGTATAAGCGGTTTATCAAGGGCGGCAAATTCCATCATGGCCGAGGAAACATCGGAAATCATCACGCTACAAAGGGCCAGAAAGGGCGTAATGTCGAGTTCGTCAGCGTAGATAATACGGGAATTTTTGCCTGGAAGCTGGCTGTACATTTTTTTGTATTCCGGTTTGGAACTGGGATGAAGTTTTATCACAAGGAGCGTGTCATCATCAGGAAGCACTTCGCCAATTTTGTCGCCCACACAAGGAATAGATGAAAGTTCGTCATTAAAGGTTGGAGCGAAAAGAACATACCGTTTGTCCGGCAGATTATAGCGTTGCAGCACTTTTTCCCGTGAAATTTTTCCGGCAAAAAGGTCGTCCAGTTTGCACATGCCTGTGGCAACCACAGGCTTTGAAAGAATACGGCGCATAATGGCCTGATGATGTTTCCCTGGCACGCAGATTAAATCCGCTTCTTCTTCACGGCGGGCAATGGCGGTGTCGGTGTAGTATTGTCCCTTGGAAAGCACCCCATGTCCAACATGCACCAGCTTGCCGCAACCTTGTACCCAGGGATAGACCGAATCGGCTATAAAGGTCAGGTCTGGCTCAAATTCCTGCGGCGTGGAATATACAGGCACTTGAAAGGCCCGCAGCGTTTGAAGTTCACTTTCGTTTAGCCCAGCCCGAATCTGCGGTGCAGGCGGCAGATAGGAAAATCCGATTTCAATATTTTTTTCAGGTAAGCTGGCCAATTCTTTTTGCAGGGCCTTGTATAAAGGAAGCAGAATTGGCAGGTGAACATTTTTGAAGAAGTAAAACAGAATACGTTTTGAACTTTGTATTGGAATTGTTTTTTGTAACTCTAAATTTTTTGTATATGCATTGAGCAGGGAGTTGGTGGAAATATTGCCCCAGACAGAGCAATCTAGAAGAATAAGGATTGCCTTGAAGATCATGTCGTAGTCATTTATCGCGCTGAAACAGGATTCTCCATCTTCGAGCCCAAGTTGTTCTGTTCTGTTCGGATGGGCAACAACAGGAACACCGGAAAAAATGAATGGGACAAGATTGATGTGCTGGGAGTTATCAGGGCAGATGCAGACTTTTATCTGTTTCATGTCACGTGGAAGATTTGTTTTGCACTGTATATTTTCAAGCTGAATTGAGTCCGTAATATTTTTTGCTTCAGGATGAATAATCTGAAAATGTATATTTGGAAATCTGCACAAAATTTTTTCCAGACAGGAACCAAGAAAATTCAAAAAATTCTGGCTCAGTTTTTTTTCCGCGCAGTAGAGAACAACCGTATTTCTTTTGTCAAATGAAAAAGGAATCGTAAGAGTATGTTTATCAATCTTTTTTTGAACAAGAAGAGCGTTCATTTTTTTTCTCAGACAAGACGGCATCGTGTAGAAAAAAATATTTTCTGCTCTTTTTATCGCAGCTTTTGAGGCTTCATTCATTTCTATCTCTTTATAATAATTGCTTTTTTCTATATTTGATTTTTTTACTTCTTTTACTGTCTTCGCATCAAGATGAGCAACTGCGGTGCTCCATATTCCTTTTCCTTTTTTAAAGTATTTCTTTGAAAGGAGTTTTATATAAAGATCGAGGTCCATGCTATAGTGAAGATTTTCAACAACTCCTCCAATATCTTGAACATCTTTCATATTAAAAAAACAGGAAGGTTGATATACACAATGGGATGGGATTGTCAGACTAAGATGGTCCAGCCATAGCCCATTCGGATAACTGATATAGTGTAAAAAACCATTGCTGTGCAGGCGATTTGTCGCGCCTACCCAAGCTGCTGCGTTTTTATCTTCCTGCCAGGCTTCCGCAACATGAAATAATGCGCCTTTTTCAAGGTAATCATCTGAATTGATCCAGTTAAATATCTGGCCGGTACAATGGGCAATGCCCTTGTTAATAGCGTGAGACTGGCCTCGATCTGGCTCACTTATCCAGTAGCTGAGATGTTTTTCATATTTTTTTATGATTTCGACACTGTTATCTGTACTCCCCCCGTCAATAATAATATATTCAAGCTCAGGGTAGCCCTGATCCAGAATTGAGGTGATTGTCTTTTCTATAAATTGTCCCTGATTAAACGAAGGTGTTACAATGGAGATGCGAGGAAAATTTGACATGCAGACTCCTAAAAAAGGTGTTGCCCTAGAGGCTATCGTTGCAAAAGAAAAGCCTAAGGAAAAATACAGCAGTGGCTAAAAATAAAACAGTATTTTTTTTAGTGGATTTCGTTGCTCTATCTTTTGGCTATTCCAGGTGAAGAAAGGCGTTATCAACGATAGAGATAACGCCAGCTCAAACGCATTTCAGAAGACCTTATGCAATCTATATACCAAATGCGTAAATCGTTTAGAACTCTCCTTATTGGCAAGGCCAATGGACATGGTACGGTGGGAGCCCAGGAGTACAGCCAATTTTTTGGCACGGGTAAAGCCCGTATAAATGAGGAACGGTGTTAGGTGGTGAAATGGAGGCAAAGGATGGGGCGGCAGACAGGAGGTCGCTATTGACAATCATATCAAAACACACAAAATTATTATCAATCTGCAAATATGATTATAAAAATAGATTTGTCAACAAAATCATTAGTAGGTGTTAAGAACAAATAAACTGTCCTCAGTAAGAACACATAAACTGTCCGGTTTGTTAAGGTGGGAAAGCTCAAGGAGGTTTTCCCATGAAACAGACAGA
>PDWJ01000138.1_pt1 | contig 103942 bp, 121 predicted proteins | sample 1430881 | NCBI WGS metagenome assembly PDWJ01 (sample SAMN01162460, study PRJNA174530) | Oral metagenome, whole genome shotgun sequencing project. | biome: Marine environment; feature: Marine mammal; material: Swab sample of the gingival sulcus; isolation source: swab sample of gingival sulcus...
AATTTTGAAATAAATAGTCCATAAAAATATCCGTAGATTTTTTTCTAAAAAAAGATAAAATAATCACTTGATAAAATATTCTATGTCTTTCGTAAAACCGTTACGTCCTATTGTAGTAGTATCAGCAGGATAGTTTTTAAACCTTAACCATTTTTCTTCTTTTCTACCTGTATTAATGTATATAATACCATGCTGTTCATCTTCTTCTATTTCTAATCTTAATGTTATTTTTTTCGGGTTTCTTTTTTCAATAACCTTATTAACACTCTTCGGAATAGTGAGATGGGTGTCATACAATATGTTTGTTTTTTTAGACTTCCAATGCACCATCATATCCGCAGGAAGTTTTGATTTAAAAAAAGTATCAAATGGGTACAAATAATAAACTGATCCATCTAAAGAACTATAATCAAGACTTTGACATTCATACTGAGGATTCGTTCTTTCAACATCCATAACAAGAATATTATATTCTTTTTCGTTTTGTGCCCAAGCTTCATAAGGTATACCATGTAATTGCCAATAAGTATACGCATCTCCCCATGTCTCATAATCTTTTGTTCTTAAACCAATCCCTACACTTTCATCAATATGACCATCTAATTTTGCTTTTGCTAATTCTAAATTAATATAATTATCTACATTTTCGTCATAAACAGAAAACCAAACACGAATCCAGCCTCCTGGAGCCATTCCTACAACTAATCGAACAGATTCATCAGAATATTTTTTAAATAACTTTTTTAATTTTTCTTGTGGCAAAGGTATCTTTCCTTCAAAGTTTAACCTATCTACTACACTATAATAATCGATATAAACTTCCTTGGGTATTGCTTTATATTTATTGGCTGATACAATAGCTCCATAAGTATTACCCCAGCCCCAGCAATTAGAAAAACCAGCACCACTACCATAACCCGCATTTCCAAAATTCACATCACCAGCTATGGGATAATATATAGCGCCTGATATTCCTGGTTCCCAATCATATTTTTTTTCTTGACAAGAAAAAATCAAACAATTACTTAGTATCATCAGTATCCAAAGTCGATATGTAAACAGCTTTTTCATAAATGAGAAATTATGGGTTGTCAAAATTATGATTTTTTTATTAGATAAACGCCAATTCTTATAGTAAGTCATTAAAAATCTTTGATAAAATCATCGCCCAATGATTACTAACAAAAATCAATCTTTTTTTTCATTACCAATTTCATAAAAAAGCTTAAATTTGCCCAAACTAAAATTTAAATTCAAAAAAATAAATAATGTTACAAAATTTTTTAGGAAACAGTCCGAAATGGTTTAAAGGGACGATTGTCGGTATTTTAATCATCAATACCCTTTTATTTTTTGGGCTTCCAATGATAATGGATCATCATAAAGCACTCCAAGTACTTTCGTGGTTATTCATTGGTGAGTTTATTTTCACTTTGGCAATGGCTTTGAAATGTTACCCTCTACAAAGTGGTGGTTTATTAGCCATTCAGATTTTAGTATTTGGACTGACAAGTCCAGACAACGCCTACCACGAAGTAAGTAATAATTTAGAAGTCATCTTGCTGTTAATCTTTATGGTGGCAGGAATTTACTTTATGAAACCTTTATTAATGTATATTTTCAGTAAGGTTTTTGTGAATATTAAATCGAAATTGGTGCTTTCTTTCTCCATTACTTTAATTGCTGCCATTTTATCGGCGTTTTTAGATGCATTGACAGTAACGGCTGTACTAATCAGTGTTTTTGTAGGTTTCTATGGAATTTATCATAAAATTGTATCTAACCCAAATACAGATATTAATCAAGATGGAATGCCAGACTCAACAGAATTAAAAGAAAACCTAAAACAATTCAGAGGGTTTTTAAGAAGTTTAATGATGCACGGCGTAGTAGGAACGGCATTAGGTGGTGTTTCTACCTTAGTGGGAGAACCTCAAAATTTATTAATCGGTGAGAAAATGGACGAAGATTTTGTGAGTTTCTTCTTACATATGGCTCCTGTGAGTATGCCTGTTTTAGTCTGTGGATTGGCTACAACATTAATTTTAGAGAAATTAAAAATCTTTGGATACGGTACGAGATTACCAAAACACGTGAGAGAAATTTTGGAACTTTATACGATAGATCAAAGTGAAAAAATGACCAAAAAGGAAAAAAACAATTTAATGATTCAAGGGATTGCCGCTATTTTATTAGTAGCATCTTTGGCATTACACTTGGCACCCGTTGGATTTATTGGTTTAGCGATTATCATTATACAAACATCCTTTATGGGAATTACGCACGAACACGCATTAGGAAAAGCTTTTGAAGAATCCTTGCCATTTACAGCTTTATTGGTGGTATTTTTCGTAGTGGTATCAATGATTCATGACCAACATTTATTCCAACCTATTATCGAATGGGCGTTATCTCAACCGATAGAACAGCAACCAGCGATTTTCTATGTTGCCAATGGAGCTTTATCTGCCATTAGTGATAATGTATTCGTAGCGACAGTTTATATTAATGAGGTTTTTGCAAGTTTTAGCAACGGAGATATTACACAAGAACACCTTAACAAATTAGCCGTAGCCATCAATACAGGAACTAACCTTCCGAGTGTAGCAACACCTAACGGACAAGCAGCATTTTTGTTCTTGCTGACTTCCTCTCTTGCTCCGCTTATTAAATTATCTTACGGTAAAATGATTAAAATGGCATTACCTTACACCATTGTTTTAGGTGGTGTTGGTTTACTTTGCGTATATTTATTTATCTAATAAATACGAGATAAACTTCACTTATAAAAAAACACTCCATAAACTTTACGCTTATGGAGTGTTTTTTATTCTATGACTAATGGTATCAATCCACCACTTCTATAATCGGTTGCCCAACCGTTCCGCTTGGGTTTTCAATTTGTAAAAGCTGAGCCAAAGTTGGTGCTATATCGGTAATATAATGAGCCTTGCTACTTTCTCCCTGCTGAATACCCGTTCCCATAAAAATCAATGGAATATGAGCATCATAAGAATTCCAAACGCTATGTGTTGTCCCTTTTTTAGCGTAACTCGGTAGCATTCCGTCCTTAGCAATCACCTGAATATCTCCACTTCTCTTCCAGTTATACCCATTGATGATTTTAGTTTTGATAGGTTCAGGAATAGAGCTTTCGCTTACCTTTTGTAAATCTACGGCGTATAAAATCGTGTCCCAATCTTTCAAGAAATCAATAATAAAAGTTTTTACTTCATTCATATCCAAACCTCGCTGAGTAATCGTCTTTTTATTCAAATAAACTTGGTAATTCATTACCCCTGCTATCAAGTCATCAGTACCAAATTTTGTACGAAGTGCTGTTTTCAATTCATCTTTTAAATCTTTATCAAAAAAACCTGTCGGCATCTGATGCTCTTTCATATAACCCACAGCGTGAGCTGCTCCGTGGTCGGCAGTTACAAAAACCAAATAATTTCCCTTCCCTACTTTTTTATCCAAACTTTTGAAAAAAGAAGCTAAATCTCTATCCAATCGAAGGTAAGTATCTTCCACCTCAATAGAATTAACGCCTGTTAAATGCCCAACATAATCAGTGGAAGCCAAATTAATCGCTAAAAAATCAGTGATTTCATCTTGTCCCATTTGATAAGCGTCCACAACAGTATCTGCCAATTCTAAAGTCAGTGTATTTCCGAAAGGTGTTTGCTTGATAATCTTCTTCTTTTTAGCATAATCTTCCGCTAAATGAGTATAAGGAAAAGTAGGCGTTTTGGCACTTCCTAAAAGTCCTTCCCAAGGTTGATTATCCGCTGTACTCTCCGTATATTCTTCGATAGGCAATAATGTACTCCAACCGTTTTTCACTAATTTTGCTCCTCTTTTTTGGGCATTAAAAGTATTTAACCACTTTGGTAATTTGTCCATATAATAAGAACTGGTAACGAAATTTCCTGTTTTACCATCAAACCAAAAAGCTCCCGTTGGGTGGTGCCCTGCTGGTAAAATAGAAGCCCTATCTTTTAAAGAAACGCCCACCACTTTTGATTGAAAATTAGTCGCCATACCCAATTGGTCGGTAATTGTTGTACTCCACAAGTTTCTTGGAGAGTGAGCACCTACTCTTTCGGAAGAGCTTCCTATTCCCTTTACCGATGTATCGGTGGTGCAATAAACCCCTTTACCTGTTTTAGGGTCCAACCAATTGTTCCCTGCAATACCGTGAATAGAAGGAACAGAGCCTGTATACACCGAAGTATGTCCCAATGCTGTAACACTCGGCACATAATTTATCATTACATTATTCAATGAAAAACCTTGATTCAATAATCTTTTGAAACCACCTTTTTGAAACTTATTCTCAAAGCGATGAAGATAATCCCATCTCATTTGGTCAATCACTAAACCTACTACCAATTTAGGTTTCTCCTGAGCTTTTACCTGAAAAAGGGAACTCAAAACAATCGCTGAAAATCCTATTTTTTTTAACATAATTTTGCTGTATTTTATAAGTACAAAGATAGAATCTTTTTGGTTAAAAAAATAAATAAACTTAAATGTTTCTTTGATAATAAGCAACTCCTTTTATGATGTATGAAATTCTGTACCTCAACTACATAAAATCATTGGCATTTCACACAAATAAAAACAGCCAAAAGCATTGGTACTTTTGGCTGTTTATTACTGAAAATAAGCGTTTATTATTTCGCTTTTGCTAATTTTAATCTCCTTCTTTTAATCTTCCATTTAGAAACCAAATAGAACATCACAGGAACGATAATTAGGGTTAAGAAAGTAGCGAAGGTCAGTCCGAAAATAATCGTCCAAGCCAAAGGTCCCCAAAATGCCACATTATCTCCACCTAATGAAAAATGAGGATTAAGGGTCGTTAACAAGGAAACAATATCAAAATTGAAACCTATCGCCAAAGGAATTAATCCTAAAACTGCCGTAAATGCCGTCAATAAAACAGGTCTTAATCTTTCCTTACCTGATTCGATAATGATTTCTGTCACTTCTTCCAATGATAAATCATCGTGAGATTCTACTTCTTTTTTAGCAGTCAATTCGTCTAATTTTAATACGAAAAAGTCCATTAATACAATTCCGTTTTTCACCACTACCCCTGCCAAAGAAATAATTCCCATCATGGTCATTAAAATCACGAAATCCATTCCCGTAATCGACAAGCCTAAAAATACACCTGCGAAACTCAACAAAACAGTCATCATAATAATTAATGTTTTGGATAAAGAGTTAAACTGATACACAATAATCGCCGTTACCATTGCCATTGCTAAGAATAAAGCGAATAACAAAAATTGCATATTCTTCCCTTGCTCCTCTTGCTCTCCTCCGAAATAATAAGTTACCCCTTCTGGTGCTTGATATCTCTCCAAGGCTGTTTTCACTTTTTGAGCTACTTCATTAGAATTAAATCCTTCTTCTTTCAAGACATTAGAATAAATCATAATGGTACGCGTATTATTCTTTCTTTTAATCTTGTTAAAAGTTTTCGTCTCTCTAAATTGAGCGAAAGTAGAAATAGGCACTTGAACTGTTCCCCTTGGACTGGCTAAGGTAATAGGCTGATTGAACAATAAACTCGCATTTTTTCTTTGATCATCTTGTAAACGAATGGCAATATCGTAATCGTTTTTACCATCTTTAAAGGTAGAAATCTCCTGACCAAACAACGCTCTACGCAAGGTAATCCCTGCATAACCTGTAGAAACACCCATATTTCCTGCTGTTTCTTTATCAATATCAATAACAAGTTCTGGACTTTCTTTATTAATATCCGTTTTTAATTTTTCAATTCCTTCAATACCCTGATTATTAATAAATGAAATCATCTTGTTCGCTTCATTTAATAATTCATCATAATCATCACCTTTCAATTCAATCGAAATAGGATAACCCACAGGAGGACCATCTTGATTTTTCTCTACCGTAACGGTAAATCCTGCAATATCAGGCAATGCTTTTCTAATGTCTTCCATTACATTTTTGGTACTCACTCCTCTTCTATCAGCATATTCCACATAAGTAATGGTTATTTTAGATTTAAAAGGCGTTTCTGCCTGAGAACCCATATCCACTTGCGGATTGGCAGAACCTTTTCCCACTTGGGTAACCACAGATTGCACCATAAAGTTCTCGCCACTTTCTTTATCCTCGTATTTTTTAAGTACATTCAAAACTTTGGCTTCCACTTGCAATGTAGCCTGATTGGTTTTGGCAATATCCGTTCCTTGCGGATATTCCATATAAATAATGGTTTGCCTTGGCTCTGTTTCTGGAAAGAAAAGTTTTTTTGAACGCCCAATTTTCATCATTCCAAAATAAAGAAGAAAAGAAAAAATTAAAACTCCTATCACTCCGCAAAAAGCAATGATTGGGTTTTTACCTTGTAGAATATTTCGTAAAACCCCTTGATACCAATTCGTCAATTTTGGGAAAAATGTATTTTGAAAATGGTCAATTTGGCGATAGAAAAATAATTTATAAGACCAAATGGCAATAATTGCAATCACCGATAAAGTGGTAATCGCCATAAAGAATGATAATCCTGTATAAAGTCTTAATCCACCGAAAACAACTGCCAAAATAATGAAAATCAAGGTATATCTTTTGGCTTGTTGGTGGGTTAAATTTTTATTTTCTAAAGACATTGCACCTCCTGTCATTGAGGCATTGATAATCAATGCTACAAAAAGCGATGCCAAAAGCGTAATGGAAATTGTAATAGGGAAAAACTTCATAAAGTTCCCCATCATCCCTGGCCAAAGTAACATCGGTAAAAAGGCGAAAATCGTTGTTAAAGTCGAAGTAATTACAGGAACGGCAATTTCTCCAATTCCATATTTAGAGGCTATTTTTCTATTCAGCCCTTTCTCCATATTGGCATAGACATTGTCCACCACCACAATTCCATCATCTACCAGCATTCCTAATCCCATTACCATTGCAAAAAGCACCATGGTATTCAGTGTAATTCCCATTGCGTGTAATACAGCAAAGGCAATCAGCATTGATAAAGGAATAGCCGTTCCTACGAATAAAGAATTTTTCATTCCCATAGAGAAACTTAAAACTCCCATTACCAATAAAATTCCCATTAAAATATGGTTTGCCAATTCATTGACCTGATGTTCCACTTGGGTAGATTGGTCGGAAGATAAAATCACTTCTACATCTTTTGGCAAATAGGTTTTTTGTGCTTTTTCGATGACTTTTTTCGCCTCTTCTACGGTGGAAATCATATTCGTACTACTTCGTTTTTGAATATTCAGCATAATCACATCATCGCCTGACTCACGAGCGAAAGTAGTTTTTTCTTTTTCCTTAAACTCCACTTTGGCGATATCTTCTATCCTGATCCCCGGTCTAATGACAAACTTTTTTAAATCATTTGGACTTTTAATCTCTCCTTTGATACGGACATTGGTACGATTACCATTATTCACTAAATTACCACCTGTAATGGTCATATTTTCGTTTTTCACGGCACGGATAATTTGGTCAAAACTCACGCCCACCGCATTCATTTTGAATAAATCTACCGCAATTTCTACTTCACTATTATCCAAGCCCGAAATCGGTGCTTTTTTAATAGAAGAAACCCTTTCTAAATCTTCTTGTAAATCTTCTGCATATTGTTTGAGGGTAAAAGGCGTATAATTTCCTCTCAAACTGATATTTAAAATAGGAATTTCTTCCGAAAGATTTAGGTCAAAAACATTGGGAGCCACCTTTGAACCAGAGTCCATTTTTGGCCAATCTCTCCTTGATTTTACTTCATCTACCTTGTCCTTTACCTTTTGTTTGGCTTCGGAAACACTGAGTTTATCATTAAATTCGACTACAATCAAGGAATAATCCTGAAAAGAACTCGACTTAATTTTATCCACATTGGAAATACCTTTTATCTTGTCTTCCAACTCTTCGGTAATCAATTTTTCTACATCTTCGGCAGAGTTTCCCGGGAAAATAGACGAAATATAAATATTATTCTGAATAATCTCGGGAAAACTCTCTTTCGGCATCGAGAGATAGGAATAAATCCCCAAAGCCACGATAATGAAAGTCAGTACCGAAACCGTTGTTTTGTTATCCACTGCCCAACTGGACAAGAAGAATTGTTTTTTATGTTGATTCATTTTATTTTAATTTTTAATTAAAAGATTGAATGATTAAAAAATTATCTAATTTCCAACCTCTAATATCTAATTTCTAACTAATCAGTCTATTTTCACTTTTTGTCCGTTCACTAGGCTTTTTGAACCATCAGTAATAATGAAATCTCCTGATTGTAAACCTGTTGAAATCTCTACTGTATTGGCAGATTTCTCTCCAATTCCGACAAATACTTTCTTCGCTACGGCTTTTTTGCCATTGATGTTTTCGGCTACAAAAACATAATTTTTATGTTCAGCATCTTCATATACATACTGATTTTCCACCTGAATAGCGGATGGATTTACATAATCCTGAATTTCTAATTTCGCCAATAAATTAGGCTTTACAATCCCATCTTCGTTACGAATAGGAATCTGAATATTGAAAGTTCTATTTTGAGGATTGATATAATTCCCCACCAATCTCACACTTGTATTAATGGTCTTATTTATCGTAGGTAAAATCACTTTTACAGGTGTTCCTTTTTTGATATTCGCTAAATAAATTTCAGGTACATTGGCTTCGACTTTCATCATTCCCAAAGCAACTAATTTTACGATTCTTGTTCCCGGTCCTACTACCTGACCATTTTGGGTTATAACTTCGTCCACCACTCCACTAAATGGTGCTCTAATGGTTGTTTTCGCTAAACTTGCCTTTACATAATCAACAGATTTTTGCGTTGCTCTTACCTGAGATTCGGTTGCTCTCACTTGCATTTTGCTCGCTTCGTAGGCGGTTTTGGCTTGTAAATATTGGAACTCAGAACCAATTTTTTGTTGCCATAATTTGGCTTGTTTTTGGTAAGTGATTTTGGCTAAGTTTGCTCTTGATTTCACTTGCTCTAACTGAGATTTAACGGCACTTACCTGAATCTGTGCTTGTTTTAATTTATCCTGCAAACCTCCATCATCTATTCTTCCTAAAACTTGCCCTCGGCTTACTCTTTGACCTTCTTTCACAAATAAAGTCAATACTCCATTGAACTGTGGTGTAATGGTTACATCTTCATCGGTTTTCACATTACCTTGTAAATCAATAGTGTGAGCGAAAGAAGATGGCTCTAACTTTTGAATTTTCACAAAACCTTCTTTTAGAGAAGAAACACCTAATTCGTTAAGTTTTTCATTTACTTTGGACAATGATTTTGTTAGGCTATCTATTTTTAATTTTTGATTTTCTTTATAAGCCTTTAAACCTTTAACATCATTGTTTTTGATTAAGGTTTCTAAACTAATATCTTTATTATCGTTTGGTTTTGTTTCTTTTTTGCAAGATGCTAATGATGCCAAAACCAATATTGGAATGAGTATTTTTTTCATAATTTTTTAATTTCTTTTTTTATAATTTTCCTAATGCTTGGTCTAATTTCGTTTTCGCCTGAATTAAACTCAATGCAGAATTATAATATTTTGTTTGTGATTTATAAAGTTGATTTTCAGCTTGTTGAAGCTCAAAGCTCGTTCCTAAACCTTCCTTGAATTTAATCTGTTGTTTATGATAAATACTGGAAGACAACTGGATAAGTTCCTTGGCATTATTAAACGAATTGTATGCATTTTCGTAATCTATTTGGGCAGATTTCAAATCGTTTTGTAATTTCCTTTGGGTATTATCCAAATCCATTTCAGCTTTTTTCACTTCCAATTTGGCCTGTTGGGTTTTATAACTTCTCTGTAATCCACTGAAAATAGGAATGTCCAATTGCAATCCCACCACCGAAGTATTGAACCATTTTTGGTCTTTATCAAAGAAAGAAAATTCGTTGCTATTTCCATTGTAGGAAGTACTTATAAATCCTGTGAGCGATGGTAAAGCCTTCGATTTTTCGAGTTTCAATTTCAGTTTTGATAAACGAAGTACATTTTTCTTTAACTTAAAATCAATATGATTTTGAACATCATTTTTTTCGGTGTCCACCAAGACTTCATTTTTTTGAATTAAACTCTTCAAAGTAGACGTAAGTGTTAAAGTTTCATTTAATGGATAACCAATCACATATTTTAAGGACATTAATAATTTCTCCTTTGTTCTTTTTAAGTTTTCAATATTGGTTATCAATGTTTTATAACTATATTCTAATTGCTCTACATTTTGAAACTCCACCAAACCTAATTCATACGTTTTCTTCATATCATTCAAAGATTTGGCTACCGTTCTGCGGTTCTCTTCCAAAGTTATCAAATTCTCTTCCATTACCAAAACAGCTGTATAAGCCAATAGCACGCCTTGTTTAATTGATAATCTGGTTTTTTGTGCTACCAAATCGGATGTTTCCCGATATGCTTTGGAAGATTCTAAACCTACAATATACGAGCCATTAAAAATCAACTGACGGAGCGAAATACCACCTGTTGCCGTATGTTTTTGACCAAACTGAACAGGTACATAAACTCCTCTTGGACCTCCCATTATCTCGGCAGGTAACAACTGCGTAGGCAACTCTAAAAAGTAATTGTATTTCCCTTGTGCATTAATTTGCGGTAAGCCAATACCAATGGTTTCATTGACTTTATGCTTGGCAATTTGTTGATTAATCTTCGCTTTTTGAATCTCTACATTATGGTCTACTGCATATTGCCACGCATCGTCTATCGAAAGACTTTGCTGGGCAAGAGCAATGGTAGAAAGTATTCCAAAAAACAAAGTGGATACCTTATTTATCATTTAATTAGTTTATTTATAATTTTTTAAAATTTCTTTTCCTTTTTCGGTCGTAATGGCGTGAAGGTAAAACAACATCACCTCATCGCTATAATCCGATTTATTTATTTTATGTGTATCTATAAAAGGGGTACTCTCGTAAGACATTATCAATTGAAAAAATAATTTAGCATACCATTTTTCATCAAAATCTGCCCTAAAAAGCCCCTGCTCCCTTCCTGCTTTAACATTTTGGACTAAAATTTCGTTAATACGCTTCGAAACCCCTAATATATGTTCATTAAAAGTATTCGGATAATATTTAATCAGTTGTCTAATGAAAATAGATTTTTTTTCGTGAGAGGCTTGGGCGATACATTCATCTTTCAACAACAAAGCTTCAATAGCATTAGATGCTTTTTTCCCCATTGCTTTAATACTGGCAATAATCTGGTAAGATTTATAATCTAAAACTTGTTTTAAAAGCCCTTCTTTATTTCCGTATTGTTCATAAAGCGTTTTTTTAGACATGGCAAAAGCCTTGGCAATATCATCCATTGTCAATGCTTTTGCTCCATTTTCAATAAATAATTCCAGTGTTTTCTCTAAAAACTCGTTTTTTTCTTCCATAAATATGAGACAAATTTACAGAAAAAACTTTGAAACAAAAAAAGTTTTTGCGTTTTTAATTAAAAATAATCGTAAAAAAAATTCACTTTTTTTTGCATCGTTTTAAAAATAAAATAATACGAGTTAAAACTCTTGATATTCCTTATTTTTAGTCTATTTTACCTGAAAAAAATCTCATATTCGCCTAATCTTTATCTTTTTTTCGTATTTTTGTACACTTTTTCATATAAATATATTAAAAATGAGAACTAATAAAAAATTAGCCATTGATTTTGATGGTACTATTGTACACGATGCCTATCCAGGTGTAGGAAAAGCAAGAACTTTTGCCTTTGAAACTTTAAAAAAATTACAAAGCGAAGGTTATCGATTAATCCTATGGACTTACAGAAGTGGAAAATATTTAGACGATGCAGTAGAATTTTGTAAAAAAAATGGTTTAGAATTTTATGCCGTTAATTCGAGTTTTGAAGGGGAAGTATTTGATGGAGATACCCAATCTCGAAAAATAGATGCAGATTTATTCATCGATGATAGAAATTTAGGTGGATTTCCAGGTTGGGGAGAAGTCTATAATATTATCACAGAAAAAATTGAATTTAGAATAGAAGGGAAAGAAATCCTGCCTTATTCCAAAATAAAGAAAAAGAAAAAAGGACTTTTTTGGTAAAAAAATAATATACCAATGTAGCATTTCATCAACTCATTAATAGTAAAGCGTTGATTTTCAACATCTACAATTGAATTCTTAAATGACTACATTAAATTGTTAGACTAACAAAATGATAAAACTCAAGACAATAGAAGAACTTCGCTTAATGAAACAATCGGCGAGGTTGGTTTCCAAGACTTTGGGAATGCTTGCGAAAGAAATAAAACCAGGGGTAACGACTAATTATTTAGACAAATTAGGTGGAGAGTTTATCCGTGATCACGGAGCGGAACCTGCATTTTTAGGAATGTATGGCTTCCCCAAAAACCTCTGCATTTCTCCTAACGAGCAAGTTGTACATGGTATTCCAAATGATATTCCGTTGGAAGATGGAGATATTTTATCTGTAGATTGTGGAACTTATATGAACGGATTCTATGGCGACCATGCCTACACTTTTGAAGTAGGAGAAGTAAAACCTGAGGTTAAAAAATTATTGAAAATCACCAAAGAATCACTCTATAAAGGAATCGAGCAATGTATCCGAGGAAAACGAGTGGGTGATATTGCGTATGCTATTCAGAAATATTGCGAAGACGAAGGCTATGGCGTTGTAAGGGAGCTCGTAGGACATGGTTTAGGAAGAAAAATGCACGAAGATCCACAGGTGCCAAATTTTGGAAAAAGAGGAAGTGGAAAAAAATTAAAAGACGGTATTGCCTTGGCGATAGAACCGATGATTAATATGGGAACGGAAAAAGTGAAATTCCATAAAGATGGTTGGACAGTAACCACTCTGGACAACCTACCTTCTGCTCATTTTGAACACGATGTTTGTATCGTTAAAGGAAAACCTGTTTTACTTTCTACTTTCCAATATATTTATGATGCTTTAGGAATAGAAAGCGATGAAGAAAAACCTTTCCAAATAGATTTTTAAATGAAAAAAATCGCTCAATTTCTTTTAAATAAATTACCAAGACCAATGCTCATTCAGTTGAGCATTTTTCTTCGACCTTTGATTTATTTATTTTTTAAAGGAAATCGATTTTTAGACCCTATTGATGGAAAAAAATATCGTTCATTTTTGCCTTATGGCTATGGGAAACAAAGAAAAAACGCCCTTTCTCCAGGTACTTTATCCTTGGAAAGGCATCGCCAAATGTGGTTGTATTTGCAAAGGGAAACCGATTTTTTTAAAACACAACTAAAAGTCTTACACATCGCTCCCGAGCAGTCTTTTATCAATCGGTTTCGAAAGATGAAAAATTTGGATTATATCACTGCCGATTTATACTCTCCTATTGTAGATGTAAAAGCCGATATTTTAGATTTACCTTTTGAAAACGAAAGCTTTGATGTTGTTTTTTGCAATCATGTTTTAGAACATATTGAGGACGACAAAAAAGCGATGAGCGAATTATTCCGAGTGATGAAAAAAGGAGGTTGGGGAATTTTTCAAGTGCCAATAAAAAGTAGTCTATCAACCACTTATGAAGATTTTTCCATTACCGACCCCAAAGAAAGACAAAAGCATTTTGGGCAATATGACCATGTTCGTTGGTACGGAATGGATTATTCCCAACGATTAGAAAGCGTAGGTTTTTCGGTGGAAATGAATTTTTATTCGCAAGAATTCAGCGATGAAGAAATCCAAAAATACGCCTTAATGAAAAATGAAATTTTACCCATCGTAAGGAAACTTTGATAATGTCAAAATGTAGCAATGTAACAATGTAACAATGTAACAATATAGCAATAATTTCAATCAATCATCAAATCATCAATCAACAAATCAATTATACCTCAAAAATGAAAACAATACAGATTAAAGCCAAAGAATTTTTCGAATTATTAAAATTAAAAGACACTTCTATGTGGGACATTTTCGCCCAAATATTAGATGAAAACGAAGAAAAAGAACTTATTTTTTTAGATGAAAATGAGAAAATTTTGTTCAATTATATTTTACCCAAAAACCTCGAAAAACTAAAAGCTGACCAAAAAACTTTCGCCAAAGAATATGCCGAAAAAATAGCGGAAATGAATCAAAGAAAGTAAAATTCTATATCTTTGTGAAATGAATTTAAAGTATATTGTTAGAGAACCCGAAAATATTACGCCTGAAACCACGATTTTATTTATGCTTCACGGTTATGGGAGTGATGAAAAAGATTTATTCGCCTTTACTGAAACTTTACCCAAAGATTGGATAATTGTCAGTTTTAGAGCACCTAGAGACACCCCATTTGGTGGTTTTTCTTGGTATGATATTCAGTTGGACAACCCAGAAAATAGAATTGATATTCCCCAAGCAGTTGAATCTTTAAATGCCATTATTGAGCATATTTTATTCATTTCTAATCGATATGGATTGGTCAATAACGAAACTCACCTTTGTGGTTTTAGTCAGGGTGGAATTCTAAGTTATGCTTTATCTCTAAAAGCCCCAGAATTATTCAATAAAGTGGCTTGTATGAGTTGCTATCCTGAAGAAAAACTGTTGAGAGATATTGTAAAAGACAAGAAAAAATTAGAACATCTACGCTTTTTCATTTCGCACGGTAACGAAGATGCCATTATTCCGTTGGAATGGGGACGAAAAGGTGCCGATTTCCTATACGAATTAAGTTGTTTTTTCACTTTTAGAGAATATATGAATGGACACGGCGTGAATCAAAAAAATTATATGGATTTAATGGATTTTTTTAATAAATAAGGGAATACATCTCACAAAAAAAGGATTGAGTTTTAAAAGAACTCAATCCTTTTTTTTATATTGATAACTAAAAATTATTAATCATATTGATTAGGATGTTCGGCTTTGATTTCATCTACCGTTCCGAGCACTTTATTTTTTAATGTATCTTGGTATTCTTGCAACTTTTTCGCTACTTCCTCATCTGCAGAACCAATAATTTTCGTGGCTAAAATCCCCGCATTGGTGGCTCCATTCAAGGCTACTGTTGCAACAGGAATCCCTGATGGCATTTGTAAAATAGACAACACAGAATCCCAACCATCAATAGAATTACTCGATAAAATAGGAACACCTATCACGGGCAATGTGGTACAACTCGCCACCATCCCTGGTAAATGTGCTGCTCCTCCTGCTCCTGCAATAATCACTTTCAGCCCTCTTTCCTTGGCTCTTTTTGCATAATCAAACATACGCTCTGGAGTTCTATGTGCCGAAACGACTGTCAATTCATAAGGGATATTGAGCGATTTTAAAAAATCAACCGCCTGTTGCATTACAGGTAAATCGCTTTTACTTCCCATTATTATTCCTACCATAATTCTGTATTTTTGTGTTTTAATTTGTTTTTACTTTCACTAATGATTTAATGTGAACCAATTGTTTCATCAGCTCTTCCCTATCTTCGGCTAAAACATTGATATGTCCCATTTTTCGACCCGGTTTTGTTATTGTTTTCCCGTACAAATGAACGAAAGTATTGGGCAATTTTAGGACTTCCTCTAATCCATCATAAACCACTTCTCCAGTATAGCCCTCTGCTCCTACCAAATTAAGCATTCCCGAAAAGCCTTTTTCATTGGTATTGGCTAAGGGTAAGTTTTTTAGCACTCGATAAAATTGTTCAAATTGAGAATTGAAATTCCCTTCCTGTGTCTGATGCCCACTATTGTGTAACCTTGGTGCCGTTTCGTTGACCCAAACTTTTCCTTCTTTATCTAAAAATAATTCGATAGCGAAAAGCCCAACCGAATCAATGGCTTTTACAAATTGGTCTACAATAGCATCTATCTGATTCTGAACGGACTGCGAAATATTACTTGGGCAAATATTAAAATCTAATAAATTGAGTTGAGGGTCAGCAACCATTTCGGTTACAGGAAATTGTTTCACTTCGCCGTTTTCATTTTTGGCGACAATCACGGACAATTCCTTTTCAATATCCACTAAGTCTTCAATTACGGATGGCTCGTCCCAAATGTTTTGAGCGTCTTCTTCATTTTTAATCACCTGAACGCCCTTTCCATCATAACCTCCTGTATTTAATTTCTGAACAAAAGGATAAGGGAAATTGATTTCTGATTTATTTTGAACCTTTTGGAATTTCGGACTTGGAATATCATGTTGCAGATAAAATTCTTTTTGCAAGATTTTCTGCTGAATCACTTCAATAATGTGAGGACTAGGAATAACTTTAACACCTTGTTTTTCAAGTTCATAAAGTGCCTTCACATCAATATGTTCTATTTCGATAGACACCACATCTTTGCCTTTCCCAAAATCTAACACCGACTGATAATCATTAAAATCACCTTTGGTAAAATGAGCGATATTCGCACACGAACATTCTTCGTTGGGGTCTAAGACAAAGAAGTCATCATCGTACTTCAGAGCCTCCTGAATGAGCATTCTCCCTAATTGTCCTCCTCCTAAAATTCCTATTTTCATTGATTTGCTTTTAGGTTTTATTAATATAAATTTCAGACCACGAAAATACAAATTATTTTAGGCTTAGTCAATTTTTAGTAATATTTATTTTAGATAAGGATTAGTGTGGTAATTTTTCTCTTAAAAAACCATACACCCAAGTTCCCAAAACAGCACTGAAAAGCGTTACAGCAATTACAAAAACACCTGTTCCTATCTGAGCGAACAAAGGTCCTGGACAAGCTCCTGTCATTGCCCAACCGAAACCAAAAATTAATCCTCCGAAAATTTGTCCTTTATTGAATTTTTTAGGCTGAATGTGGATGGGTTCGCCATTAATACTTTTAATATTAAATTTCTTAATCAACCATACAGAAATAATCCCTACCAAAACGGCACTACCAATCACGCCATACATGTGGAAAGATTGAAATCTGAACATTTCCTGAATTCTGAACCAACTGATAATTTCTGCTTTGACCAAAATAGTCCCAAACAAAATTCCTAATAACAAATATTTTATATAACTGAATATTTTCATTTTCTTTCTTAATTTAAAGGTAAATAATAAATTACATAGCAAGGATAATAGGCAAGATGAAATTCGCCATTATAAAACCACCTATCATAAAACAAATGGTAGCGACCAAAGAAGGGAATTGAAGATTCGACAACCCCATAATAGCATGTCCACTCGTACAACCACCCGCATATCGAGTTCCAAAACCGACCAAAAAGCCACCCACCACCATCAATATAAATCCTCTCGGTGTCAATAGGCTACCCAAGTTCATTAAATCATTAGGAACCAATCGGCTAAAATCGTTGATTCCGTATTGACTTAGTTCGTTTACTAAATCTGGATGAAGTTCGATAGGCTGAGGATTAGACAAAAAATTTGTGGCAAGAAATCCACCCAAGAAGATTCCTAAAACGAAAAATAAATTCCACACTTCTTTTTTCCACTCATAATTAAAAAACGGGATTTTCGCAGGAGCACATATCGCACAAAAATGCCTTAACGAAGAACTAATTCCAAAAGATTTATTTCCTAAAATTAAAAGTAAAGGAACGGTAAGCCCAACTAAAGGTCCCGCTACATACCAAGCCCAAGGTTGTTTTATCAACTCTAACATTTTCTATTATTTTTTCAAGGTGCGAATTTAGTTTTTTTTCCATTAAAAAACGAGAGAACTCGCTTAAAATAATATTAATATTTTTCGGTTAAGTAAAGGTAGGCTTTTAGGTATTTATTGAGTCTTTTCAAATCTTTTTCTGTCAAAAGTCGATTGGCTCTTTTAATGTCCATATTGTCTTTTAAATCATTGATTTTCACAGCAACTGCCAAAGGAGATTGTTCTATTCTTTTGATGAAATCGTCATAAGTTTCGTTAGGGTCTAATTTACTTAAACAACTGATTGCAAACAAAATATATTCAGGGAAGCCTTGCCCTCTTAGATAATCTAAATCATATTTCGGACAATCTTCCACTACATCGTGAAGTATGCCTACGATTTTTTCATCAATCGTTTTACCATCGTTCATCACCCGCATCACATGACCGATATAGGGTGCATTATACTTATCTGTTTGTCCTTTGTGAGCCTTATCTGCAATCTTAATTGCCTTGTGTAGTAATTGATTTTTTGTCATTTTTAAGCTTATAAAAAAGTTCTCCTTTTTCGAGAAGAACTTTAATGGTATATCATTTTTTTTGTGAATTTAAGCTAGGTCTTCCTCAACTGAGGCATTGGGAGCATTTTTAGAAACAGATCTTATTCCATTTTCCATCCCTGATTCTGCTTCGTACATTTGGCTTTTCCCTACTATTTGACCATTCGCAGACTTCAAATTAAAGTAAAACTTACCGTTAGAAGCCGTTAATCTTTCAAATTTTGAAGGATCAGAAGAGTTTTTCTTTACGGACTCTATTCCGTTATCACAAGCCGATCTAGATTTATAACCTTGACTTGCTAAAATCACTTGACCATTTCCAGCTTTCAAGCTAAACTGATAGTCTCCATTTTTTCTTGTTGAAATTACAAATTTTCCCATATTCGTTTATATTTTTAATTCGGTTCGATAAAGTTATTAAAAATAAAACACATTACCAAAATTATACAATATTATTTTTTTTTATTATTCTGCTCTCTTTGTTTTTGAGTCAGCCAATTTTGATATTTTTTGGCATTAGCTTGATGCTCTATCGAACTTTTAGTAAACTTATGGAAACCCCAATTTTCAGGGTCTGCACACATATAAATATAGTCGTTTTCCTCTGCATTCAATACCGCTAAAACAGAATTTTTATCGGTAATGCAAATCGGTGCAGGTGGGATCCCTTTATTGGCATAAGTATTATACGGCGAATTGTATTTTAAATGACGATTAAGCACTCTTTTTATTTGGACATGAAAACCTTTATCTTTCTGAATAGCATAAATAACCGTTGGGTCACTCTGCAATTTCATTCCTTTTTCATAGCGATTCAGGTAAAGTCCTGCAATGGTTTTCATCTCATCTGGCTTACCTCCCGATTCTTTATAAACAATAGATGCCAAAGCATAAATTTGTTCTCTCGTTAATCCCAATTCCTTTTCTTTAGCGATATTCTCTGGCGTCCAAAATTCATTATATTGTTTTTCAAACTTTTGAAAAAACGCTTCTGGTGTTACCGTCCAAAAGAAATTATAAGTATCAATGAAAAAATATTTTTTCAAATCTTCAGCGTCTTGATAACCTTTATTAATGGCAATCTCATGAAGTCCTTTTATGAAAGTTAAAGAATCTATTTCCGTTTTCCTTGCTACTCTACCGATCATTGTATAGACATTGCCAAAAGCTCCGATTCTAAAAGGTAAATCGGTTTGATTTCCTGCTTTTATCATATTTACTAAGTCCGTATTGTTCGTTCCTTTTCGGATTCGATAACGCCCTGCATTGAAAAACCGATTCATATTCTTGGCTTTCGCTACTTCCACAAATGCTTCTTTATCTTTTAAATAAGGGGAAATAGAATCTATAATCGCCTCAAATTTAGATTGGTGAGGAATTAAAATATAACCTTCCTTAGCTACATTATCCGTATAATTTTTTTTATAAAATTGATAACCAAAATACGCCACCACTGCGACGATTATCAACAATAAAAAACCTATGATTTTTTTCATTTTTTTATTCATTTAAAATTTATTCTTCAATATTAAAACTCCCTTCAAAAGACTGAATAGCAGGACCTTCTAACCAAATATTCTCAAAGCCATTTTTGACCTTATCGGCATAAACTTTCAGGTTTCCGCCAAGGGTTTTCACTTCCAATGCCGAAATATCTTCCATGGACATCACACTCAAACATGATGCGGTAACGCCCGTTCCACAGCTATAAGTTTCGTCCTCCACGCCCCTTTCATAAGTCCTCACAAAAATCTGATTTTCAGAAATCCGCTCTACGAAATTAACATTAATTCCTTCCTTTTTAAAGGCATCAGAATATCGGATTGCTTTTCCGTTTAAATAGACTTCAAAGTTTTCGACCTCATCCACAAATCGGACAAAGTGAGGCGAACCCGTATCCAAGACAAAGTCCTTTCCATTTTGCGTAATCTCCTCAACAGGAATCATCTTGAGTTTGACTATTCCGTTTTTAAATTCGGCTTCGTGTATTCCATCAATCGCATTAAAGGCACATTTATCCTTAAAAATTCCTAAAAAATGAGCAAACGCCACCAAACATCGCCCTCCATTTCCACACATGGTACTTTCGTTTCCATCAGAATTGAAATAGGTCATTTTAAAATCTAAATCAGGGTCGTTTTCTAACAGAATTAATCCATCTGCACCTATTCCAAACCTACGATGACAAAGGTGTTCAATGAGTTTAACATCATTTTTCGGGAAAATAAAATCACGATTATCTATCATAATAAAATCGTTTCCCGTACCGTGATATTTGTAAAATTGTATTTTATTTTGTTTCATATTGAATGCTTTTTCGCCATTCTTGATATCCTAAAACAGCCATTATTGTAAATACTAAAAACTGGATAGAAGTAATCCCCAAACCTTTATAAATGTACATTGGAACAGAAATTAAATCTCCGATAATCCAAAAAATCCAATTTTCAATTTTCCTTTTTGCCATCAGCCACATTCCGACCAAAAATATGGAAGTCGTAAAGACATCTACCCAATTTGCCCAATCTAATCCTTTAAAACCTAAAGCTACACCACGCATAGAAAATTGATTATCAAAATAAGGTTTAAAGTAATAAACAAAACTTACTAATAACCAACTCAATACAAACAAAATTCCGCTAATGAACCATTCTTTTGTACTGGTAGAAGATACGCTAATGTGGACTTTATCTTGGGAACTTTTACGCCATAAAATCCAACCATATATACTCATCATGGTGTAATAAATATTAATCATCATATCGCCCAAAAGCCCAAAGACAATCAATAAATAGACATAAATACAAGTCGAAATAATCCCCGTAGGATAAACCCAAATATTTTTCTTAATCGAAAAGAAAACACTCAACAAACCAAAAGAAGTCGCAATAAACTCTAAAACAATCTGATACGTTTCGTAAGTTTCATAAGGTTTTATAAAAAAATCATATAAATTCATTGGGCTGACTCGTGATTTGCCGACAAAGATAGCGAAAAAAGTTTATTGTAATCGGTTTAAATACATCAAGGAATCTTTGGGGAAAACTTCAGGATGAAAAACCTGAATATAATCCTTTAAAACCCAATCTACACGCACAGCTCCACTTTCAAAATAATCATTTGCCTTTCCATTATTTCTTTTATTCATCCCAAAAATTTTTCCATTCTTAAAAACATTCAATTGTTGATAATTAGGATTGAGCATTAGTAAATCTTTTTTCGTCTGATGATTTCCCGCATTTACCCAATATTCAGCGTTTTGAGATTGTACGAAAACCTCTTCAAAACTCATTGGTACAGAGCGTTCTGCGGTATTTGTTTTTAAAATATAATCGGCATTAGCATCTTTTAAAAAATTTGCCAACTGCGTTTTTCCACCAGCCATATACCACTGATTTCCATACATTTCGTTTGTTAAAACCAAAGGTTTTTTCTCAATAGAAGCTGCTTTTTGTCGGTAGGCATTATAATGGTTTTCGATTACTTTATACAAAGAATCCGCTTTTTTTTGTTGCCCTAAAAGTTCCCCAAAAACCTTTATATATTTTGCTTTTTCCAATGGTTTTTGCTCCAAATATTCGTTTAGGAAAATCAGTTCTATCCCTGATTTGGTAAGTACATCGTAGGTGTTCTGAAAATTGGGAATATAATTGGTGAAAATAGCATCAGGCTGAAGGCTTAGAATTTTTTCGACATCGTATTTTTGGTCGTTGCCTACCTTTTGAATTTGTCCGTCATCTATTAATTGATGAATTTTAGGCGAATAAATATATTGAGGACTGCTAACTCCAACAATTGTTTTTTCCATATTCAACGCCGAAAAATAACCGATCAAACTGGCATTCAATAAAACCACCTTTTTATAAGGTAATTTTTTTTCTAAAATCTGATAAGTAAACTGACTTGACTGTAGGTATAATTTCTTATTTTCTTTAGTATAACTAAGGTTTTTAGAAATTTTTATTTCTTGTTTAAAATCTTGTTTTTCAATATTTTTCTTACAAGAAACCCAACTCAACAAAACTAAAAGGAGAAATATTTTGATTTTCATACCTCAAAGAAAAGAAAAAAGTATTATATTTGCAAACCCAAACGGACGCGTAGCTCAATTGGATAGAGTACTTGATTACGGCTCAAGAGGTTGAGGGTTCGACTCCTTCCGCGTTCACCATCTAAAAAAAGTCGCCTATTTTGGGCGACTTTTTAGGTTAAAAACAATAAATTTTAGCTCGACCAATAGCTCCCTCATCTCCATAAAAACAACGGGTTCCACTATTAGATTCTTTCTAAAGAAAAAAATGCTATATTTGTTTGGGAGTTAATGCGAACAAAATGCTCACACCAGTTGGGGTAATAATAAAATAATATGCGAAATTCAATATACATATCGCTTGTATTTGTACTATTTTGTTGTAAAAATAAAAAAACAATAGAATATTCTAAATTTGAAAAGGAACTCTATTCTAAAATAGACTCTTTTCAATGTAAAAAAAATGAAAGGCTTACTTTAATTCGACATCAAAAATTAAATGGAAAAGACTTTATACAAGTAAAGATTAACTATGACTATGATATAGATTCTTTAGCATATTGCGTCGAATATAATAATAGGTTAATTATTTTTTATAATGATGACTATTTTAATCAAAAAATCAAATTTGACTCCGACAAAAAGAAAGTTCTGTTGCAGAAATATAAATTATTTGACCATAAACAGAATGAAAATATTTTATATCATAATCATTGTGAAGAAACTTATGAGGTTAAAGACGACTTTTTGTTTAAAATCAAAAAGAACTATGATTTATTTAATTATGATACATCGTATACTTCTCCACCCCCTTAAGGTAGTAACACTCCGAATACAACGCTATAAATAGAACTGTTTTTATAAAAGGCAATCCAATTACTGATAAAACAAAACCATATGATGAAAAAAACAATATTATATTTACACCTATTTTTATTATGCACTGGCTGTGTATCCCAAGAACAAAAAGACAAAAAACAGATAAAAGACACTGTGACCAAATATTGGAATGCAGTTAAAAATAATGACTTAGAAAGTTATAAACATCTTTTTGATGATAATGGAGATTTTGCTGGAGGCATTGAAGCAGACTTTCATTTTCTACGTAAAAACTATAATGAAATCAATTCTAAAAACACTTTACTAGAAAACATTAAGATTAAAGATACCATTGTAATGTTTAAACAAAATAAGCAAAAATATGTCCAATATATCATAAAAAAAGAAAATGATTCTAATAATTTCAAGAAACCCTTAATAATTACCTTAATGTTCTATAAACCTGTGGGGTTTGATAAAATATATAATATGGCTCCCCTAAAAAATCATATAGGATGGGACAAATAGACGGTAATCTTCCAAAAATAGAATTTCAGCATTTTTTTCTCAAAAAAAATAATCCTTGTAACCTTTTTTAATTTTCGTCGTATATATAGGTGTAGACTTAAACACTTTTTTTGATAATGAGACAACTTAAAATTACTAAGCAGGTTACGAATAGAGAAACTGCCTCTTTGGATAAATATTTACAGGAAATCGGTAAGGTAGATTTAATCACTGCTGACGAAGAAGTAGAATTAGCACAGAGAATTAAACAAGGAGATAAAATCGCTTTGGAAAAATTGATTAAAGCCAATCTTCGTTTTGTGGTTTCTGTATCTAAACAATATCAAAATCAAGGTTTATCACTTCCTGACCTTATTAATGAAGGTAATTTAGGTCTGATGAAAGCAGCAAAAAGATATGATGAAACAAGAGGTTTTAAATTTATCTCTTATGCCGTTTGGTGGATTCGTCAGTCTATTCTTCAAGCTTTGGCAGAGCAATCAAGAATTGTAAGACTTCCTTTAAATAAAATTGGTTCTATCAATAAAATTAATAAAGCCTATGCTCATTTAGAACAAGAAAACGAAAGACCACCTTCTCCAGAAGAGTTGGCGGAAGTATTGGATATGAGTGCAGAAGACATTAAAGAATCGATGAAAAATGCAGGAAGACATTTATCAATGGATGCTCCACTGGTAGAAGGTGAAGATTCTAACCTATACGATGTATTGCGTTCGGGAGAGTCGCCAAGTCCAGATAAAACTTTGATGTTAGAATCTCTACAAACAGAAATCGAAAGAGCCTTACAAACCCTTACAGAAAGAGAAGCCGATTTGGTGCGTTTATATTTCGGTTTGAACGGAAAACACCCAATGACTTTAGAAGAGATAGGGGAAACTTTCGACTTAACAAGAGAAAGGGTAAGACAGATTAAAGAAAAAGCTATTAAAAGACTGAAACACAATACAAGAAGCAAAATCTTAAAATCTTATCTTGGAAAATAAAAACATAAAATAAGATAGAATTGAAGAATTAATACAAAACAAATAGAACAAGCTGATATTCAGCACTAAAAAAGGTCGCTTAAAATTAATTTTAGGCGACCTTTTTATTGATAAAACCGATTTCATTCCTTTACATAAAAGGCAATGAAGTTTTTACAGTAATTTAATTTTCCCATCCAAAAGCTCTATCTTTTTACTCTTATACAGCCCTCCTAATGCTTTTTTAAAATTCTTTTTACTCATTTGAAGTTCTTCTTTTATTTCCTCTGGAGAAGATTTGTCCGACAGGTGTAAAAGTCCAAAGTTTTCTTCTAACTTATCTAAAATTTTCTGTTTATACTCATCGATAAATTCAAAACCTTCGGGCTGAAGTGTAACATCTATTTTACCATCTTCACGGATATTTTTGATATAGCCTTTCGTCTCGGATAACGGATATAATTGCTGATAAACATCCGACTGGTAGACCAATCCGATATACTTTTTATTAATCACAACATTCCAACCCAACTCCGATTGATTCATTAAAATCAAAGCCACCTCATCTCCTTTTTGAAATGGATACTCCTGATGCTGAATATTTCGGCGTTTAAACTTGGTAGTACCTGTCAGTAAACCTGTTTCCTCGTCTTGATAGACATAGATAAGGTATTTTTTACCTTCCTCCATTTTGCCCTTTTGTTGCTTATATGGAACGAATAAATCTTTGATAATTCCCCAATCTACAAATGCTCCACTTGGTAAAGTTTGCACACAACTCATCACGGCAAATTCGCCTACTTCACAATAAGGTTCTTCGATTGTCGCTTTGAGCTTTCCGTCTTCCTGATATACCAAAACTTCTATCTCCTCGCCTATATCCCAATGATTTTCCGAAAAAAATGCAGGTATAAAAGCTTTTTCGTTATTTTCATCAGTTAAAAGATAACCATTCTCTACTTCTTCGGCGATGGTTAAGGTTTGTTTTTGTCCTAATTTCATACTGCAAAATTAATCATAATTTAGCCCTAAAAAAAATATCCTGAAACAAATTATTTTGTAGAAGCATTGGGTTAGACCATTGTCAAATTTCTTTTTTAGATTATTTTGATTATTTTTGACAAAATTTATTAGAATGAAAAAAATAGATGCGTTAAATCAAGTAGCAGAATTTCACACTACTTTCAATGCTCCCATTTTAGAAAAACCTCAGATTCCATCTAAAGAAAGATGCGAGTTGAGAGTCAACCTTTTACAAGAAGAATTAGACGAGCTTAAACAAGCCATTGAGGATGAAGATATCGTGGAAATTGCAGATGCACTGTGCGACTTACAATATGTATTGAGTGGAGCGGTTTTGGAATTTGGACTGGGAGAAAAATTCGTAGATTTGTTCAATGAAGTACAACGCTCTAATATGTCCAAAGCCTGTGATAATGAGCAACAAGCCAAAGAAACCGTAGCACTTTATCAGGCAAAAGACCAAGATTGTTTTTATGAAAAATCTGGGAACAAATTTAATGTTCATCGAAAATCAGATAACAAAGTATTGAAAAATAAATACTATTCACCAGCCGAATTAAAAAGCATTATTGAAAAATAAAAAACAAATGAAAAAGATTATTTTAACCCTTATTGCCATTAGCAGTTTTACAGCTTTGGAATCTTGTAATTCTAAAAAAGTGGTCGTTAACCGTGAGGTAGAAACAGCCAAATATGGAAAAATGCTTTTGGGAGTACAAACCAGAGACCAACTTTACAAGGAGCCTTATAAAACTTGGTACGATGAAAATTATAATGACTATCCGACGGATACACTCACCATCAAGGCACTTAAAAAAGCAGGTATTAGGTCTTATAAAATTAGCGTTTTCTTAGGAACTTGGTGTGGAGATAGCCAGACACAAGTACCTCAGCTGATGAAAATTTTAGACGATGTGAAATTTCCTGCCAAAAAATTAACCCTCATTGGAGTGAATAGAAAAATGGAATCTCCAAGTGGTAGAGCTTCCCTTCATATTATTAGAAAAGTACCTACCATTATCCTTACCAAATACGGTAAAGAAGTAGGAAGAATTACCGAAACTCCAGAAACAGGTTATATCGAAAAAGATTTGTTACAAATCATACAAAAGAAATAATGGTTGCTATTAAAAATATTGAAAAATGAACCTCAATAAGACTACTTATTTTTTGTTAGGCATCATCTTGTCGCTCATCGTTTTTTTAGGGATTACCAAAATGACTACAATCACCGAGAAAGAAGTGAGTAATGATTATTTTATTCTTAAAAATCAAATCAGCCAAATGAATAAAATGGTGGTAATGGAGCAAGACTTTTCGAGCCTTCAAAAGACCAGTGTTTCGTATACAATTTTGGGGAAATCTATTGCCGATAATAAAATCATTACGCATACCAAAACGAATGCACAGGTGTCTTACGACCTTAGTAAGATGAAAATTGAGGTAGATTCTGTCGATAAAAAACTCACCATTATTGAGCTTCCACAACCCAAAATTAAGATTATCCCAAGTGTGGAAATAGAATCCATGGACGATTCGTTTTTCAATAGAATTAATGAAAAACAGATTAAAGAAGTTACACAATCAGCTAAAGATCAAGCGATAAAGAAAGTAGATAAACAAAAACTGATCCAAAAGGGAAAACAACAGTTGGTGAGAAATTTAAAAGAAATCTTTGTACTTGCCAAATCGCTGAATTATAAAATTGTGGATAAAACAGAAATTTTGCAAGCTGATAAATTATAAATCAGTTTTTTTCATTATTTTTGCACTTTAATAAAAAATTATTTGAATTAACAATGGTAAAAATCACTCTTCCTGACGGAAGCATAAGAGAATTTGAAGGTGCGGTAAGTCCGTTTGAAGTAGCCCAATCGATTAGCGAAGGTTTGGCGAGAAATACGATTTCTGCAATCGTGAATGGTAAACAAGTGGAAACCACGACCAAAATAACGGAAGACGCTACCTTACAATTGCTTACTTGGAAAGATGATATGGGAAAAAAGGCATTTTGGCACTCGTCTGCTCACTTATTGGCTCAGGCGATTTTGGTATTTTATCCTAATGCTAAATTGACCATTGGTCCTGCCATTGAGAATGGTTTTTATTATGATGTAGATTTTGGCGATGAAGTACTTTCTGAAAAAGATTTTGAAAAAATCGAAAAGAAAATGCTCGAAAATGCCAAGAAAAATTCTACTTTCAATCTTTATTCAGTTTCCAAAGCAGATGCTTTGAAAGAGTACGAAGGAAACGAATACAAAACAGAACTGATTGAAAACCTAAATGACGGAGAAATCACTTTCTGTCGCCACGACGATTTTACAGATTTATGTAGAGGTGGACATATTCCATCAACGAAAATCATCAAAGCTGTTAAAATTCTAAATGCCGCAGGTGCTTATTGGCGTGGAGATGAAAAAAACAATCAATTGACAAGGGTTTATGGAATTTCGTTTCCAAAGGCAAAAGAATTAAAAGAATATTTACACCAATTAGAAGAAGCGAAAAAAAGGGATCATAGAAAATTAGGTAAAGAATTAGGAATTTTCGCTTTCTCGGAACGAGTAGGTGCAGGACTTCCGCTTTGGTTACCAAAAGGAACAGCCCTAAGAAAAAGATTAGAAAACTTCTTGTCTGATGCTCAAAAAAAGGCAGGTTATGAGTTTGTAATGTCACCACATATTGGGAATGTAGAATTGTATAAAACTTCTGGACACTTCCAAAAATATGGAGAAGATAGTTTCCAAACCATCAAAACGCCACACGAAGGAGAAGAGTTTATGCTCAAGCCGATGAATTGCCCTCACCACTGTGAAATTTTCAAAACTTCGCCTTGGAGTTATAGAGATTTACCAAAAAGGTACGCAGAATTTGGAACCGTTTACCGTTATGAGCAATCAGGAGAGTTACACGGATTAACCAGAGTACGAGGCTTTACGCAAGATGATGCTCACCTATTCTGTACACCTGACCAACTTTTGGAGGAGTTTGAAAGCGTAATTGATTTGGTATTATATGTATTTAACAATCTTGGTTTTGAGGATTTTACAGCTCAAATTTCATTGAGAGACCCAGAAAATGACGAGAAATACATCGGTTCTGATGAAAATTGGGAAAAAGCAGAAAATGCCATTATTACCGCAGCCAAAAATAAAAACCTGAATACCGTAGTAGAATACGGAGAAGCCGCTTTCTATGGACCAAAGTTAGACTTTATGGTAAAAGATGCTTTGGGAAGAAAATGGCAATTAGGAACCATCCAAGTGGATTATAATTTACCCGAAAGATTTGATTTAACTTATACTGGTGCAGATAACGAGAAACATCGTCCGATAATGATTCACAGAGCTCCATTTGGTTCTATGGAAAGATTTATTGCGATTTTATTGGAAAATACAGCAGGAGATTTCCCATTGTGGTTAAGTCCTGACCAATATATTATTTTGCCAATTAGTGAAAAATATGTAGATTATGCGAAAAAAGTTTCACAAGTCTTAGAAAATCACGATATTTGCGGAAACATTGATGAGCGAAACGAAAAAACGGGTAAAAAAATCCGTGATGCAGAACTCAATAAATATCCTTTTATGCTGATTGTAGGAGAAAACGAAGCCAACGAAAATACGGTTTCTGTAAGACGAAGAGGTGAAGGAGATTTAGGAAAAATGAATGTAGATGATTTTGTGGCTTACTTTAAGAAAGAAGCTGCGATAAAGCAGGAGTTTGGAGCTCAATAGAAATAAATTTGTATATCAACCATAAAATATAAAGTCATAGCAAAAAAATTTTACAGCAGGAGAGGTAGAGGTCCTAGGCGTCATAAACAAGAAGATGCCCATTTAATTAATGATAAGATTAGGACTAAAGAAGTTCGTTTAGTAGGCGATAATGTTGAAACAGGTGTATATCCTACATCTAAAGCTCGAAAAATGGCAGAGGAGCAAGGATTGGACTTGGTAGTTATCTCCAACAAAGCAGAACCTTTTGTAACGAGGATAATGGATTATAAAAAATTCCTCTACGAACAAAAGAAAAAGCAAAAAGAACTAAAAAGTAAACAGGTAAAAGTAGTCGTAAAAGAAGTTCGTTTTGGACCTCAAACAGATGACCATGATTACCAGTTTAAGAAAAAACACGCAGAAAAATTCTTGGCAGAAGGTGCCAAACTGAAAACTTATGTTTTCTTTAAAGGTCGTTCTATTGTCTTTAAAGACCAAGGAGAAATTTTACTTTTAAGATTGGCACAAGATTTAGAGCATGTAGGAAAAGTAGACCAAATGCCTAAATTAGAAGGAAAAAGAATGATTATGATGATGAGTCCTAAAAAGACAAAATAAAGTCATCTACATAGTAAAACAAAAAGAGATTTCGCTTCCGAAATCTCTTTTTTGTTGGTTGACACCCTCTCCTACTCTACAATGACATTTCCTGTCATTTCTTTTGGAATATCCACACCCATGACTTTTAAAATCGAAGGGGCTACATCTCCTAATTTCCCTGCTTTCAATTTCCAATCCTTATCTTTATCCATCACGATTAATGGCACCAAATTGGTAGAATGTTGAGTATTAGGCGTTCCATCTGGATTGATCATTACATCAGAATTACCATGGTCTGCCAAAATAAATACAGCATACCCTTTTTCATAGGCTAAATTAGCGATTTTTTCAATACAAGTATCCACAACTTCGGCTGCTTTCATGGCTGCTTCAAAAACGCCTGTATGCCCTACCATATCCGTGTTTGCAAAATTTAAACAAATGAAATCTGCGGTTTCGTTTTCTATTTCAGGAAGTATTTTTTCGGTAATATCATACGCCGACATTTCGGGTTTTAAGTCATAAGTTGCCACCTCTTTTGGACTTGGACAAAGAATTCTTTTCTCGCCTTTAAATTCCTTTTCTCTCCCTCCCGAAAAGAAAAAAGTAACATGAGGATACTTCTCGGTTTCTGCCACTCTGATTTGCTTTCTTCCCGCTCTTTCCAATACTTCTCCCATGGTTTCGGTGAGGATGTTTTCATCGAAAACGACCTTTACGCCTTTAAAACTATCGTCATAATTGGTCATTGTAACATAATAGAGATCAAGTTTTTTCATTTCAAAATCTGGAAAATCTTCTTGACATAAAACTTGCGTAATTTCTCGTCCTCTATCCGTTCTGAAATTAAAGCAGAAAACAACATCACCTTCTTCTATTTTAGCGATAGGCTGATGATTTTCGTCTGTACAAACAAGCGGTTTTAGAAATTCGTCGGTCACACCATTATCATAAGAAGCCTGAATTGCTTCCACAATATCTGTTGTTTTTTCTCCCACCTGATTCACCATTACATCATACGCCAATCGTACTCGTTCCCAGCGTTTATCTCTATCCATTGCATAATATCTTCCTACTACTGAGGCCAATTTACCTGTAGTTTTCGTCATATGTTCCAACAAATCAGCAATAAAGGCTTTTCCTGATTTTGGGTCGCAATCTCTACCATCGGTAAAAGCGTGAACAAAAACATTGTCTTGTAATCCTTCATTATCAGCAACAGTCAAAAGCCCTTTCAAATGGTTGATATGAGAATGCACTCCTCCATTGGAACACAAACCGATGAAATGTACATTTTTACGATTTTCTTTGGCATAATTAAAGGCATTGACAATTTCTTTCTCTTGCCCCAACGAATTGTTTTCTACGGCTAAATTAATCTTTACTAGATTTTGATACACTACTCTTCCTGCCCCTAAATTCATGTGTCCTACTTCCGAATTTCCCATTTGTCCTTCGGGCAAACCTACCGCCATTCCACTGGCTTCCAAGGTCGTATTAGGATATTTTTGATAACAAGAATCTATAAATGGTGTTTTAGCTTTATCTATCGCAGATACATCTGGATTGGTTGCCTTTCCCCAACCGTCTAATATGGCTAATATTGCTTTTTTTGACATTGCTTTTAATTTTAATGATGCCACAAAATTACAAATTTTAATTCAATGAAGTTACCCCAATTATATTTTGACCATTTTCCCTTTTTTTGTACCTTGCAATTTTTAAAAAATAAAATAAAAATGAGAAAGCTATTCACATTATTTGGCATAGTATTATCAATGAGTATTTATGCTCAAGAATCTGTTTTACTGAGACTTAAATATCAGAAAGGAGATATTTATTCAACCGAAGTTAAAATGAAACAGATCTCACCAACTATGACCAACGATATGGTAATATACGCAAAAGCCAAAGTTACAGATGTTAAAAATGGCAAATTTATTACTGAAAATAGGAGTAATAAAGTAACAATGGATATGTCTGCAATGGGGAATACTATTCATTATGATTCTACCATGGATGAGTCTAAAATGGATGAAATGGTAAAAGGAATACACGCTCAAATGAAACCATTCATTAGTTCTACTTTTTCTGTAACTTATGATGAATTAGGTCAGTATTCTGATGTAGCAATTTTAAAAGGAAACGCTGATATAGAGCAATTTAAAGAAGGGTTGAAATCATCTACTGTGCATCATCCTCAAAAAGCCGTAAAAGTGGGTTCTCATTGGTCGAAAAAAAACGAAACTAATGGTTCAGAATTAAATACTACTTATACAGTTTCTAAAATTGATACTGATTTTGTTTATCTAAGTATTAATGGAAAAATTACAGGAATGGCAACAGGAACATTAACTGGCACTGCAAAAATTGATAGAAAAACAGGGACTTTAGTTTCTTCAAATACAAAAAATACTATTAATTCAATGGGACAAGAAATTAAAATAGATATCACTATTCTTGGTAAATTAATTAGAAAATAAATATGGAGAGATTTAGATTTCACTAACCTTAATCTCAACTTAATCTTAAATAAAAGAAATGACTTCAAAAGAAATAAGACAGCAATTTTTAAATTTTTTCAAGGACAAAGGACACTTAATCGTTCCTTCTGCTCCTATCGTTTTAAAAGACGACCCAACGCTGATGTTTTCCAATTCAGGAATGACACAGTTTAAAGATTATTTTTTAGACTATAAAAAACCAAAATCCAACCGTATCGCCGATACCCAAAAATGTTTGAGGGTTTCGGGAAAGCACAACGATTTAGATGATGTAGGTAGAGATACTTATCACCATACGATGTTTGAAATGTTGGGGAATTGGTCTTTTGGAGATTATTTCAAAAAAGAGGCAATCGCTTGGGCTTGGGAACTTTTAACCGAAGTCTATAAAATCCCAAAAGAAAACCTTTATGTAACTATTTTTGAGGGAGATAAAACCGAAAATTTAGAAAGAGATACAGAAGCTTATGACTTTTGGAAATCTCATATTTCTGAAGATAGAATTATCAATGGAAACAAAAAAGATAATTTTTGGGAAATGGGAGCGAGTGGTCCTTGTGGTCCTTGTTCCGAGATTCATATTGACTTAAGAACTGAAGAAGAAAAAGCCAAAGTTTCAGGGTTGGAGTTGGTCAATCAAGATCATCCGCAAGTGGTGGAAGTTTGGAATTTGGTATTTATGGAATTTAACCGAAAAGCCGATGGTTCTTTGGAGAAATTACCTAAACAGCACGTGGATACAGGAATGGGATTTGAGCGTTTGTGTATGGCGTTACAAGGTAAAGAATCTAATTATGACACCGATGTTTTCACGCCTTTAATTCAAAAAGTTGAAGAAATTTCAGGTAAAAAATATACCAAAATTTTAGAGGACGAAAAAGATATTGCCATTCGTGTGGTCGTGGATCATATTCGTGCGGTGGCGTTTGCAATTGCAGACGGACAATTACCTTCTAATAATGGTGCTGGTTATGTAATTCGTAGGATTTTACGAAGAGGAATTTCTTATGCGTATCGTTTCTTAGATGTAAAAGATCCATTTTTATATCAATTGGTAGAAGTGCTTCAAAACGAAATGCAAGATTTCTTCCCAGAGTTGAAAAAACAAGGGAAATTGGTAACCGAAGTGATTAAAGAAGAAGAGATTTCTTTCCTTAAAACCATTGAAACAGGTTTAGTAAGGTTATCGAATATTATTCAAGAGACGATTAAAAAAGGAGAAAAGAAATTACCAGGTGCAGAAGTTTTTGAGCTGTATGATACTTATGGTTTTCCTGCCGATTTATCAAGGATTATTGCTGAGGAAAAAGCTTTAACCATTGATGAAGAAGGTTTTGAAATCGAAATGAACAAACAGAAAAATCGTTCTAAAAAATCATCGGCACAGAAAGTATATGATTGGGAAATTTTGGAAGAGAAAGAAGAAAAGTTCATTGGTTATGATGAAACGACTTCCCAAACAAAAATCACGAGATACCGAAAATTAGAGAATAAAGACGGTGTTTTTTATCAGATTGTTTTAGCCGAAACGCCTTTCTATGCAGAAGGTGGAGGACAGATTGGAGATACAGGACTTTTAATTTCTCAGAATGAAGAAATTGAAGTTTTAGACACCAAAAAAGAAAATAATTTGATTGTTTCTTTGGTGCAAAAATTACCAAGCGATTTGCAAAGCGAACTGACTGCAAAAGTGAATATTCAAAACAGAAAGAACACCCAAGCCAATCACTCGGTAACTCACTTATTACACGAGGCTTTGAGGAATGTTTTAGGAACGCATGTAGAGCAAAAAGGTTCTTTTGTAGGAACGGATTATCTGCGTTTTGACTTCTCTCATTTCTCGAAAATGACCGAAGAAGAAATTGCAGAGGTAGAACGCCAAGTGAACGAAAAAATCAAGGCTAATTTACCATTAGAAGAGTTCAGAAGTATTTCGATGCAAGAGGCTTTGGATAAAGGTGCAATGGCTTTATTTGGTGAAAAATATGGCGATAGTGTTAGAATGATTCAGTTTGGAAGTTCCAAAGAATTATGTGGAGGAACACATGTGAAAAATACCAGTGAAATTGGTTTCTTCAAAATCGTTTCTGAAAGTTCTACGGCGGCAGGAATTAGAAGAATTGAGGCTATTTCGGGAGAGAAAGCAGAGGAATATTTTAAGAATTTAGAAACGCAATTTACAGAAATCGGTCAGTTGCTAAAAACGAAAGATATTCAAAAATCTATTCAGAAATTATTGGACGAAAATACCGCTTTGAAAAAGGAAGTGGAAACCTTGAAAAAGGAAAAAGCACAGCAAGAAATTGCCGATTGGAAAAACGCCTACGAAGATAAAGGCGATAAAAAAGTATTGGTAAAAATGACTTCCCTTGATGCTGGTTCTATTAAGAATATTGTATTCAAATTGAAAAAGGAAATCCCCAATTCTATTACCATTATTCTCTCTGATGCCAATGCAAAACCAATGATTACCGTTGGTGTTTCAGAAGATTTAAAAGACTATCACGCAGGAAATATCGTGAAAGATTTAGCCAAAGAAATCCAAGGTGGTGGCGGTGGAAATCCAGGGTTTGCCACAGCAGGAGGAAAAAAGGTAGATGGACTGAAAAATGCTTTTGAAAAAGCACAGGAAATTTAATTTATATCATTCGTAGTGCATTATCAATCAATATAGTGTACTACGAATGTAGAAAAAATATCGTAATATGAAAATTTATCATTCGTCAAATAAAGAGCATTTTATAACACGACTTATTTTTGTAGTTGCGATTTTTGTAATACTATTTTTGATTGGTCTATTACTCGAACAACCTATTAACCCTCATAGTAGGTATCCTGGAGGTTGCTTGGGACCTATTCCTGTTGTTTTAACAGCAATGATAGGCATTCCTTTTATGGCAATCAGTGTATTGATGGATATTCTAATTTTGATTTTCAAAAAAGAATTATCTCTTGTTAAGTTCATCATAAACTTAGCTTTATTGGGAAGTTTCATATTTATATTGTTTTTATTAGGAAATATATATTAGATGAAAAAATCACTAAGTTTTATTGCAATATTATCGTTCGCTATTTCCTTTTGTTACGGTCAGGGGAACAAATTTGAAAGAAAACTAAATAAAGTTCGTTTTAGTTTAAATAAAGTATTGGAACAGTATAATGATGAAAAAATCATTCGTATGGATTATACTGAAAACGATAGTATTATACTAAAAATCAATACATTTATTTCTGAAAATGAAAAAGAAATAAAAAAATACAGGCAATATATATTGAAAAAATATACCTCTAATTCAGATGTTTTATTCGATATTAAAAAATACAATAAAGTGAATTTAGGAAAACTAAAAGAACTAAAAGCGTTTAATATTAAAAATAAAATCCCATTATACAGGTTATTGTCAATAAATCCATTCCAAGAAATAGAAGTTTATAAAGATATTTTCTTCACACAAAAGAAATCGACCCAAGAGCTGGCTATTCAAAATGTTAAATATTTTATTACGAAGTCATTGATTCAAACCAAGAAAATCAATAAAAATAGGTGGCAAATCATTGAAAACACTTACGATTTTATTTGGAAATACACCTACGATTTGGAAAAAGGAAGAATCACAGACTTTGAAGTTTTTGAACGAAAATAAAGCAGTATGATGAAAAAAATACAATATATTTTATTATTCATTTGGGCGAGTAACTTACTTTATTCGCAAGAAATACCATATCCGATAAAATACTCTTGGAAAAAGGAAAATGTAAAAGGAAAAGTCCAATCTTTTACAGAAGTCGTTAATTTGGCAAAGGTAAAAAAGAATGGACAAATTGTTCAATATTCCTCTAAAACATCTTGGGCAGGGATAGATAAATTAATTTTCAATAAAAAAGGAAATTTAATTAAAAAAGAGATCTATCACTATACAACCAAAAAGCTATACGAAGAAAAAACTTATCAATATGATAAAAAAGCTAATCTAATCGAATTTAAAGAATGTTACACAGATAATGTCGGTACAAAATGTCATTTAAATAAATATTTATATCAAAAACAGAAAAATAAGCTCGTTGTTAGGCATTATGCTATTAGGGCGTTTTTTCCAGAAGCAAATGATGGAGCTTATGTCTACAAAAAATGGGTATACACCTTTAATTCCGAAGGAAATCTTGTAAAGTCAGAAAAATATCAAGGAGAAAATAAGTTAAAAGAAGAAATTTTTTACACCTATAATAAGAATGGTTATTTGATAGAAAAACACAGTATTTATCACGGTTACAAAAAAGAAGATTCTAAAATTTATTATCAATACAATGAAAAAGGAAGAAAAATAGAAGAAAAATATTGGTGTGATGAAAATTCATCATTAAAAGGAACCGAAAAAACCATCACCTATTCTTATGATAAAAATGATAATATTGTGGCGGAAAAGTACGGTACTTATCAAGAAAATAGAATCTATACCATACACACCTATACCTACAAATACGACAAAAAAGGTAATTGGATACAATGTATAGAATATGAAAACAATGAGCCTTTAAAGGTCTTTACACGCACTTATACTTATTTTTAATATGGATATACTTACAAAACAATTTTTATTTTTTGGTTTAATGCCAATTGGTATTTTTTTGTTAGTAAAAGGCATAAAAATAATACGAAAACAGATTCATTCTAAGCCATTATTAGAACTTCCGTATTTACAAAAGAGCGGAAAATTCTCGATTACAAAGGCTGGTCAATTTTCTATTTGGCAAAAGGGACGACTATGGAAAAAAACACCTTTTTATCATTTCAGATTACGCATTTACAATGAATTCACCCATCAAGAAATACCTATTCATCGCTTGCCTTTTTTTATGAGAATGCAGATGAATGGTTTTTCGAAAGGAAGAACTCGACTATGGTATTTTGATGCTCCCGCTGGCAACTACAAAATCATTATTGAAGAAAAAAGTCCTACTCCATTAGAACAATTAAACCTCGATATTTCCTCCGATAAACTTATTGATCTATCCGAGTATTATATCGAAATAAGAAAAAATAAAGAAATATTTATCAGTATTTTGACCATTATAATGATTATATTGGGTGGAATATTAACCATTAGCGGATTTGTTTTAGGCATTTTGGCTAATAAAATACCTCTATAAAGATGAAAAAACTATGGTACTATTTAGCGCTGATTAGTTCATTTGCATTGGCTTGTGTTTTAATGCTAATGAAGCTTGGTTCGCCAATGTCGGATTGGGAGTTTTTTGCACGACTATCGCCAACGATAATTACAATGATACTACTCGCTTACAAAGAAAAATTCACAGGAAAACCTTTCTTTTTGTACAAAAAATACAAAAAACACATCAAAACCGCTCCACCAGCTTATCAGCCAATTAGTAGAGAGGATTATCCTAATGTAAGTGAAGAAGAAAAACAAGGCTATCTAAGTTTACTCAAATGCTGTTGTTCCGCTGAATATCAAGCAGAACTGAGTCCTTACTTCCATACATTAAAGGATTACCAAGACGACGAAGAATATTACACTACACTCAATTTTGTTATGGAATATTTAGAAGATAATGATTATTTCTTTATCAACCGAATAGACTGGAAATCAGACACGGCAAATTTAGCATGGCAAATAGAGGAAACTTTAAAAAAGCATTATTCGGAAATTAGAATCGATTTCCCTAAATACGATGAAGACACAAGCATTTCAGAGGATAATGTATTTGAAAATTTTGATGCTTGCTTAAGAAAACATCATCTTCAACTCGGTTTTATGGATACCGAATCCGATGAATATGTCTTCATCATACATCAAATTTCGGATAGAGATAAAGTAGAGCAATTCGTCAATATGATAGGCTATCCTTATTTTGAAAGAGGTGAAACTGGAAAGAATAAAACATCCGACGAAATGGATGAGGTCATTGAATACATCAAACAAGAAGTAGCCTTTGGGTTTGATAATCAAGAACAAATTTTGGAGTCTGTTTGGAATGCAGGTTTTGAAAATGAAGACCAATTGGATGAAAAATGGATAAAAACCGTAATTGCCAAGTTTTACAATGAACATTATAAAGCAAGTCTGCAATGGGAAAAACCCACCGATGTTGATCAATTAGCACAAGTTTTTGATGAACTTAACCAAGAAAAAATCATTGCTTTACATAAGGCAGGTTACACCAAACAAGACGGCTACGATGATGTGATGGAAGTCGTGGAGCAATTAAAAGCGAAAAATGAGAGTTCGCCAAAAGGTTTCTGCTTTTATCACATGCAAGATTTAGAACGAGCCATTGACCCAAAATGTAAAAACTTATTTTTAGCATTTGATGATTTGAATCAGAATACAGAACAAGGAATTTTGATTGGAAAAAGAATTGTAGAAAAGTTAAAAGATAAAGGCTTCGCTGTTGAATGGAATGAAACGATAGAACAACGCATTGAAATTAAAAATATATCATGGAAAAAAATGCCAAGCGAAGAATCTTGGGGAATAGATAGAGCCATTCAGAATTTCGGCAAAGCAAATAATAAAACGGACTATCCACCACAAGATGTACTTACCGATGTATTCTGGAATTTTTCTAACCCTCAATATTCAGATGTAAATTCTTTTTCAAAAGCCTTGTTGGATTACAATCATAAAATGCAACCAAAAAACGAATTAGATATCGATAGAGTTTTTAACGCTTCACAAAAAATTGAGGTGCAATATACCTATTGGAGAGAAGATAAAAATGGCGAGGAGGAACAAATTGAAGAAAGCTTTATTGTTACCACAGAAAATAAAAATGGTTTTACGGTAAAAGAATTTTTATTTAAAATTCATCATACGATATGCAAAAATATGTTAGAAGAAGAGGCTACATTTTTTGAAGGCTTAACACCGTATAATAAGCATTCTGATATTCCATTTTTCTTTATCAATCAAGGGAGTTAAAGTAAAATACAATATACCCAAAAATGAATATCTAAATACCAAATATTTTAAATTTATTACCTTTGTTGTAATTAATGAGTAAAAAATGATGAGAATACTAAAAATGATATTTATGGTTTCGATATTAGGATTATTTAATTGTAAATCAAAGAGTAATAGCGGAGCAGCAACCACTTCTATTTATAGTATTGCTGTTAAAGATATCAATGGCAAGGACTTAGATTTAAAACAATTTAAAGGAAAGAAAATACTCTTTGTGAATGTAGCTTCTAAATGTGGCTTTACAAAACAATACGATGGGTTAGAAAAGTTATACCAAAAATACAAAGATAAATTGGTCATTATTGGATTTCCTTGTAACCAATTTGGGGAACAAGAACCAGGAAATGCAGAAGAAATCAAATCCTTTTGTCGTCTAAATTATGGCGTTAGCTTTCCAATTGCGGAAAAAATAAAAGTAAAAGGAGACGAGCAACATCCTATTTATCAGTGGCTCACACAAAAGGAGAAAAATGGTGTTAAAAATTCTTCTGTGAAATGGAATTTTCAGAAATATTTAGTAGATGAAAATGGAAATTTCGTTGATTATTGGTATTCTATGACCAAGCCGATGAGTAAAAAAATAACACAACATTTGGAATAATATCACTTGATTTTTACTCCAATAAATGATATTCTTTAAATTTTGTCGTACTTTTACGGCTCTTGAAATTTATACTGAAAACAAAATGCAAAACAAAGATTTTTACGGCGAAGAAAACTTCACCATTCAAAATACAAAAGTCAATGCAGAATGTCCTTCTAATATTGCCTTGATTAAATATTGGGGAAAATATAAAGGGCAAATTCCTGCCAATCCAAGTATTAGTTTTACCCTTAATCATTGTAAAACGAATACCGAAATCGAGTTTTTAGCAGGAGAAAAATTTGAAGTAAAAACCTTTTTAGCAGGACAAGAAGAAGTGAAATTTGCAGAGAAAATTGAAAAATATTTTCACCAAATTGAAGTTTATCTACCTTGGATTTTAAAAGGGAAATACATTATTAAAACAGAAAATACCTTTCCCCATAGTTCAGGAATTGCCAGTTCGGCATCAGGTTTTGGAGCCATTGCCAAATGTTTGATGGAATTAGATGAAATTTTTAGAGCCAAGAGCCAAGAACCAAGAGCCAAGAACCAAGAATCAAGAATCAAGACATCAGAGTCTACTATTTATAGCTTATCGCTTACCGCTAAAAACCAAAAAGCAAGTTTCCTTGCCAGATTAGGAAGCGGAAGTGCATGTAGAAGTTTGTACAATGGATTAGTGGTTTGGGGAGACACAGAGCAAGTAGAAGGAAGTTCGGATTTATTTGCTACGCCTTATCCTAATGATAAAGTGGCTGATATTTTTAAAAATTTCAATGATTGGGTTCTCCTGATTCATGAAGGGCAAAAATCCGTAAGTTCGACTGTTGGACACGGTTTAATGAATACCAATCCTTATGCCGAAAGAAGATTTCAAGAGGCTAGGGAAAACTTTATACCTTTAAAAGAAATTTTAAAAACAGGAGATATAGAACGATTTATCACTTTGGTAGAACATGAAGCACTTACACTCCACGCAATGATGATGATGAGCGAACCTGCTTTTATTCTAATGAAAACAGGAACAATGGAAGTGATTAATAAAATTTGGGAATTTAGAAAGACCACCCAATTGCCTTTATTTTTCACCTTAGATGCTGGGGCAAATGTACATTTGTTATTTCCAGAAAATGAAAACTCGAAAGAGATCAAAACATTCATAGAAAAAGAACTTTTACAGCATACCCAAAAAGGTGGCGTAGTAAAAGATTTTATGAAGTTTTAACGAACGATATAAGTAATTTAAAAAAAATCGTCTAAAAAGAACTTTTAGACGATTTTTTATGACTATCTATCCTGTAACTACGACGACATCATTTTAAAAGTAATGGCAATTAACGGAGGTATTAATCCTAATATAAAAAGAATATATCCTCGTCTGGTGAATCCATATTTGCCTTTTAACATAATCAATCCCGAAATGGATAGAAACATGAGTGATAATGCAAAAATATCCGAAAACCAACGCCAATAATCCACTCTATTTAAGTGAACCAAATTCGCTTGATATAAAATAGGTCTTTTCTTTAATTGTTCGTAAAAACCATGCTTTTCATTAAAACGAATACTCAAGGAAGCATTCTCATAATAAATTTTCACTTGGGTAGGTGTAGGAAAATCATACAACTGAAAATCTTCCTCTCCCACCATCTTACTAAAACCTAATATAATCTCATCCGTAATTTCGGCTTTTTGATAAACTTTATCTAAAGTAATTTCCTTTTTGGTGAGCATAAAATCAGGGTCGTGTAACTCCTTGATATGGTTAACGGTAATCCCAGAAATAGAATAAATAATAATTAATCCTGAAAAAAAGTAACCGATATCTCTATGCCAATTTTTGCAAAATTTCCTAACTTTCTTAATATTAATAGAAGACATTATTTCGTCAATTTACCCACTTCTTTATTTGTTATATCAATCACCCACTGCTCTACATTTACATCTGGTAAAATAGCGTCTGGTTTATAAACTACTTTTTCTTTAGTGTCTTTTACTTTTGCTACTCCACCACCGATGATTTTCATTTGGAAATCCTCATCTACCGCTACTAAAACAGGGATAACGATTGCCTTTTTCTTTTCTTCAAGGATTTTTTCGATAGCCTCCGTTGTAGGTTCTGTTTTATAATGAGCGATATGACCACACCAAGCATGATTCACCTTATCAATTCCGATATTGGTTTTTAAGTAATCTCCTACTTTTCCAAACAACTCTATCCACTCCTTTTCGTAGTCTTCATCTCCATAACCGATTAACGAAACTCCTTCGTTTTTAGGATCTTTCGATAATGCTTTCACTCTCGCTAAAACATTTTTTTCTAAAATATCCGTAAAGTCTAACAATGGTGTCATATGCACTTTTACATTCTTAGGCTTATATGTTTTAATGTTTTCTAATTTAAGACTTTCCAAAGATTTTGGATCTTTTTTCAACCCAACAATAGTAGGTATATCATCAAAAGAGTGCGGACTTACCGTAAGGAAAATAGGCACTAAAACTACATCTGTAAAACCAGCATCGTCAAACTCCTTTAAACGAGTGGCAATAGATGGCTCATTGTACTCCATAAAAGCGGTTTTGATACCTTTGATGTCTTTGTTTTCTTCCAAAATAGGTCTTACCTTTTTCTCCAAATCCAACAACTGATTTCTCCAATTTTCGGAATGTGAACCGTGGTTTACCAATAAAACACCAATTTTCTGCTCTCCAGAAACTCCTTTTTTGTCTTGGTTACAGGACATCATTCCCAATGCCAAAACAATCATCGTAAAAAAAGAAATAATTCTCTTCATAAGTTTAATTTTTAATTAGATTATTTATAAATTTCTTGCAAAGATAAATAAAAAATATATTTTGAATCCGAATTCTAATTTAAAAATTAACTGATTTTTTCCTGTAACTCTAACCAACGCATTTCCTTTTCTTCAAGCTCGTTGGTAAGACTTTCCAATTCAGTAGAAAGAAGACTTATCTTTTCGTAATCGGTTTCATTGTTCAATTTTGCCACTAATTCATCTCTCTTTTTTTCCAAAGTAGGCAGTTCTTTATCTATTAATTCTAATTCTCTCTTCTCTTTATATGATAATTTTTTAGGTTTTTGTTGTGAGGTGGTTTCCTTATTTTCTTGGCTCTTGACCTTCGATTCTTGGCTGTTAACTTTTAATTCTTGGTTCTTTCTTGCATCTTGACTTTTTTTCTCCCTATACTCTGTGAAATTACCTACAAAATCTTTGATTTTCCCTTCTCCTTCAAATGCCAAAATATGGTCGACAATTCTATCCATAAAATAACGGTCGTGAGAAACGATTAATAAACAACCTTGAAAATTCTGCAAAAAGTTTTCTAAAACGGTTAAAGTAGGTAAGTCTAAATCATTGGTTGGCTCATCAAAAATTAAAAAATTAGGATTTTGATACAACACATACATCAGATGCAATCGCCTTTTTTCTCCTCCCGAAAGCTTAGCTATAGGCGAATATTGGGTTTGGTCGTCAAATAAAAATAACCTTAAAAACTGCGATGCGGAAATGGTTCTTCCATTGGCTAATGGAAAGTTTTCTCCAATTTCTTTAATGAAATCAATTACCCTTTCATCTTCTTTGTAGGTAAGTCCTTTTTGGGAGAAATAACCAAATTTAATGGTTTCTCCTGTTTCTATTTCGCCACTATCAGCAGGTTCTAAATTTTGAATAATATTGAGTAAAGTAGATTTTCCTGCTCCATTTTTTCCTACAATCCCCACCTTTTCTCCTCGTTGAAATTGATAAGAAAAATCTTTCAAAAGTACTTTTTCGCCATAGGCTTTATCAATATTCTTCAATTCAAGGATTTTCTTTCCCAATCTTTTCATTTCAAAATCCAATTCCAAACTCTCCTTTTTGGTGTTGGTTTTGGCAATTTTTTTGGTGTCATAAAACGCATCAATCCTTGATTTTGACTTGGTTGTTCTCGCTTTGGGTTGCCTTCTCATCCATTCTAGCTCCTTTCTATAAAGGTTTTTAGCCTTATCTATCGTGGCATTCAGGTTATCCTCACGAATCATTTTATTTTCCAAATAAGTGGCATAGGCTCCTCGATGAATGAAAAGCTGTTGGTCTTCCATTTCCCAAATCGTATCACAAACGGCATCTAAAAAATAACGGTCGTGCGTGACCAAAAGCAAGGTGATTTTGGCTTTATTCAAATAATTTTCCAACCATTCTACCATATCCACATCAAGGTGGTTGGTAGGCTCGTCCATTATTAAAAGGGTATGTTTATGCTCTGCTCGTGTTTCGGTCAGGAGTTTTGCCAAAGCTACTCTTTTCACCTGTCCTCCAGAAAGCGTTCCCATTTGAGCTGATAAATCGGTAATTTTCAGTTGAGATAAAATTTGTTTCATTTCGTTTTCTAAATCCCAAGCCTTTTGATTTTCCATTTCGGTAATGGCTTTTTCCATCTCATCTGGGTCATTAGAAATTAAAGATTGATGATATTTTTTCAATGCCAAAATAGGAGCAGAATCTAAAGACATCATAAAATCTTCTACACTGATATTCGGTTCAAAATGAATCTCTTGGTCAAAAAGTACAATCTGAATATCCTTATTAATAGAAATTTCTCCTGCATCGGCAATTTCTTTTCCCAATAAAATTTTCAAAAGGGTAGATTTCCCACTTCCATTTTTGGCTACAATGGCAATTTTATCACCTTCATTAATGTGAAAAGAAATATCTTGAAACAAAGTTTTTACGCCATAAGATTTCGTCAATCCTTCGGCAGAAACATAATTCATATCATTAAATTTAAGGGCAAAAATACGAAAAAAGAGGTTCTTTACTCAAGAGGATTAACACAAATAAATCCGACACATCAAAATATTTCATTAAAAACTTGTCATTTCAAAAATAGTGCGTAAATTTGCAGCGTTCAACGAGGAAAAATTTGTCTGATTGCAACCTCTTAAAAATAATGCTAAAATAGTTTTCTTTTTAATTCCCTTGCAATTTTTGGCGATATATCCTTAGTATTAATGATTAATAATTAAAAATACAAAATTATGTCCTATTTATTTACATCAGAGTCCGTTTCAGAAGGACATCCAGATAAAGTTGCAGACCAAATTTCAGATGCACTGATTGATTATTTTTTAGCCTACGATAAAGAGTCTAAAGTAGCCTGCGAAACGATGGTTACCACAGGTCAAGTTGTATTAGCAGGAGAAGTTAAATCTGAAGCTTATCTTGATGTACAAACCATTGCAAGAGAAGTGATTAACGGCATTGGCTATACCAAAGGAGAGTATATGTTTAATGGTGATTCTTGTGGAGTAATTTCCGCTATTCACGAGCAATCTCCTGATATTAATCAAGGAGTGGACAGAGTAGTTGAAAAAGACGATTTTGAAACGAAAGCGAATGCTCAAGGAGCAGGAGATCAAGGAATGATGTTTGGTTATGCGACCAACGAAACCAAAAATTATATGCCTTTGGCGTTGGACTTGGCTCATGCTATCTTAAAAGAATTATCTGCGTTAAGGAAAGAAGGAAAAGAAATTACTTACTTAAGACCTGATGCCAAATCTCAAGTAACCATAGAGTATTCGGATGACCACAAACCGATTAGAATTGATACCATTGTGATTTCTACACAACACGATGATTTTGGTACAGATGAAGAAATGTTGACGAAAATTAGAAAGGATATTCAAGAGATTTTAATGCCAAGAGTGATCGCTCATCAAAGTGAAGAAATTCAGAAATTATTTAATTCTGAGATTACATATCATATCAATCCGACAGGTAAATTTGTTATCGGAGGACCTCACGGTGATACAGGACTAACGGGAAGGAAAATCATCGTGGATACCTACGGAGGAAAAGGAGCTCACGGAGGTGGTGCATTCTCAGGAAAAGATGCCTCTAAAGTAGATAGAAGTGCCGCTTATGCCACTCGTCATATTGCTAAAAATTTAGTTGCCGCAGGTGTAGCGGATGAAGTATTGGTACAGGTTTCTTATGCTATTGGTGTTGCCCAGCCCTGTGGTGTTTTTGTCAATACTTATGGAACTGCGAAAGTAGATTTACACGACGGAGAAATTGCCGAAAAAGTAAAGGAATTATTCGATTTAAGACCTTATGCCATCGAACAAAACCTAAAATTAAGAAATCCTATTTATCAAGAAACAGCTTCTTATGGTCATATGGGAAGAGAGTCTTATGTTGCAGATAAAGTTTTCAATAAAGGTAAAGATAACGAATTGATTTTAAAAGATTTAGAGTTCTTTACTTGGGAGAAACTCGATAGAGTTGAAGATATTAAAAAAGCATTTGGTCTATAAAATATTTTATAAATCAAGTTAAAATTCAACACTCGTTTTTTAGCGAGTGTTTTTTTTACTTTTGAAGTTTTGTTGAAAATTCCTTACATTTGTTTAAAGTAAATGATTTCATTATGAGTAAAATAATCACAGACATTAACGAATTAGATATGAATGGTACTTATTCGTATGCTGATTATTTAATGTGGAAATTTAAAGAACGAGTGGAACTTTTTAAGGGAAAAATTTTCAAAATGTCTCCCGCTCCGAGTACTAAACATCAAAAAATCTCGAGTGTTTTACACGGAGAATTTTATGCTACATTCAAAAATCATTCGTGTAGATTGTTTTCTGCTCCTTTTGATGTGCGACTAACGAGAAAAAACAAAAAAAACGAAGACATCACTACGGTTGTTCAGCCCGATTTATGTGTTATTTGCGACCTTGATAAATTAGATGAACAAGGTTGTAATGGAGCTCCCGATTTAATTATTGAAATCCTCTCTCCAGGAAATTCAAAAAAAGAAATGAAAACTAAATTTGACCTTTATGAAGAGGCAGGAGTTAGAGAATATTGGATAGTGAATCCTTTAGATGAAAATGTCCTTGTTTTTGTTTTAGAAAACGATGAATATAAAGCACTTAGACCTGTTGTAGATGATTTTATCCGTTCGCAGATTTTCCCAGATGTTAAAATCCACACCGATGAAGTTTTTAACTACTAAATGAGATTAATGAAAAAAATAGTTTTTTTATTTACATTGGCTTTGATTAGTGTATTTTCAAATAAAATGAAAGCACAGTCAAAATATACGACCCACACTTTAATTCACGCTGGTTACACTTATCAAAATCATCATTTTGGAGAGGTGGGAGCTAAATTTTTATTTCTTAAAAATGATAACTTTCTATACCGATTAGGAGGAAGTGCTTTGTTAGGGAAAGTGGACAAAAAATTCACTGTTATTCCTAAAATTCAAGCGGATATTTTGGTGAACACTCGAAAAGAGGTCGATATCGCTCACGGTTATTATTTCTTAGCTGGAGCCGATTTTTCTACGCATTATATCGCTCCCAAATTAGGTGTTTCTTTGTTTGGTATTACAGATTTCAATGTGGGCTATGCTTTCCCTATTCGTCATCGAAATTCACCCCAAGCTTTAGAAGGTTTACAATTTCAATTTTTAATTAATATTCCTACCGTTATTTTTTAGTATTAAAAAAAAATGCTTATCTTTACGACATCATTAAAAAAATAATCGCTTATAGTACATTTTTACTTTTTCAACATTTATGGAGTTAAATAACAACTTTGCCTTTTAATTAAGGGCAAAGGATAGTATTAAATAAAGTAAAAATGACAAATGATATAACGGATAGCGAATTAGTCTCAAGATATTTTTCTGGCGATGAAGTAGCATTGGAAATGCTTATTAAAAAACATCAAAAAAAATTACTGACTTTCATCTATTACAAAGTGTACGATAAAAGTTTAGCGAACGATATTTTCCAAGATACTTTTATTAAAATTATTGTAAAACTAAAAGAGCGGAAATACATCGAAGAAGGTAAATTTTTGCCTTGGGCAAAACGCATTGCTCATAATTTGGTGATTGATCATTTCAGAAAACGCTCTAAAAATAGATTCGTCTCTGAAACCACTTACCAAGACGAAAATTTTTCGGTTTTAGATATTATCAAAGAACCTTCCGAAAACATCGAGGAGCAATTGGTCACTACCCAAATTCAGGAAGACATTAGGAGTATGATTGACTACTTACCCGAAAACCAACAAGAAGTCGTTCAGCTTAGGTTCTTTTTAGGATTGAGTTTTAAAGAAATTGCTGAACATACGAATTGTAGTATTAATACCACTTTGGGAAGGGTGAGGTATGCGCTCATCAATTTGCGTAAACTGATGGCAGAAAATCATATCGAACTGACGAGATAATAAATTAGCCTTTATCTCAAAAAAAATAAAGGCTAATTAAATGGGGTTACTCTACCCTTTCGTATAAATTATAATCTGTCCCCGAGGGTTTGAGATGATATATCTTGTCAATATAAGGATTATCGTGATGAAGAAAATCTTTAATTCTAAATTTCTTCAATAGTTTATAATGTCTTTTATAATAAGACGCATTTTTATCTCGCTCTAAATCTTTATAGGATAAAATATATTTTGGTTGCCTATTTTGAACGGTATTGAAACGGTAATTTTTCTTGTCCCATTTCATTTGTCGGTGTATTTTCTTATCCACCAATCCTACTTCATCAATGGTTTTTAAACCCGAATAATAGGGAACATAGCCCGCTGGTTCCAAAAATATCACTTGATTTTTATCTTTCTCATATTCCTCTAAAAATAGACCAATACTTCTTCGGTAGTTCCATTCGCCATTTCCTGTTGCTATCGAATGAACCACCTGAAAAGCCAACATCGGCAAAATATAAAATCCAATAAGGCAAGTAAGCCAAGCGTATTTATTTTTTTGTTTTTCTAATACCAAAATCAAAATTGGTACAAATAATAAAAGCTGAGGAATCCAATAATACCAATCAAATAAACTTTTTTGAGAAATGAATATAACCTGCTTTACCCAACCGAAAAGAAATATCGTCCAAAGAAAAACATTTCTTTTTCTATTTTCTTTATTGATAATCAGTAATATAAAACTGATTAATTCAAAAAGCAAGACCACAATAGTAATCGGATTAATGGCGGTTGGTAATTTTAACATTCCCCAAAAATTACCATAACTGGAAACAAAATAACACCAATTTTGCATCGCCGAAAAATCATTATCGTAAGTCAGTTGCTTAGCCACAATGGTGTTATTCACCAATTCATGAAAGTAAAACCAATTGAAACTCAACACCGATGCCACGGCTAAAATTCCACCTAAAACATACGACCAACGCCATTTTTTATTGGCTAATAAATCAACCAAAAATACAATACCCAAAAAGATAACGGTATCAATCCTAGTGAATAATATGAAGACTGGTAACAGAACAAACGCCCATTTTTGCCCTTTATAAAATGCCCAATATAACAATGCCATTTCTAAAAAGAAAAGCAAGCCGTATTCCATTCCCAAAATCGAAATTTTAATGGCTGGAGGTAAAATTCCAAACAAAAAAATAAAAATCGCTTGTTGTAGAGGTTGACGGAGTAAAATCTTTGATAACCAATAACTTCCTATCGTAAATAAAATCGAATTAAAAATCAGTATCGGATAAATAAAATGCTCCTTCCCCACTATCAAATTGAACAAATAAGATACAAAAACATACAAATGCGTGGTAGAAGCAGAAATTTTTTCTTCGCCATTAAAACCGATGACACCATAATCCAAAATATTCTGAGCCACTCGCCACGATATAAACGCATCTTCCTGAATATGATGTGTTAATAAAAATACTAATTTAAAAATAACCGTAAAAATCACAGCTCCAAGAGGAAGCCACGCATATTTCTTGACCGTAGTTGCTTGTTCTTTCATTGATAAAAGCTTTAAGAGTAAGCAAAAGTAATCAATTTAATTGATTAAAAAAAGTCACTGATTAGGTGTCATTTTGATGAAAAAACGCATCAATATCTTTTACCCATTCTGTTTTATTTTTAATTAGATAATTTTCGTGTCCTGTTTTGGGATAAACTTTTAGCGTTTTATTACCTTTCAAATTCAAATAAATTTCGTCTATTTCTGTTCTCAATACATTTTTATCCGTTTCGCCATAGAGAAGCAAAGTCGGACAATTAATATTTTTTGCATACTCGGAAGGGTTATGACCAAAGCCCCAAAAACCATTTTGCACTCCACCCCAAAATAAGAGAACACCAGCCATTGGAAAAGACGGAACGCCCATTCTATCAAAACGATTACAAACCGTTTCATACATCGTACCAAATGGACACTCAATAATAATACCTTTTGGTTGTATTGGATAATCATTAAGACATTTCATTATTGCCACTGCTCCCATCGATGTTCCAAAAAGATAGATGTTGTCCTCTCCTTTTTGTTGGAGATAATCAAAGGTGGTTTTTACATTTTCAGCCTCTTTAAAACCAATAGTCGTCTGATTTCCCTCCGAATTACCACTTCCCATAAAATCTACCAAAACAGTATTGTATCCCATTTTAATAAATTCATCCGATTTATCAAGCATCGATGCTTTTTCTGCTCCATAACCGTGAAAAAGAACCACCGTTCCTTTGGAATTTTCAGTATTGATAAACCAAGTTTCTAATAGTTTATTACTTTGAAGTTGGACGGTTTCAAATTTCTGTTGGGGCAATTGCGTTCCTTTGGGTTTAGGATAATCGAAACCTAATAACAACGTTTTCATTTTGTCTATTTGGGAGAATTTTTGAGGAACTTTGCTTTTGGCTACCCTTTCGTCTTTAAAATGGGTAAATTTATACGCATGAAAAAAAGCCACAACATTCATTATTAAAAACAAAAGCAAGACTGTTTTCAAAATAATATTTCGACTTTTTTTCATTGTTGGTAAGGTTAGATGGGCTAAGACTGAACCTCAACCTTAGCCTTAGCTTTAATATTATTTACGAGGTAACGAATCTTGGGGCATCATTTGTCCTCCTATTCGTAATGAATTAATAATAGCATGGGTCATCTGACTTTCCTTTTCTTTGGCAAAGGTAGAGTCATAAGGTGCTATTACATCGAATAGATAAGAATAGAAACGAGTGATTTTTTGCACTTTCACCGATTCTTCATTGGCTCTTTCTTTACCAATACTATTCAGATATTCAATGAATGTATCAAACCTTTTATCAATTGGCTCTAATGACTTTACCAAATAATCATAAGCTTTGTCCTCTTGTCCTATTTTTTTGTAAGCATCTGCAACGGCAGCGACAATTAAAGAATATTCCATTGATTTCCTTCCCATTTCGCTTTTTACAAATTGTTGTTGGTAAGCATCTAAATGAGCATAATAATCATATTCTTTCAAAATGTTTTTTTGAAGCTGTTGAGCTAATCCTAAACCTTTATCAGATTGTCCAGCCAAAATATACCCATAAACAAGAGTTGCCATTGTACTCGGTTCGTTGTATTTTTCAACAGGGATTTCCTTACTGACTAAATCCAACAATTCCAATGCTTTTTGCTTTTCTCCTTTCAGTGCTAAAGCCTCCGCTGCACGACCTGCCGCATTTCTATAACTAATGATATTAGAAGTGGCTGTTTCATCAAAATGAACACTCAAATCTTTGAAATTCCCCCATTTGTAGGATTTCACAATTGTATATAATTCATCCGCATCTACTCTTCCCATTTCGCCATCTGCTCTTTCTTTAGTTTTAATAGGAACTAAACGATAATTAAATCCATCATACTGTAAATAATCGTCTAAGTAGAAAATATTTTCTCTGTCGTAAACGCCACCAGATGAAAAATGAATTGGTCTTTTCCAATCAAAATTCGCCAAAATATCCATCATCATCAGGCTATTTTTAAACATTGCACCACCTTGATAATTCACAGGGATATAATCTACCACTTCATCTAAATCCGACTTTTTAATAATTCCTGAGGCTACCGCATTGGCTTTATTAACAGGGATAATGAATTTAGAAACAGGCAAAAATGCAAATTTCTCATAGCGATCTTCTCCAAAAATTAATTTAGCGATTTCATCTTTTTCAGGAGTTTTGTTTTTCACAAATGCTATTGCCTCTTTTACCGTCATCGAATCTTGTTTGATGTATTTCACAAAAGGTTTAAAAATACTTGGAGATTCGCCTTTCTCCATTGCACCTTGCATAAAACTTTGTAAACTTTCCGCATCAAAAAGCACCACTTGCTCATTGGTTCCATCTCGATAATCTTCATGTTCTAGCGATGAAGGAATCGGTGGAGCTTGATAAGTTTGTCTTCTCACTTGGTCAATATTCCAAGGTGTTGCTAAAAGCGTGAAATTAACTACTTTCACATCAGTTCTCAATCCATCCGTTTCTTGCACTCCCCAAACTGGATAAGTGTCATTATCACCATAAACAAACAAAATATCATCTTTAGGTAAAGGCTTTAAGACCGAATAAGCGTAATCATAAGCCGTATATCTGTCACTTCTATCATGAGCATTATAATTTTGAAAGCCCATCATTAAAGGTATTCCCAATAAAACTGCTCCCATTACAAAAGTTCCGATTTTAGATTTTAATTTGTCTTGTAAAAACCATAAAATCCCTCCTGCTCCCAAGCCAATCCATATTGCAAAAGCATAAAAAGAACCGACCATGGCGTAATCTCTTTCTCTTGGTTCGAAAGGTTTCACTCCTGTATAAAAGATAATCCCCACACTGGTTAAGATAAATAAAGACAATAGGGCATAGAACCTTCCAAAATCTTTATTTAGTTGGAAAAACATTCCGATAATTCCTAATAATAAAGGTAAGAAAAAGAAATAAACCGTACTTTCATTATTAAATTTAGAAGGTATTTCGTCTTGGTTACCTAAACGCAAATCATCAATGAAAGAAATTCCCGAAACCCAATTTCCTCTTGTATTTTCCATATGTCCTTCGAGGTCGTTTTGCTTACCTACGAAGTTCCACATCAAATATCGAACAAAATAATAACCATTCTGAAAAGAAAAGAAATAATCTAAATTCTGACGCAAAGAAGGTGGCTGAACTTCAATTAATCGATAAGGTTTATTTTGTAGATAATCATTTGCTGTAATCGTTCCATCTTCAAACTTTTTTCTTAACTGACTATATATTTTTGTCGCCTCTTCATATTCTATCAGCTCTGGATTCATCGTAAATTCTGGAGCACCGTACATATTGATATAATTACCCATTACATTTGGATTCTCATTGAACATTCTCGGCATAAAACTAATGTGCTTTGGGTTATAAACATAATTAAATCTATCGCCCACTTTTCTATAAGTTCCTGTACTTTCGTCCTTTTCGTAAATAGCTCCTGTGATATTTCTTTTCGGATTTCCACTTTCGTCTCTTTCTATTCCGTCATAAGCCAAATGAGCCGTATAATTTTGTCCGTATATGGTTGGCCAATCTCCATATTGCTCTCGGTTATAGTAGTCTAACATTCCAATCGCATTATCAGGATTATTCAAGTTCATCGGTGGATTCGCATTGGCTCTAATCGGAATAACCAACCAACAAGAAAAACCAATCATCATAAATACCACAGAAAGCACAATCGTTTGATACAATGCTTTACCTGTTTTTTTCGCATAATGAATACCAAAATATGCCAAAGCAATCATCAAAATAAATGCTGCAATCGTTCCCGAATGGAAAGGCAATCCAATACCATTCACAAAGAAAATTTCCAACTTACCAAATAAAGTCATTATCAATGGGAAGATTCCTTTAAAAACAGCTCCTAAAATCAATAAAGTAATCAGATTGGCAATGAAAAAAGACTTCCATGAAAACTCATATTTTCTAGCATAATAGATTAAACAAACCGCAGGAATTGCCAACATACACATCATATGAACCCCCACAGAAAGCCCAATAATAAAGAAGATTAAAAGAATCCATCGTTCGTTATCTTGGGCACTAAATTCGTTTTCCCACTTGGTAATCAGCCAAACAATAAGGGCGATAAATAAAGATGCCATCGAATAAACTTCTCCTTCTACTGCCGAAAACCAAAACGAATCCGAAAAAGTAAACGCCAAAGCACCAATGGTCCCTGCAAAAAGCGTTGCTATCTCTTGATTTGTCGTTACTTCCTCAAAATCTTTATTGAACATTCTTCGAACCAAATGCGTAATTGTCCAAAACAAAAACAAAATGGTAAAGGCACTAAATAAAGCGGACATTCCATTGATAATCAGTCCATAATTTTCGCCATTTCCAAAAGCGAAAAATCCTGCAACGGCTCCCACCAACTGAAACAAAGCTGCCCCTGGAGCGTGTGTAACCTCCAATTTTACCGCCGAAGAAATATATTCTCCACAATCCCAAAAACTTAATTTTGGTTCTATGGTTGAAAAATAAGTGACCAATGCTACTGCAAAAACTACCCAACCTAAAATGGTATTCCATTGTTTAAACTTCCAATTCTTCATAAATATAAAATTCAATATCTTGCGAAAATAAGGTTTTTGAATGATTTACACCCAATTTTTAACATTTTTTTAGACTGAGGCTAAGGTTGAGACCGACGTGTAACTTTAAATCTCGTAATCTTATACAATTTCATTCAATATTTCTTTGGCTATTTTTCTTACTTTATACCAAAGTTGATGTTCTAGATTACAAAATTGATGCAAACCCAACTCATCTATTTCATTTAAAACTTCATCTAATTCCAAAAATAGTTTTTGAATATTCGTATCATATTCATCTATTATATACTTGCAATCATCATACTCTAATAAAATTTCATCTACATTTTGGCAGTCATTTCCCAAAAGGTCAATGATATACTTTTGTTGATAATTAGCATCTTCAGAAATATTTTTTAATACTTGTATTAAGGTGTTATTCGCTAATGAATTCATCACTTGATTTAAACGGCGAGGTATTGATTAATCTAACAAAGAAACTAGGATATAACTCCATAACCTTGTAACTCCATAACCCCATAGTTAATACCACAAAACTAAACATTTTCATTAACTCATCAGTAAAAACAAAAATAAACTGAGAATCATTTCTTTATTTGAAAAAAGGTTTGTATATTTGCAGACTTAAAATTTAATTATAAATAATAGTATTATGAATCATTACGAAACTGTTTTCATTTTGACTCCCGTTCTATCTGATGCGCAGGTGGAGGAAGCAGTGAAAAAATTTGAAGACCTTTTAACTTCTCATAACTGCGAAATCGTAGCGAAAGAGAATTGGGGACTAAAAAAATTAGCTTATCCTATTCAATTGAAGAAAAATGGGTTTTACACCTTAATCGAATTCAAAGGAGAAGGAACAATAGTTGCTGAATTAGAAACTGCATTCAAAAGAGATGAGAGAATACTTCGTTATTTGACTACTAAATTAGACAAATACGGTGTAGCGTATGCAGAAACAAGAAGAGCTAAATTAAAAGCATCTAAAAAGTAATTTTAACCCCTAAAAAAAGAGAAAGCTATGGCAATAGACGATATGGCACAACAGGCCGCAAAAGGTAAAGAATCAGAAGTAAGATACCTTACTCCTATTGATGTAAATACAAAATCTGACAAAAAATATTGTAGATTTAAAAAATACGGAATTAAGTATGTAGATTATAAAGATGCTAAATTCTTATTACAATTCGTAAACGAACAAGGTAAAATCTTACCAAGAAGATATACAGGAACTTCTTTGAAGTACCAAAGAAAAGTATCTGCTGCAATTAAGAGAGCAAGACACCTTGCTTTGATGCCTTATGTAACGGATTTATTAAAATAAACAAAAATTAACAATTATAGTTGTTGGCGAACGCCATTGTTCGCCTAACTTCTAAACTAAAAAAGGACAACAACAATGGAAATTATTCTAAAAAAAGACATCGAATATTTAGGTCTTGAATTTGACGTGGTAAATGTAAAATCAGGATACGCAAGAAACTTCTTAATTCCAAAAGGATATGCTGTTTTGGCTACTCCAAAGAAGAAAGCAGAATTAGCAGAAATCTTGGAAGCAAGAAAAGAAGAAGAAGCACAATTAATCGCTGATGCTAATGCAAAAATTGAAAAGTTGAAAGAAATTTCTCTTACAATTACTACTAAAGCAGGTGATAAAGGTAAATTATTCGGTTCTATCAACAATGCGAAATTAGCAGAAGAATTAGCTAACAAAGGATTGGAAATCGATAGAAAATATATCAAAATCCCTGGAAACACGATTAAGAGAACAGGGAAATATGATGCTCTTGTAAGATTACACAGAGAGGTAGAGTACAATTTCGCTTTCGACATCGTTTCTGATGCTCCTCCAGTAGAGAAAAAGGAAAAACCAGCTAAAAAAGAAGAAAAAGTAGAGGAAAACAAAGAAGAAAATAAAGAAGAAAACACTTCTGAAGAAGCTTAATTTGTTTTAACTACTTACCTATAAAACCGACTTCAAAACGAAAGTCGGTTTTTTTAGGCTTAAAATGTGTACCATTTTTTCAAAATAATTATTAAATTTGTCCTTATGCTCAATCAATTTGTGTTTTACATTATTTTGTTGATTTCAAAACTTCCAATGAAAGTTTTGTATGTTGTTTCCGATATTATATTTTATACCAACGAATATATTATTGGTTATAGAAAAAAAGTGGTCAAAGAGAATATCCGAAATTCTTTTCCCGATAAGTCAGCTGAAGAAATAGATAGCATAAGTACCCAATTTTTTAGAAATTTTTGTGATTATTTAGTTGAAATGATAAAATCTTTTACGATTACCTCCGATGAACTACACATTAGGGTTCAGCATATCAACCAAGATATTTTCAAGGAAGTAAAAGAAGAAGGGAAAAATGTCATCTTATTGGCAGGACATGTTTTTAATTGGGAATGGATGAATGCTTTTTCCATGAAAATTCCCCAGAAAAAGGCTCATCCTGTATATAGAATTATGCAAAATCAATTTTGGGAGAAAAAAATTAAACTCATCAGAAATAAATACGGAAACGAATCTTTGGAAGCCAAGCAAGTCATTCGGCATATCTTAAAAAATCAAAATAATGGAGATGCTTGTTATATGTTCGTTGCCGACCAAACACCCAATGTGGTGGAATACGGCATTAATTTTCTTCATCAAAGAACACCTGTATTTATAGGTTACGATAAATTGGCTACGAAATTGGATTTGGGATTCATCTACTGCGATATTAAAAAGGTAAAAAGAGGTTATTATCAAGTGAATTACTACCGTATTTACCCTGAAAACGAAAAATTTGAAGAATTTGAAATCGTAAAAAAATTTCATCAATCTTTGGAAAAAACTTTGGCTAAAAATCCCGCTAATTATTTGTGGAGTCACAGAAAATGGAAGTATCAAGACCTAATAAAAAAGATGATAACGTCATGAAAATAGCCATCGCCATACTCAATTGGAATGGAAAAAAATGGTTGGAAAAGTTTTTACCTAGCGTTATTTTGCATTCTCAAAATGCGGAAATTCATATCATCGACAATGCATCCACGGATGATTCTGTTGCTTTCGTCAAAGCACATTTCCCAAGTGTTAAAATCATTATTAATAAAAAAAATAAAGGTTTCGCAGGCGGATATAATGAGGGATTAAAAAGTATTGATGCGGATATTTTTTGTTTGCTCAATTCGGATGTAGAAGTCACTGAAAATTGGCTCACTCCCATTATTGATTTATTTAAAAAAGATAGTGACATTGCCGTTGTTCAGCCGAAAGTTTTAGATTATTCTCGAAAAGAATATTTTGAATTTGCAGGTGCAGGAGGCGGAATGATAGACAATCTGGGCTATCCATATTGCAGAGGCAGGATTTTTGAAAAAGTAGAAAAAGACCATGGGCAATATAACGACGAAACGGAAATTTTTTGGGCATCGGGTTGTGCTTTTTTCATAAGAAGTAAGGATTTTTGGAGCGAAAATGGATTTGATGAAAGGTTTTTTGCTCATCAGGAGGAAATTGACCTTTGTTGGAGGTTGAAAAACAAAAACAAAAAAGTGTTTTATTGTGGGCAATCCGAAATTTACCATATAGGAGGAGCGACACTTCAAAAGCAAAGTCCTCGAAAAACCTACCTTAATTTTAGAAACAACCTTTCGATGTTGCTGAAAAACCTACCTTCTCCCCTACTTTTCCCACTGATTTTCTTTAGATTATGTTTGGACGGAATAGCGGGAGTTCGGTTTTTGTTACAAGGAAAATGGAAACATACTTTAGCCATTATCAAAGCACATTTTGGATTTTATGCACAGGCTAAAACAACCTTTAAAATGCGTTCTCAGCACCAAATGAAAAATTATTTTCAAACCAAATGGATTATTTTCAGGCACTTTCTTTAAAATAAAATTGTTAAATTTACACCAATGTTATTAGAAATTAAAAAATTACATTTTTCTTATCCTGACCAAAAGGAACTATTTACCAATATTCATTTGCAAATGGATGAGGGTAAAATTATCGCTATCGCAGGAGAAAGTGGTTGTGGAAAATCTACCCTTCTGAATATCATTTATGGAAAATTGGATTGGCAAGAGGGCGAAATTATATTCAACGAGAGGAAACTTTTAGGTCCCAAAGGTAATTTGGTCCCAGGGGAAAATGATATGAAAATGGTTTCTCAGGGTTATGATTTGATGCTCTACGCAAGTGTGGAAGCGAATATTGGGCAATTTATTTCTAATATCGACTTGGAAGAAAAAGAAGAAAAAGTACGAGAACTATTGTATTTAGTAGGTTTAGAAAACGATGCGAAACGGAAACCTATCAATTTAAGTGGTGGACAACAACAGAGAGTTGCTATCGCAAGAGCTTTATCTGTATTACCCAAATTATTGATTTTAGATGAACCTTTCAGTAATTTGGATTTTTCTCGGAAAATTCAGTTGAGAAAACGCCTTTTCGATTACGCCAAAAAACACAATATAACCATTATTATTTCCACCCACGAATTGCAGGAGGTGATGCCTTGGCTTGACCAAATTATCATATTAAAAGAAGGTCGTTTGATTCAAGATGACAGTCCAATGGAGACTTTTTTGGCTCCTTATAATCATTATGTGTCTCAACTTTTCGGAGAGGTCAATACCTTAACCAACCAACAAATGAAATCGCTTAATTTAAAGCAAGATTTTGTTTATCCTCACCAAATCATCCTAAGCGAAGAAGGTTTTAAAGCCCAAGTTTTGGAGAGTAGATTTGCGGGAAGTTATTTCTGGAATTTAATACAAATTAATGATATTCAATTCATCATGTATTCTCAACAAAAAATACAAGGTGATATTAAAGTAAAATTCAAGCTGTAATCCACCATTTTTTCTACAAAAAAGTCATTTTTTCTTTGTTATAAAAAAATAAATATGTAAATTTGCACAACTAAAAAACATGGTCCTGTGGCCGAGTGGCTAGGCAGTGGTCTGCAACACCATCTACAGCGGTTCGAATCCGCTCGGGACCTCAAGAGTATTAAAAGGAGTGAATTATCGCTCCTTTTTTTGTATATTTACACCTCAACAAATACCATTTAATTTAAATATGAAATTAAAAGAAGTTATTGCCAAAATCGAAGAACGAATTGCCATTCGACAAGCAGAAAGTTTTGATAATGTGGGGCTTTTATGCGGAAATAAAGAAAGAGAAGTTACAGGAATTTTAGTTTGCCACGATGCTTTAGAAAGCGTTGTTGATGAAGCCATAGCGCAAAAAACAAACCTTATTGTTTGCTTTCATCCGATTATTTTTTCTGGATTAAAAAGCCTAACAGGAAAAAATTATGTAGAAAGAGCTGTCATAAAAGCCATTGAAAACAAAATTGCCATTTATGCCATCCATACGGCATTTGACAATGATTATTTTGGAGTTAATTATCAAATTTGCAATGAATTAGGATTAGTGAATCAAAAAATATTAATGCCTAAAAAGCAAAACCTCCAACAATTGGTTTGCTATGTGCCGAAAAAGAAAGCCGAGCAAGTAAAGAGCGCCTTATTTGATGCAGGAGCAGGTAATATCGGATTTTACCAAGATTGTAGTTTTCAAGTCAAGGGCAAAGGTGGCTACACTCCAATTGAAGGAGCGAACCCTTATGCTGGAAAAGTAGGAGCACCCGAGAAGGCAAAAGAATACGAAATTTCCGTGATTTTTGAAGCCTATAAACAAGCTCAAGTTCTTTCGGCGATGAAAAAAGCTCATCCTTACGAAGAAGTTGCTTATCAGGTTTATTCGTTGGAAAATGATAATCAATATACAGGTTTGGGGAGATTTGGAGATTTGGAAAAACCAATGGACGAAAAAGATTTTTTACAAATGGTAAAAGATAAGTTTAATTTAGAAATAATTCGACATTCCGAACTTTTGGGCAAGAAAATTAAGCGAGTAGGTGTTCTTGGCGGAAGTGGAGCAAGTGGAATTAAGTCGGCTCGTGCTAACAAATGTGATATTTACCTAACAGGAGATGTAAAATATCATGATTTTTTTCAATCTGAAAATCAGATGGTTATAGCTGATATTGGACATTTTGAATCGGAACGATTTGTTGTTCATCAATTATTTGAAATTTTATCAGAAAAATTTACTAAATTTGCAGTCTTGGAGAGTATCCAAAAAACTAACCCCGTAAATTATTTTATTTAAAATATGGCTAAGAAAAAAGAAATCACTGTTGAAGAAAAATTGAGAGCTTTATATGACTTACAAATCATTGACTCTCGATTAGATGAAATTCGTAATACAAGAGGAGAACTTCCAATGGAAGTAGAAGATTTGGAAAACGAAATCGCTGGACAGAAAAAACGCTCCGAAAAAATTGAGGAAGAAATCAAGGCGAAAAATGGAGAGATTAATGAAAAGAAAGAATTAATCAACCATGCTAATACTTTAATTGAAAAGTATAAAAAACAGCAGGATTCTGTAAGAAATAATAAAGAGTACGAAGCGCTAGAAAAAGAGATTGAATATCAGGATTTAGAGATTCAGTTGGCAGAGAAGAGAATTAAAGAATATACTGCGAATATCGCTCATAAAAACGAAAAATTAGATGAGTTGAATGCAGAAATCAAAGAAAACAAAAAACACTTAAAATTCAAAAAAGAAGAATTGGAAGATTTGATTTCTGAAACGCAAAAAGAAGAGGAATTTTTACTAGAAAAATCGGAAGAATTTGCCCAAAAAGTACAAGGTAGATTGTTAAAATCTTACAAGCGAATCAGAACCAATTGTAAAAATGGATTGGCAGTAGTAGGTCTTGAAAGAGGTGCACCAAAAGGTTCATTCTTTACATTGCCACCACAAAAGCAAATGGAAATTGCACAAAGAAAGAAAATCATTATCGATGAGTATTCTGGAAAAATCTTAGTAGATGAGGAATTACTTAACGAAGAAACCGAAAAAATGAAAAAAGTGATTAAATTTTAATATTTAATTTTTTTATTCCAACGAAAAATCGTCTAAAAATAATTTTTAGACGATTTTTTTTATGGAGAATTGATGCTAGGATAATATAGAAAATAGACTACTCAATATAGCCTATTCTATTCACCTAAAAATGGTCTAACTTTAAGATAATCACCTGATAAACTATTAATTATATACAATATTAAGAAATGTTTATTCTTTTATATTTTTCAAGCTCTTTAATTAATTTACTTTTTTCTTCTTCAGAATAAATGTCTGATTCAGATATGGATTTATTAAACTCCTTAACTGTTTGAGAAATTTCTTTTTTTAATTGTATCTGAGCATCTATAATATATAAATAGGCTTCTGAGAAGTTGGGGTAAGAATTCACTAAAATTCGCCAAGCTTCAATAGCTTTTTCATATTCTTTTTCGTTGTAGAAGAACCAGCCTTTGCCATTTAATATCCCTAGAGAAAACGCTATTTTTTTTCCATAAATAGTAGTGATTTCCTTTTCCAAGGAATTGAAAATATGCAAATCATTTTGTTGATTAGAAATGTATTTAGATTGTATTTTAGACCAATCTTCAAATATTTCATAGAGTGAAGTTCCAATTGTCAAACCTGGGGTTACATTGTGGTCTGCTTCTTTAAAAAGAAACCCTTTACAATCTAATTTGGGATTATTGAGTTTTTTAATCGTGGAATCCATTTTATTAAAGTCTGAGGGGTAGTCATTTCCAATTCCAAAACGATAATATTTTTTTGAATTAAAGACTTGGTTTTCTATTGTCTTTATTGAATCAGTTAAATCGACATTTTTTTGAGTAAAAAATGGACTTAATGAAATAACCGCATTTAATTCATTAATTCTTGAAATTAGCAGAGAACTTGTGAAATAACCATAGCGCGAATGTCCTATAAATAGTCTGAATTGGGAAGCATTGTATTGCTTTTCAGCGAGAGGTATCAGTTCTTCAAATAAAAACTTCTCATTCTCACCTGCTAATCCTTTGTCGCTTGAAACTTTGTGCAATGTTTCTAAGTAACGATACTTTTGTTCTGATTCAATGCTAATAATTATGGCAGAAGGCATTTGTTCATTGCTCGTGAGGTAATCAATGGTATTTAAAATATAGTTATGACTTCTTTGATTTTGTCGATCAAAAATAATTATCAAAGGGTAATCACGATTTTGGTTCTTTTGCCATTCAAATGGAACAGTAATCGTGATATTTTTGTTAAAACCTAAATATTTTGAGGCTACAATTGTATCTGATATTTTTTTATATCTCTCATAGTTCTGACCAAATAAAGTATTTGAACAGATTAAAATTAATAAGAGAAGACAAGCAGTTTTTTTCATTCGTTTTTAATATTTGTAACACTAAGCTTTACTTTTAATCTCTTTGTAATAAAGTAATTCTGGGTCTCCATCATCTAATCCGTTTAAATGAATATTCTTTCGCTCTGGGTATCCATATTGTCTTCAACTTAGAATACTATTTCGCAACGCTGTTACTGTTTGCACACAACGATAATATAAAAACACCCAAACCAACCTCTTTCATTCACCTAAAAATGGTCTAACTTATCTATCTCCAACTCTTTATAATCATCTACAAGAATATTCGCCTTGCTATAATCTTGCAATTTTGAATGTTCGCTTTGATAAGCTGCACAGAAAATCTCGGCACGATGAGCCGCTAAAATTCCATTGGTAGAATCTTCGATAACCATACAGTTTTCTTTAGGTTCATTTGCCATTTCGGCGGCTTTAACGAAAATTTCAGGGTTAGGCTTAGACTCTTTTAAATCTGCTCCACTGATTTTCCCAATAAAATACTGCTCCAAATCAAACTTTTCAAAAACCCAATTAATCGTATTCATACTCGCCGAAGAAGCCAATACCAACTTGATTCCATTATCATAATAATGCTGAATAATCTCCCTTACGCCTTCTATTAAATCAAAATCGGGATCATTATCAAAATAATTTTTAAAATAAGCTCTTTTGGTATTGATGAGTTCATCTGTGGTTTTGTCGAGTTGAAATTCCTGAATCAAATGATTGCACACTTTTTTCGTGGAAGCTCCTGTAAATGAAGTATAAAGCTCCTCGGAAACCTCCATATTAAAGTCTTCAAACATTTTGAAATAGGCTTTTCTATGAAGTGGTTCGGTATTGACAATCACTCCATCCATATCGAATAAAACGGCTTTTAAAGGCATATTTTTTTATTTTTTATTAATTGTTCACAAAACTACAAAAATCAAATCTCTCTTAAAAATTTCATCGTATCGATATGATCTGCATAATCCATCAATTCGGGTTGCTGAGCCTTACCTAACGGAATAATATGCTCCATGAAATCTTTTTTAGATACCACACATTGGATGCTATCTTGATTTTCGTCAATAAAGTTTTTGACTTCTTCCATATCATTATAATGAGTAAAATTAATCACGGATAAAGGACTGAATAATTGCTCATCTTCTTTTAACATTACGAAATTATTATCCCAAAATTGCTCCTGATTAAGCAAATAAATCGCTTTGTTATAGTCATAATTATTCGCATAGGAATTGTGATTAATTATCTCACTAAATTCCATAAAATTTTCAAACAATTGGTCTAATTTAAAATCTTTTGGCAGGAATAATCGAGAAATATTACGACACCCTAAACCATAATAAGTGAAAATATCTTGCGCTAATTTTTGAATTTCTTCATCGGTTTCCGTACCGTCTAAAACACCAATGGAAGTTCTATTTTTACGAATGATATGAGGATATTTCTCAAAATAATAATTCAGGTATCTGGCTGTATTATTACTTCCCGTGGCAATCACAGCATCAAAGTTTTCTAATTTTTCCACCAATTGATAATCTATATTATTTTCCGAATATTCGTTCCAAAGTTTCAATAGAAAAGGAATGATATTTTTATCCTTAGAAGATAATTTTATCATCGCTGTATGTCCACTTAGAATCACCGACATCACATCGTGCCAACCAACCAAAGGAATATTGCCTGCTAAGATTAAACCTACCGTTTTCTGCTCATTAACAGGAGAATAATGACTTAACCAAGCTTTTATTTTGTCCTCATCAAAAGCATTTGCCCATTCCAATAGGGCAGATTTTAAACTCTCTGGTGTAAACCAAGCGTTCTCCATTTGAGATTTTTTCAATAATAAATGAAATTCGTTTTCCCTTTCATTAAATTCGTCCACTTCCTTTGCGAAAAATTCATTAATAAATTTTCCTAATTTAGAAAGACCATAAATTTGTAGTTCTATATTCATTTTTGCGATATTATATGATAGATTTTTATAATTTTGCACAAATTTAAAAAATAAATTACCAATGGCTATCATTATAACAGACGAATGTATTAATTGCGGTGCTTGTGAGCCAGAATGCCCCAACAACGCAATTTACGAAGGTGCAGTGGATTGGACGCCATCGGAAGGCACCGAATTGAGTGGAACAGTAACTTTGGCATCAGGATTAACAGTAGATGCAGATGCTCCACAAGAACCCATCGATGATGATGTGTATTTCATTGTTCCTGACAAATGTACCGAGTGTATCGGTTTTCATGAAGAACCACAATGTGCAGCAGTTTGTCCCGTAGATTGTTGTATTCCAGATGAAAACAACGAAGAAACGGAAGAATCACTGCTACAAAAGAAAGCTTTTCTTCACAACGAATAAAATTAAAAAGCCTTAATATTTTCAATATTGAGGCTTTTTTATTAAATTTACGCCTTTAAAAATATAATATCAAGCAAAACAACATAAAACTGATGAAAAAACATAATTTTAGTGCAGGACCTTGTATCTTACCGCAAGAAGTATTTCAAAAATCTGCCGAAGCCATTTTGGATTTTAATGGAATAGGATTATCTCTTTTAGAAATCTCTCACCGAAGCAAAGATTTTGTTGCTGTAATGGAAGAAGCAAGAGCCATCGTTAAAAGATTAATGAACTTAAACGATGATTATGAAGTTTTATTTTTAGGCGGTGGAGCCAGTCTACAATTTTTAATGACAGCTTACAATCTATTATCAATTAATGGGAAAGCTGCCTATTTAAACACAGGAACTTGGTCAAGTAAAGCCATTAAAGAAGCTAAAAAATTAGGAAAAGTAGAGGTAGTAGCTTCTTCGAAGGACGATAATTTTTCTTTTATTCCGAAGGATTATAGCGTAGGAAAAGAATACGACTATTTCCATTGCACTTCTAATAACACGATTTTTGGAACACAAATGAAAGCTTTTCCAGAAGTGGATACCTTGATGGTTTGTGATATGAGTTCTGATATTTTCTCTCGTCAGTTGGATTTTTCAAAATTTGATTTAATCTATGCTGGAGCTCAAAAGAATATGGGACCTGCAGGAGTTACATTAGCGGTGATTAAAAAAGAAATTTTAGGTAAAACGGGGAGAGACATCCCTTCTTATTTAGATTACTCTGTACATATCGGTAAAGATTCAATGTTTAATACACCACCTGTTTTCCCAGTATATGCTTCGTTACTGACCCTTCAACATTTGGAGAAAAATGGCGGAATTGCGGAAGCCGAAAAACGAAATAACGCCAAAGCAGCATTATTATACAACGAAATTGATCACAATCCTTTATTCGAATCCTTTTGCCGAAAAGAAGACCGTTCGACCATGAATGTTTCTTTCCGACTTTTAGATGAATCTAAAAAAGAAGCCTTCGATAAGGCGTGGAACGAAGCTGGAATCAATGGACTGAATGGACATAGAAGTATCGGAGGATATAGAGCAAGTTTATATAATGCCTTACCAATAGAAAGTGTAGAAGTTTTAGTGAATGTGATGAAAAGTATTTAATGTAACTATTCAACAGTATAGCAATGTAACCATGCTATAACTTTCAACATTAAACCAAATTAAACAATATTGAACGATTTACAATGAAAATATTAGCAAATGATGGGATTTCAAAAGCGGGAGCAGATAAATTAAAATCTCAAAAAGACATCGAATTAATAGAGCATAAAGTAGCTCAAAATCAATTGATTGATTATATTAACGAACATCAAATCAATGGAATATTAGTCAGAAGTGCCACTACCGTAAGAAAAGACCTTATTGATGCGTGTCCAAGTCTGAAAATCATCGGAAGAGGTGGTGTAGGAATGGACAATATTGATGTGGAATACGCCAGAAGCAAAGGGCTGTTTGTGATTAATACCCCAAGCGCTTCTTCTCGTTCGGTGGCAGAAATGGTCTTTGCTCATTTCTTAACTTTGGCGAGGTTTCTTCATGATTCCAATAGAATGATGCCCTTGGAAGGAGACTCCAACTTTAAAGGTTTGAAAAAATCCTATAAAAACGCCATTGAATTAAAAGGTAAAACCTTAGGAATTATTGGTTTTGGAGGAATAGGAAAAGAGGTTGCCAAAATAGGAATTGCCTTGGGAATGAATATTAAAGTCAATACGAGAACGGCAAGAGAAGAGAAACTGAGTTTATCTTTTTTCGATGGACAAAGCGTAGATTTTACTATTCAAACGACCGATAGTTTAGAGGAGGTGATTGAAAATGCCGATTTCCTCACCATTCATACTCCAAAGACAAAAGATTATATTTTAGACACCCCACAATTTGAAAAAATGAAAGACGGCGTATTGATTGTCAATACTGCAAGAGGTGGTGTCATCAACGAAGAAACATTAGTTCATTTTATAGATACCGAAAAAATTGGAGGAGCCGCTTTGGATGTTTTTGAAAACGAACCTACTCCCGAACTCCCTCTATTGATGCACCCTGCGTTATCTCTAACGCCACATTTGGGAGGAAATACAAAAGATGCCCAAGAAAAAATTGGGATAGAATTAGCAGAACAAATCATCAACATTAAAAATAATCAATAAAATGCCTATCTTTAAGCCTTTTCGTGGAGTAAGACCACAAGATGAATATTTTGAAATTTTTCCAACTTATCCTTTTGATAATTTTACCAAAGAGGAAATTTTAGAGAAAGCAGAAAAAGAAAATTCTTATACGCAAATGGTAAAACCTTATCTTTTTACCAAATCAAAAGATATCGATAGGATTTTAAGAAAAATTAGGCAAAATTATGAAGAACTATCCGAAAATAATGTTTTAGCACAAGACCAGTCTTCATTTTATTTATATGAACAAAATCACGGTAAAAACCATATTTTCAGAGGTTTATTAGGTCTTACAAGTGTTGAAGATTTTTGGAACGGAAAAATTAAAAGACACGAAAGCACCATTCCCCAAAAGAAAATAAAATTGGCTAAATACCTCGAAAAAGTAAGTTTACAGGCAGAACCTGTTTTACTAACTTATCCTTCCGATTCAAGGGTTGAGCTTCTGATGAACCATGAAGAAAAAACGATTCCTATCATTAAATATACGGATGAAAAAGGCGTTTCTCATAAAATATGGAGAATAGATAACAGGCTTAAAATGAAACAAATAAAAGATTCTCTTGAGAATGTAGAGAATTTTTATATTGCAGATGGACACCACAGAATTGGTTCTACCGCTTTGAATGCAAAACAGCAAAAAGAGAGAAACAAAAAGCACTCTGGTTTAGAATCTTATAATTTTATTTACAGTTTTATCGTTTCCAACCAATCCATTAAGATTAATGATTATAACAGAATTATTAAAAAAATGGAAATGGATAAAGGAGAATTTTTGGACGCTTTAGAGGAATATTTTGTTGTAGAGAACAAAGGAAACTCGCCTTATTTTCCATCAAAAAAAGATCATATCTCGATGTACTTAGACGGAGAATTTTATTCGCTTTACATCAAAGATCAATTCCGATCAAACGATAAAGAACTTCACGAAGATCATCATTTATTAGATGAATTTGTATTTAAAAATATTTTAAAAATAGAGGATACGGATAGTTCAACGAATATCAAATACATCAAGGGGGATTCTTCTAAAAGTGGGATCGAAAAAATGCAAAAAATCATTGATGAAAATCATTACGATATAGGTTTTGGCATTTATCCAATTAGTTTTAAGGAAATCATCAAAATATCTGATGACAAGATTATTATGCCACCCAAATGCACCTATATCGAACCCAAATTGATTACAGCATTGATCATGTATGATATGGCATAACGAAAAACTTCTATTTTTAAATGAAGGGAATTTTAACAAAATCATCTATTGTTTTTGCAAGTATTTTTGGCTACTTATTATTGGTAGAAATTCTTGTCATCCTCTGTAAACCATCACTTTTTTTGAGTATGGAGATGTTCATCAATAGAATGATGTTTTTGGGAATTTTCATTTTTAGTTATATAGTAAAACCAAAAGTCAATTATAAAATTTGGGCTTTACTAACAGTGATTTTAGTCTATGCAGGATTATCTGGTTTGTATAAAGAAACAGCGATTTTAAATTCATTTTTTCAACCCAAAATAGATGAAAAACTATTAATTTTAGAACAAAAGATTTGGGGATTTCAGCCGAGTTTATCATTTTCAGCATTTTTTAACCACAAATGGTTTAGCGAACTGATGTTTTTTGGTTATTTTTCGTATTATCTAATGCCTTTGGCTGTTATTTTTGCGATTTACAAAAAAGAGTATAAAAAAATAGAAGATTTCGGGTTTATTTTAATAACTTCATTTTTAATTTATTATGCTGTATTCATTTTCTTACCTGCAGTGGGACCTCAATTTTATTTTGAACCTCCACAAAATCAGATTGAAGCACAAGGGATATTTGGAAAACTGATTAAACTTATTCAGAAAAATGGAGAAGCCCCCACGGCAGCCTTCCCGAGTTCTCATATAGGGATTTCAATCATTGTTTTAATTTGGCTGAGGAAAAACCTAAAGAAAGTTTTTATTTATTTTATCCCAACGACCATTTTATTGATTTTAGCAACAGTTTATATCAAGGCACATTATTCCGTTGATGCTCTTGCTGGCTTTATTAGTGCTCCTATGGTCTATTGGACAAGTAATCGATCACTAAACTGCATCAAAAAATGGCTAGAGAAAAATCTCTAACCACTCCTTTTTCACGATTTGTGCTCTCGTGTGTGGATTTTAATTAAAATCCTAAAGTAATTCCTGCTTGGAATGTATTGTTCTTAATATCAAAATCTTTAAGTTTTGAGTTGTTACTTAGACCAACAATATACCTTGCATTGATTCCAATATTTTTATAGAGTTTATAACCTGCTCCTACTCCCAAGCCTAAATCAAACCCTTTATAGTCGTTTTTATCATGTAATAAATTCACAAAAGCCGTTCCTAAATCCTCTATTCTATCCTTATCTATACCTTCAAACTTATTTTTTTGATCCAATAAGAAACTAAACTGTGGTCCTGCCTCCAGATACAGACCTTGTGCTATATCATATTGAAGCATAACTGGTACCGCAACATAGTCTAAATTATTTTTCACTCCTACCTTTCTTTTTCCAATAATAGGTAAATCAAATTCTTTTTCATATTTGTTTCCAACATTATTATAAATCACCTCTGGTTGTACACTCAAATTCCCCATCAAAGGTATATTTAGAAATACTCCCGCATGGAAACCAATTCTAGCATCAGCATCATCAAATATCTCCTTTCCATCGAACTTTTGATTCATCGTAGAAACATTAACTCCCCCTTTCACTCCAAATCCAATACTGGATAATTGTGCAAAAGACATAGTACTTGCCACAACAGCCAAACTTAAAAATAACTTCTTCATAATATTCAATTTTGTTTCCCATTACCATTACAACAAATTTAATGCCAAACGATATATAATATTTATTTTTTTTATTTGAAAATAAAAAAATTCATTCATTTACAATCAATTTGGTAAAAACAAATACTTTTAAAAATATTTTTTTTCGAGGGATACATATCAAAAACTGCCTCTCCTGCACTTTTCAATAAGGTAAAATTAATATTATGGCGTTGATTTTTTTTGTCATTTTGCATTTTTTCAAATATTTGCTCATCAGAAAATTCATCAATGGAATATAAAGGAAAATATTTTTTAATGGTTCGAATAATTTGGTCAGACTCCTCCTCCGAAATCAAATTTTCCAAATAAGACAAATGCGTTTCCATTATCATTCCAATGGCAACAGCCTCTCCATGCGTAATAGGCTGACCTTTATCTAAAAAAAGGCTTTCGATAGCATGTCCAAAAGTATGCCCAAAATTCAATATTTTCCGAATATTTTGTTCTTTAAAATCTTTTTCTACGATTTTATGTTTAATTGACATGGAAGGTGAAATTAAAGGCATTATTTCTTCAGCATTCAAGTATTCTAATTCAGTAAGTGACTGAAAATGAACCTTATCATTAATCAGTCCATGTTTTAACATTTCGGCAAAACCACTTTGTAATTCTTTTTGAGGTAAAGTTCTTAAAAAGTTGGGATACACGAATATTTGTTCTGGAAAAGTAAAAGAGCCCACCATATTTTTGAGACTTCCTAAATCAATTCCTGTTTTCCCACCAATACTGGCATCGCACATTCCCAAAAGACTCGTAGGCAAATGAATAAATGAGATTCCCCTCTTATAGGTAGAGGCTACAAAACCACCCAAATCGGTAATCACACCACCACCTAGATTGAGTAATAAGGCTTTTCTATCGGCTTTAAATTCTGATAAAATTTCCCATATCATTATTGCGGTATTGATATTTTTCATCTCCTCTCCCGCCTCTATTTCTATAATTTCAAAAGGAATATCGGTGGCTAAATTGGATAGTAATATGGGTAAACAATGCTGATGTGTATTCTCGTCTACCAAAATAAAAAGTTGGGAAAATGTATTTTGGTCTAAATAAGTATTCAGATGGGAAAAATCGCTATCAAGAAATGAAATCATGTTTTTTTATTTTTTTCAAAAATAATAAATAGTCGGCATTTTTTTAGGATAAAAAATATTCTATTTTTAAAAATTTGCTTTATCTGTCTTTTTTATATAAATTTACGGGATTAACAAAATAAGTAAACTTATGAAAAAAATTATTCTATCATTATTCGCCATTGCTGTTTTTACGGTTTCCTGTAAAAAAGAAGAAGGAGGAACAACAACTCCCGATCCTATCCCTTCTCCTGAACCAGATATTGTAAATGTCCAGACTTTCAAAGACACCAAAGTGGCTTTTGGAAATGGAGCATCTCAGAGTGCAGAAGGTACTTTTACCTTTCCTACAGATGTGGAAAATATAAAATCTATTAAGGTTTATATTAAAGATATTTGCCCTAATAAAACTTGCGACGAATGGGATAGATATGCCAATTTGTATGCAAAAGACAAACAATCTAATGTTTGGTACGAAATAGGAAGATTCATTACACCATATTGGGTAGGAACAGAAAAATTAGAAAGAGGTTTGGAGATTGATGTAACCGATTTTAAATCTTTACTTAAAGGAGAAACGGAACTCAAAATTTATACTGAAACTTGGAATGCAAAAGGACGAACTTACACTATTGATTTTGATATAGAATACGGAGAGCCTGATTATAAATACTATTCGGTAGCACCTGTTATTCAATACAATAAATCGTCTATTGATGGAGTACCTTATGGAAAAGAACACGACTTTGATTTAACGAAAAACATTCAGCTTCCTTCAGGGACAGAGAAAGCTTATTTGCGAACCATTATTTCGGGTTGGGGACACGCTACACCAGCAACCAATGGAAGACCTTGTGCAGAATGGTGTTATAAGACTCATCATATTTGGATTAATAATGCACAAACTTTTGAACATTATTTAGGTCCTTTAGGTTGTGCGAACAATCCTATTAATAATCAGTCGCCAGGAAACTGGAAGCCTAATCGTGCTGGTTGGTGCCCAGGAATGGTAGTGCCTAATCGTGTTGATGAACTTAATTCTTCATTATTTAACGATTCGTTTACTTATGAATACAAATTACAAAATTGGACAGATGATGGAAATAACCCGAATGGTGCATTTTACGCCATTTCGTCATTTGTAATCGCTAAGAGTAACCAGCCATTACAAAAACCAGTTGTTACAGACTAAGTAGTTGTATCAAAATGCAAAAAAGGTTTAAAGAGATAATCACTTTAAACCTTTTTTTGTGTGAAAAATTTTAAAATATTGACAATAAAAAAGTGCAAAATATTGTTTGACAATAGATTACACTTACCTTGTACCCAGAGCCGAAGTATTTCATCTATTGCAAAATATTGACAGTTAAATATTTACATTTTAATTGTGTCGAAATTGTGTCAAAAACACTTATTAATAGCTTTTGTTATTTCGGTAAGCAATTTCTGCTTTTTCAGTTCAGCCACTTCCCTTACTTCAATCTCCAATTCACTTTCCGTTGTAATTTCATCACCATAAAATAGACTATTCAAGTTAGGATTATATTTTAGAACAAACCATTCTAAAAAGTCCAAAGGCATTTGTCGCTTTCCAGACAAATAATGAGAAACCGTTGGTCGAGCAATATTAAGTTCTTCAGCAATCTCTTTATTAGAAATATTATGTGTTTTTAAAAAACGCTTAATTTTTTCATTAATTTTCATTTGCTACTCTTTTTTGCGTAACAAGTCGTAACACTTTCCAAAAATTAAATATTGATTATCAATAATATAGAATATTATTAATAAAAAACACTGAATAACATTTTGTTAATAAATAACAATTTGTTACTTTTGCATAAGTTATTACAAGTTATTACAGGTTATTACATGGCAAAATTAAAGAAAACAAATGAAATAGAAAATATTCATTTGAATATCAGAGAAACATTCGACTTTATAGATACCTGGTTGCCTACATATTATGCAACCGATACGCTTAAATTATTAGCCGAAGAAGACAAGGTAGATAAGTCTTATATACGGTTGGTGAAAACTAAGCGTGTGAAAAATAAAAAAATTTATACAGCCTTATATAAAGTTGCATTGCAACACAAGCAAGAGCTTGAAAACATAGAAAATAAAGCAATTATATAAAATTAGTGAATTATGACAACAGAAAACATTTTACCAGGAATGCTCGATAACTCGATAGAGTATTTCAACCACGAAGAGGATGTATTTGTTTTAAAAAATGGAAAAGTAACTCCATTTGAGCAAATGGAACATCCTGATTTACAAATAATCATTGACACAGATGATAAACTTAAAAAAGTACTTTCATCGATGTGTAATGGAAATAAGTTTAAAATGCTAAAAAAGTTGGCAAAATGCCGTTTTGGAGCGTTAAATTTTGAACCAGATTTTAAAGGTAATGAAATCAACCACGAATTTATAGAGTGTCAAAATAGAGATAAATGCATCGGTTGTAATATCGTGTGTAAACCTCCTATTATTAATGGAGAGCAAAGCTCTTATGAAGAACTTCAAATAATGAGGGAATTATGCAGTAATGATAAAAATTCAGCCATTGCTTCTAACCTTGGATATAAACAAGGGACATTCAATGTGTTGAAAACTAAAATATACAACAAATTTAATTTGATAACAAAACAACAACTAACCAAAACCTTGATGCGAGGTGGAGTGTTGTGATTTTCCTGCCCCGAAAGGGGCTTTTAAAAAAATATAAAAAATGGATTTAATAGAAAAAAACACAAGAGAAATATATGATTATTTCAAAACTAAGATTTTAAAGAACGAATTTGAAATAATGAAAGTAGAGAACCACGGTATTAAAGTGTGTGTGGATGATAAATATTTAATTGTATTATGGACAGCAAACGGTATTAGTCATTTACGTATATATGGGGATATTACAATTTTTGATAGTGTTAAACTTGAATGTTTTTCTCATTTCACTAAGGGAAAACAGAGAAGGATAGCATGGGATAATTTACACGCTAAAAAAGAAATATTCTTAAAGGAAAATAATCTTTTGAACCACGAATAAGTTCCAATTTCAAAATAATACAATGAGTTTCATATCAGAACATACAATTAACGAAATTAGGGACTATCCACTATCCAAAAGTTTTAATGGATTTGTTTCATTAAAAAAAGCGGGAAGTGTATATAAAGGACTTTCTCCTTTTACAGATGAAAAATCACCATCCTTTATAGTTTCCGATGCCAAAGGGATTTGGAAATGTTTCTCTAGCGGAAAAAGTGGGAAAGACTTAATTTCTTTCTTAATTCAGAAAGAAAATTTAGATTTCAAATCAGCTGTGATAAAGTCAGCCAAGGAATTAAATATCAATATTAAGTATGAAAAGGAAACCTCTGAACAAAAAGAAAAAAGAAAACATAAGGAGGTCCTACAAGAAATTGTAGATAAGACTAATAAAACGTATCAAAATAATTTCGAGAGACTTCCGAATGATCATTGGGCAAAAAAATACATGCTCGATGAAAGAGGTTTCAAAAAAGAAACATTAGAAACATTTGATATTGGATTCGCATTTCCAGATAGTAGGTTAACACCTATTATTAAGAATGAAGCTAAACTAAAAGATGCATTAGAGCTAGGAATTGTTAAAGAAGACAAAAATAATCCAACGGCTCACTACGACTTTTTTCGTGATAGAATAATCTTCCCAATATACAATAATAAAACATATTGTGTTGGTTTTGGAGGGCGAATAAACCCTTCAAATGAAAAAGCTAAGGCAAAGTATCTGAATTCAGCTGAAAGTGAAATTTACAACAAACAAAATGTTTTATATGGTTATAATTTAGCAAAACCTAATATTCCATATTTTGACTATGCGATATTGGTAGAAGGTTACACTGATGTAATGCGAATGCACGAAGTCGGTTTTGATAATACCGTTGCGAGTTGTGGAACCGCATTAACCGTTCAGCAAGTGAAATTATTGAAAAAAGTAACCGATAAAGTGGTTATTTTTAGAGATAACGATAAGGCAGGACAAAAAGCAACACAAAGAGATATTGAGTTATTATTACAAAATGGAATGATAGCCGAAGTGGTAGTTCCTGAAAACGATACTGATGATCCTGATACTATCGGTAAAAAATTAGGTAAAGAAACACTTTCCTACCTCAGTAGTATCATTGAAGATGCCATTTTATACAATGTAAAGAATGACTATAATAAGTTTTATAACGAGGCAAAAGTACAACAAGAAAAGGAAATAGCAGAGGAAAAAGAACGAACGGGCAAAAAGCCAAGGAAAAAGAAAGTTATTTTATCACCCCAAAATAAAAGACAGTTCATTGAGAATATTTGTAAAACATTGTCTTTGATTTCAGATTTCATTGTTAAAAATCAATACATTAAAGAAATAGTTAACCGATACAAAGAAGTATCACTAAAAGAGATTAATGATATTCTTAATGGAATCGAAGAAGAAAAAAAGCCCAAAACATTAAATAGGTGGGATTATTACGATTATGAATTGCCTGATTATGTAACATGCAAATTAGAAGATGTTATTGATGATATTAAGGAGTACGGAATATTCCAAAGTAACAGTAAAATATTTGTTTTAAGAGGATCAGCAAGTTATTATTTTGAAGAAATTTCCAATTTCTCAATAGAAATTGTGCAACACATGCAAGATGAAGTACACCCAATGAAGTTAATTCGCTTGCAAAATGTGAATGGAGTTGAAAAAATATTTGATGTAAAATCTGATCTCATAAATTCTTTACAATCTTTTAAAAATGTTATCACAGGCCATGGTAATTTCTTTTTTTCTGGGAGTTCATCAGATCATGAACGCTTACTAAAATACCTGTTTGATAAAATGGGAAATGGTCGTAAAATAGAAATTTTAGGATGGCAACCCGAAGGATTTTGGGTGTGGAATAACAAGATTGTTGTACCAGGTAATCGTGAAGATATTTTGAATAAGGAAGGTTTATTCAAATATCAAAAGGAATCCTATTATATACCTTCAGCTAACAGTATTTATAAGAATAATCTATTCAAATTTAAACCGCAAAAAAAATTCAAATCTATAGAAACAAGTATAAGCCACACTCAATATTTTCATCAAATATTTAGAGTGCATAGAAACCATGCTATTACGGGCATATTATTTGGAATAAGCTCCCTTTATCAAGACATAGTCGTTGATAAGACTGGTTTTTTTCCAATATTATTTTACTTTGGACCTGCGTCCACAGGTAAAGATAATTTAAGTAGAGCTATACGTTCTATGGTAGGAGATCCACAATCTCCTATTCAATTAGAAGGTGGTGCGTCAACCATTAAAGCTCAAATTAGAGAATTTACCCAATTCAATAATGGAATTTCCGAACTAGCCGAATATAAAAGAGGAAACCCTCAGTTAGATGGTGTATTGAAAGGTCTATGGGATAGACGAGGATATAAAAGAGGTTCTATTGAATCTAAGATTGCAACCGATGAAGTTCCGATTCTTAGTTCGGCTATTCTAACAGGAAATGAATTCCCAGATGCGGAGGCTCTTATAACGAGGTTAATTTGGGAAGAAATGAAAGCACAAGAATTTAGTGATGAAGAAATTGAACAATATAATATTCTTAAAGATATTTTAAAAAAGGGAATTTCTGGTTTATCCGATTTCTTTATTCATAAAAGATTATATGTAGAAGAATTCTTTTTAGATACATATCGTGCTAACATAAAATTGTTAAACGACTTACCTCAATTTAAGAATACCACAAGTAGAATTATTTCTAATTTGGGTGTACTCCTTTCCTTCTATCAACTTTTTGAAAAGGAAAACTTCTTTCCTTTTGGGCAATCAGAAATAATGAAGCACTTTGCTTATATCGTAGAAAATCAGAAAAAGAAATTGTCATCAGCATCTCCATATATTAAATTCTGGGATTGTTTCGTAATGACAATGCGAGGTAATGTTAATGATCAATTAAAGGTCAATCAAGATATAAGAATAGATGGTTCTCATCTGATGTTTAATTTTAAAATAGCATTTATGAAAATACAAAGAATGTGGCTTTCACAATATCAAGAATCACCTCCTGACCAAAGAAGAATGAAAGAAATCCTAAAAGATGATGCTTCCTATATTGATGATAAGAAGAAAGTTCGTGTAAATAAGGAAGGGACGCCAACATCGGCTTTTGTGGTTGATATGGCAAAAATGGGAGATATACAAGACAATATAATTCACCAGATGAATATACAACTGAACCAAGACACTTTATTCTCTGAAAAAAATGTGAATGATAATTTGAATGAATCCACATCCAAACTCCCTTTTTATTAACTATAAAAGCGAAAAAATGAGAAAACACTCCTTTTTTTCTTCTACAATTTCTACAAGGACTTAATTAATTATAAATCAGTTAAAAAGATTGTAGAAATAAACGTAGAAAATGTAGAAGATTGTAGAAACTAAAAAAAGAATTTCTACAAACTTCTACAAAACAAGAATTAAAAGATGATATTAAAATTGCTTATATGTACTATGAATAAAGGGTTTGTATTGATTTGTAGCAATTGTAGAAAATGTAGAAGTCTATATACATATACTTCTTTGAAATTTAAAAAAAATGAAAAAAATAGCACATAAATTAGATTTTGGAAACACTCCTTTAAATGGTAAAAATCCATTTTTTGAAGAAATGAAACAAAAACAGATTGGTTTTTCACCTCTGGTAATATGTTCCTTTTTTGAAGGGTTCGATGTTTTACAAGTCTATAGCGAGATATCAAAAGAATATGTCTATGCTATTTATTGGGCAGAAAAACTGGTAGGACATATTTATATGGGTGAAATGTATTCTGATTATGATATTATAAAAATATCCGAAAAAATATTTCCTCCTAACCTTTCTGATCTAGACAATTATATTAATAAAGCCAAAGGTATTTGGTATCACAAATACCCAAATAACCATTACGCTTTCATCTTAGATAAAGTTTTAAAAAAAATAAAATAATTAAAAATTTGAATTGATATGAACGGAATACCTTGGACTAAAAAAGAAGATAAATATATAAGAAATCACTATCCTAATGGAGATACAAAAAAGATAGCGGAAAAACTAAATAAAACTTATTATGCTGTGCTTAATCGTGCACATTATTTAGGTGTCAAAAAGACCAAGAAATTTAAACAAAAACAAGGTTTGAGGATTAAAGAAAAGGGGGAAATTTATCGTTTTAAAAAAGGTCAAACTCCACCCAATAAAGGCAAAAAACAAACAGAGTATATGTCCGCAGAAAGTATAGAAAAAACTAAATCTACACGATTTAAAAAAGGACAAACACCCCACAATGCTTTAAAAGATTGGCAGGAAGTTCAGCGAAAAGATAGTAGTGGAATACCTTACATTATGATTAAAGTACCAGGACAAAGAGTATTAAAATACAAACATCGCTGGTTATGGGAAAAAGAAAACGGAAATATACCTAAAAAACATATTATTTGCTTTAAAGACGGTAACACCTTGAATTGTGTGATTGAGAATTTGGAGTGTATTTCCATGGGTGAAAACATCAGGCGAAATTCTTACAACAGGGTAAAAGAATGGAATAAAGAACAAGCTAAAAGAGCTATACAAAATCAAATTAGAAAAAATAAAGAATTATGAATTTAAATGAATTAAACGAAAAATTATTTGCAGCATTAGAAGGAGTAGAAAATGGAACTATTGATCCAAAAAAAGCCCAATCAATTGTAAATGTCAGCAATGCTATCAATAGCAATTGCAAACTTATGATAGATGCCGCTAAAATAACCAAAGACAATAGTGTATTAGGTTTGGTTGCATCTGATGATAAAATGAAGGAACTATCGTATAAATCTACTTATGATAAAAAATTTGAATTTGCACTGAGTTTGGGATACAACAATCTTTCCGAGGCTATTGGAAAATTGGGTAAAGTAGAGTTTGAAAATAAATTTAATAAAAACAAGTAAAAAAATGGAACAAAACGAGCAATTAACAAAAAAAGAATGGGAATTAATAGGTCATTCATTAGGTGTGAATATTTATATGGATAAAGATTTTCCTAATTCTTACTATCGAAACTTTTTCGGTACAGGAAAAAATACAGATAATTATAAAGTGTTTGAAAAATTAGTGAAAAAGGGTTATGCAATAGAAAGAACTCAATTTGGAGAACCTGTATTTCATATTTCAGAGAAAGGAATAGAAATGTTTGAAAAAAATGTAAATCAAAAATAATAAAATCATAATGGCAAAAAGAAAATATGCAAGAATGAGCGATAAAGAAGTTGCTTATGAATGTACAAGATGTAAATGGCAAGGATTAGAAGAAGAAAAAAATTCAAAAAATATTGATCCTGAAATAGAAATGTATGAACATATTTGCCCAAATTGTGGCAACAATGAGTTTTATGGATTGTTAGAATACAATAAAAAAAATGGAAAACAAAATAGAAGTCATAAGTAAAGAGGTGTGCTTACTTCGTGTGGTTGAAAATAGAATTTCGATTAATTTTTTCAATAAATGTCAATTTGACGGAGAAGTGTACAGCGTTGAAAACAAAGATATAAAATATCATTGTTGGAGTAATCAAGATTGGTATTCTGATCACCGTTATTGTTTAATAGTCAATCTTGAAAAATTTGAAGATGCTAAAAAAGATTTTGAACACAAAATATCAAAAAAAATTGATAAATACATAGATCATCTTGAAAGGAGAATTTCATCAGGTAATTTCAGAAAAAGAAACCTTATAAGTCAGTTAAAAGAAATAGAATTATGAAATTAAACAACAAACTACCCAACGACATCAGCCGTTGTGGTAATGACAAATGCGAATTGAGAAAGCAATGCCAAAGGTGGCTACAAAGATACACAGGTAACGAGTGGCAAACCTTTACAATTTTTAAACCGAAAAATAACAAATGCGAAAATCAGATAAAACAATAAAAATTTAAAATTGTGAATAAAAAATTTTCAGAAAGATTAGAGGAATACTTAAGTAACGAATGCAGTGATTATGATTTAACTTATAAATGGGAATGGAATGAGCATACAGAGTGCTGTGAAGTGGAGATTAAACGAGATGATTATAGTCAAAATATTAAACACTTAAATTTCAGATACGATGAAGTTAAAGACGATTTAAAAATAGAACTTAGCGAAGACTATTTTTACACAACAAGGGAATTTGATTATACTGTAAAATACTTTTGGATGCTAGTGAGTCCAGCATTATTCCCTGTAAATGAATAAAAAACATTTTATAAAATGAGAGAGATAAAATTTAGAGGAAAAACAAATAAGAGTTTAGGACAAAAATACGGAGGAAAAGAAGTTAATCAATGGGTTTATGGGGATTTAATTAATTGGGCAGGTAATTCTCAAATTTGGGAGCACAATGATGAACATTCTAATTTTATAGTTGATGAAAAAACAATAGGTCAATTCACAGGACTAAAAGACAAGAATGGAAAAGAGATTTACGAGGGGGATTTATTGAAAATAAAGGAAACTTACGAACATATAGGAGGGGTTCATAAAGTTGTTTTTTATGCAGGATCTTTTGTTTCATATAATATTATACATAGCGATATAAAACAAGTACCCAAGTATCTATTAAGAGATTTATTCAATAATGAAGAAGTTGAACTCATCGGAAATATTCATGAAAATAAAGGATTATTGAAATGAAAAAATTATATGTAGTCCTTTTTTCTGGTGGTCGCACCTCTGCTTTTTTAGCAAAGTATATTAAACTAAATCCAAAGTACGAAAAAGCAATTTTTATTTTCGCTAACACGGGAAAAGAGAGAGAGGAAACTTTAAATTTTGTTGATAAATGCGACAAGGAGTTTAATTTGAATTTATTTTGGTTAGAGGCTAAAATAAATTTTGAAAAAGGTGTGGGAACTACTTGCAAAATAGTTGACTTCGACTCTGCGAGTCGTAATGGTGAACCATTTGAGCAAATGTTGAAAAAATATCCTCTTCCAAACAATCGTGCAAGTAATTGCACGAGAGAGTTAAAACAGCGACCTATAGATTCTTTTCTCCGTAATAATTGTTTAGGATATGAAATAGTTAAGGTTGTCGGTATTAGATACGATGAACGTCACCGAAAATCCGTAAATGCCGAAAAGGAAAATATTATTTATCCACTTTGCGATGAGTTTAGGGTAGATAGTGAGTTTATAAGGAATTGGTGGGATAATCAACCGTTTGATTTAGGGTTAAAGGATTACGAGGGTAACTGTGATTTATGTTTCAAAAAATCATTAAAAAAGCGATTAACGATTGTTAAAGAAAATCCAAAAGTTGCCGAATGGTGGCAGAAAATGGAAGGTAAATACAGTAGTGAAAAAATCCCAAGATTTGATTTAAGAACTAATGTAAGTATTGAGCAACTAAAAGAAATGGCAAAACGAAAATTTCACAAAGCACATGATTTACATGAGTTAAACCAGCAACAATTAAGTCTGTTTGATTTTGAAACAGATTGTTTTTGTAAAGCGAATTAAATTGAAATAGATAAAACAAAGAATTATTAAATGAAATCAAAGAAAAAACACAATAAAAAAACGCCAAATGATTCTTCAAAATTAAGGGCGTTCATCGATTGTTATCAAAAATATAGAATTAAAAAATCTAAAAACAAATGGCAACAACACCTCACTACTCAGAGAAATTACTAATACGAATCATATATGATTGTGTTAGCTTAGAAGATTTAGTTCTTCTTGGGCAATTATACACCCAATTAGAAGACCAAGGCGATATAAAAATCACCCGAAAAATATTATATCATACTAAAATAAAACAATATGAACTCGTTTATAGTGGGGAAAAATAATAATCACGAAATATGGCACCAATGCCCACAGTGTAAAGATTATTTTGATGCAAGAATACATGGTTGGCAATGTCCAACCTGTTTTCATCAAATTATTTTTTATTTTGTTAACATATTAATAAATAACAAATAGTTATTTATTTTCATATTGTTATTTTTATTATCTTTGTGATATGGATTTTGAACGCCAAATAATTGATAATAAAATAACTAAAGTAGAATTGCTTTCAGCATTATCTACTCAGTCTATATTCTTAAAATTTAAAGAAGGTTCTTTCTCTGTTAACAAAGAAGAATCTACGATAGTTACTTTAGATAAATTATATTTTACTGATGGTAAAGTAAAAATTTCTTTTACGGGTAAAAATACTTCATCAGGGTTTTTATATCAATTCAAACTTAATTTACAAACGCCAAGCAATTTGAATAATAATGAGATTATTCAGCGTTTCAAATTGCTTAAGAGTATAAAAATACATTTTTGTAATGGTCATCATATGAATTTATGTAGAAATGATATCCATCAAAATAGGTGGATTGTTGGCGATTTCAATACCAATGATAAGTTTACAAAAATTAAATATAGCATAAAAACAATTTTTCCGATAACTTTTGAATAATGAATATAGTTCCATTAACCTTATCTAAATACTTATCTCACTATTTATACCAAGAATTTGAAGGCTTGGAAACAAAGTATGGTAACATAAAAGTAAAAGTTATATCTATAGACTGTCATAGTTCTATGGGGAAATACATTATTTCAAACCTGAAAAGGATAGACTATCCTTTGAAAAACTTACAGAAATTTAATGTTTTTATTGAATTAAAACAGGTCAAAAAAAAGACTTATTGCACCAAGCAAAAGGTTTATAAAGTAGAAGATTATTCAACATCTTTCATTGAAGTCCCTGACACTGTAATGAAAGATATAAATCAGTTGTTTGGCGATTTATTTCGTCAAAACTTCTACTTCTTCGTACAAGGTTATATGAATGGCGAAGTAACAAAAAAAAAGGTGGAAAATGCAATCCGTTTTTTTATGGATAAGTATTTTTTATGGGATTATTTTGATGTTGAGTCTTTAAGGAGACTTTATTATAGAATGTTGAATAATTCTGGGTCTAAAATACAAAAACGAAGCTCTTATAGAAAATAGTTTGTCACAATTATTTAACTTCATTGAATTTACTTTTGTGATAAATTAAACTTAATGAAGTATACAGGTATTAATAAAATATATCAACTTATTCCCGATAATACTAGTGGGGAAATTTCTCCAGGAAATCTGCGTGAATGTTTTACTGAAACCTTTACCAAAATATCTGGATTCGTTAAACTTGACGCTTCTAATATCACGAATGAATGCCGTACACTTCTTCGTTCAAAATTAGGTGTTGGCGACTTACCTGCTAATTTGGCTACGACTGATGATATTGAAACCGCAACTGAAAATAAGGTTGACAAAGCCACGGACGAATTAAGAGCTATTGGCGGCACTCACCCCTATGCGTGGGCGTTTGATATTAATGGTAATGCAAAGAGGGTTCCTGGAGCAGAACTATATACAAATGTAGCTAATTCACAAGTTACAACTACAAGAGGCGCAGGAATGACACAAGGTTTTGCGTGGTATCACGATACACAAGGTTATCCTTTTTATTTAAAAAATTTACAGGATGGTACTTATGATGATAATAGTGATAAGAAATTAGTCTTAGATCCATATGGCAACTTAAAAACAGCCGATAGGGAGGAATTTATCATAAACATTACTGATACTTTACCTAATCCTGCAACACCGACACAACAAACACTTACTATTGTACATCAAGGAGTTGTTACACCAGAGCAGTTAGATACTAATATACTTGAGTTAAATGAATTTATTATGAATTTACGAAAAAAAGATTTTACAGTATTAACCGATGATGATTGGCATGTGATAAATGCCAAAGATAATACAGGAGCTATTAAGAGCAGTGGTGGTATTACTCTGGGTAGAACATCTGATGATTTCCAAAAAGGCGAAGTGTTTGCCTGTGCATATCCTAATTTAGTGTTGCCACCTAACAAGAATTGGGCGTTTGTAATTGGTGGCGGCGTTGATGGAAATTGGAATAATGATAAAGGTTTTATAGGCATTGCTGAAGCTTCCAATACAGAAGATATAGGCATTATAAAAAGCTTAATATCATATATAACGCTTTGGAATATTTATGGTAGAACGAATTGTACTTACATCAATAACAGAATAGGAATGCGATATTCTCCTGTTAACTCGCTCACTTTCGTGAAAGTTGGTAATATTCTTAGTGTGACAGTCAGAGGTGCTGACGAAATTAAATCATTGAATATAGACGTGACAGGTGTGTCGAGTTTCAAACCTGCACTATATATGAATGCAGGTGGAAATAAAGGGAATGTTACTTCTGTTGACTTCGGTAGATATTGGATTGAACCTTAAAAAAATAAATAAATGAAAAAACAATTAGAATTAAGCCCTGAATTACAGGGATTGCTGACAGCAATAAACAATGTGCCTAATTATTGGGCGAAATTCGATTTAGAGCCATTGACTGATTTACCTCAGTTCAACAGGTCTTTATTAGTGGTAGGGTTTTCAGCGGTTCCTGTTGAAAAAGATAAATCAGAATTTTTCACAGTTAAAGTTACACAGGTTTTCACTAAAGAAAATGGCGAAGTGTTGACGACGAAACATGAACGAGAATGGCATATATACGCTAAAGATACCATTAATCTAACAGATGGGAAAGGTAAAGAGATTAAAGTAATGGAAAAAACTTTAGATGAAGACGGTAACCTTGTAGAAGAGAAAGAAATTAATTTGGAAGCTCCAAGTATTAAGCATATTAAATTTCTATTACTCAACAAAGAAGCTCACTTAGTTGATATTTTGGGGCAATTCATGGGGCTGTATTACAATAAATTTAAAAACGAAATCGATAGATTATGAAAAACTTATTCCTTTACATAATAGCAGTATTAGTGCTTATTTACATCAATTTTTACAATAGAAAATTAGTAAAAAAGCAAGGTAATATTAAGGGGTACGATAGAAGTCAAGCGTTAGCATTAGATGTCTTCGCTGGGCGAAATTATAGGTCATTATGGAATCGTACTTTAATCACTCCGAATGGCTACAAATTTGGCGTGGATGGAGAAACGATGTCTTCCACATTAGGTAAGAATCAATTAGATGGAACTTTAACCACATCGCCACAGGAAGGAATGCCTAATTGGTTTTATGGAACTAACTTAAGTAGAATTTTAAATAAGGTTTTTAAAGAGAAAAACCATTGCATTGATGCTATTGATTTAACGAAAGGAAATTGGAAACCTAATAATAAATAAGAAGAATGAAAGAATTAGATTTTAACGGAGTTCTCGGAAATATGCTTCATTGGGAAGTGTTTATAATTGTATTAATTATTGGTTTGGCGTGGATTTTTAGAAGTGCTATTTCTGACAAAATCAAAGAGATGTCTTTGACGAAAAAGAAAAGAAAAATCGAGAACCTAAGTCATCACGATTTTTTTGCGACAACCAAGTGGGTAAACGCAGAAGTTAAAAGAATTACATTTTCATTTAAGGGAGAAAATGACGAAGTGAAATCAAAATTACTCCATCATTTGATTGATTTAAAAACTAATACTATTGAGGAACAGTTCACTGACTTTTTAAAGAATGACGAATTAAACCATTGTAGTTCTCAGGATTTAAAGCAAAAAACGAAATATTTATTAATGGGGATTGTAAATACTTATACTTCCAAAGCGATGAAAGACTTTGTGAGGATAGGAGTTTCACGGGTAGATGCAAAATTCACTATTGATAGTTATGAGGATTACAGAAAAGAGATTGTAGAAGCCTTTGAAGATAGGGTGGATAGTATTACCACTAATGAAGATTACTCGTGTAATTATGACAAGATGAATGCTATTTTAGAAGTTGTTGCTATTAGTCTCTACATTATCCCAAAAGATGTTAAACAAGCCTTTGATAAAATTAACGGCAGGTTTAGGAAATATGAACACTTAAATTTAGAAATGTTATGAGAAATGATTTAAGTTCGATTCTGGTGCTTCTTTTTCTTTTCGGTTGTGGTACTCGGAAAGTGGAAACTCATTCCGAAAAAACAAATGTAAATACTGAAAGCGAAAGAGAAACGATAGGTGAGAGCAGCTTTAAAATAAAGTCTGAAACAAAAGAAATGAATGTTGAAGATTTTAGTGATTTTAGCTTATCGGTTAAACCAAATGATTCAAAAGAAAAGAAATGTTCAGATAGGGATATCGTTTATAAAGATAAACATGGTAGAGAACTGCGAATGCCTTATGAAAATCAAACAATTGATTTGAATCAGGTAAATGTTCTCAAAAAAGAAATTAAGACAAAAGATAGTCTCATTTTGAGCCAAAATAAGAAGATTGAAAATTTAAAATCGAAAATTTCAGAACAAAAAAAAATAAAAAGTAAAAAATCAGAGCGTGAAAATAATAGTGTTTGGTTTTTTAGCGTAGGAGTACTTGTAGGGTTTTTATTCCCTTTACTTATATACTTAGTTTATTTGTTAATCAAAAAACGCAAAATATGATTATCAAACGAATTAGGTGTTAATATATTTATATCTAAAACTATCACTATGAAAACATACATTAAAAAAACAGTGTTCTATGTTGGCATTGATTTATTGGGATTCCCAATTTTTCATGACAGATACAAAGAAGTTTATGAAATGTATAAAATTAAAGATTCAAAACATTTCAAAGCTTATTCAAAATTTCAACCTATAATTAACATACAATGATGAAAAAAATGTTACCAAAACACAAGCCAAAAATGAAACTAAATGAGCTTCAAACTCATTTAAAAAAGTTAAATATCGATAGAAAAAAATATCCATTATTAATTATTGGGATTAGAGGGTATTACAAGAGAACTATGGGGAACCCTAAAAAGAACGATAGAGGGATTTACGATGATGCTATTTTCATCGTTACCCCAAATGGCTCGTTTGCTTTTAACGGAAACACCGACCCAAGTAGATATAGGAAAGGTATCGCTGTATTAAAGTCAGGAATATACTATTCTTACAGATTTGGAACACATAGAGGAAGTAAATCGCAATATCCTGCTATTTGTCAAAGAATAGCACCTGTAACCGTAATCAGAGATGGCAAAGGCGAAGATACAGGTATGTTTGGTATCAATATTCATAAAGGGGGGTGGCGAACTACATCGTCGTTGGGGTGTCAAACTATACATCCAACGCAATGGAAGTCTTTTTATCGGTTAGCGAAAACAGAAGCTAAAAGACTGTTCGGAAGTAGGTGGAAAAAGGCTGTTATACCTTACGTTCTTATAGAGCTTTAGAAAAAAGCGAATGTTAAAAATAATTTGAAAAAGCGGTAGTTGCTTTATTTTTTTGTCACATTTTTTTTTGTCGTTGCAGATTATTTTTGCTGTATGATAATCAACAATTTTATATTAGATGTACTAAAAGGGCATTGGCTTGTGGAAGGCAACGCTGTTGAGCAATATGAAACATTGTTAAATAATTATGTAAAAGGTTCTTTCCAAGGAACAAAAATTGACCGTTCGGGTTTTGTTGCGGGACTATCGAATGCATCCTTTTCTCCTTCAGAAGAAAAAAAGGAAAAAAAGATAATTACCGTGCCTATGCGTGGTATTCTTCCTGCTTATGGAGGGATGTGTATTCTTGGTGCTGATGATTACCTTTCGATATTCAGAAGATTAAACAGTGATAATGAAGTAGGAGCCGTCATATTAGATATAGATGGTCCAGGTTCTTCAGTATCGGCAATTAACTTAATGAAGGAGTTTGCAGAGGAAAGAAAAAAACCTTTTGTTGCATTGATGAACTCGTGCTATTCAGGACACTATTGGACAGCTTCAATGTTATGTGATCACTTAATGGCTTATGGAGATATTTCTTCAGGATTTGGTTCTATTGGAGTTTTATCCACTGTCTATGATGATAGGGAGGCTAACGAGAAAAAAGGATATAAAGTAAAAGTAATTAGAGCTCCTCAATCGACTACAAAGGCTCAAACGATGGTAGATTTCTATAGTGGTAATGATGATGAATTCACGAAGAGTTTGGAAGATGAAATGCGTCCAATGGCTGATGCTTTCATTAATGCAGTGAAAGAATATCGCCCTCACATCAATCAAGGTTTAGAAGGTTTATTTACTGGGTCAACGTTTAATGCAAATGTGTCCTTGGAAAATGGCTTGATAGACTCTATTGGAAACCACGCCAAGGCGGTTGAGCGAGCAAAAATTCTAATGGAATTACAAGAAGAATAACTTAATAATTTAAATTTTTAATATGGCAAAATCAAGAGTTTCAGTAGCAGTCGCATTTGCGTTGCAAGTCTTGGGTTTAAAAAAATTACCCAAAGGAGATGATGGAAAACTTGCTTTATCAGAAGATGATGAAGCAAAGTTGAAAAAAGAATTTGGCGAAAACTTCGATAAGTTTAAAAAACTTGCAAATGAAGAATTGGTCAAAGCGTCTGAAAATGGCGAAGAATTAGAAAATCAAAGAAAGTTAGCGAATGAAGAATTGGCTAATTTAGTAGAAGGAGGTGATGCTTCTGCGAGTTTGGAAGATAATACTGCAAAAGCAGTAGAAACTATTAAATCTCAAAAAAAGAAAATTGAGAAAATGAGTAAGCAACCAGAAGTGGACGAAGCGATCCAAAAGGTAAAAGCAGGTGTTAAAAATAGAGATATTGATACATTGGTTGCAACTACAACTGTTACTCACCTTTTTGGAGTTGAAAAGCAAGAGTTTTCAAGAAAAAGATCTTGGAACGAGAGAGCGGTCTCAGAACTGAAAGGAATATCCGCTGCGGAAACGGATTTTTCCGACAGTTCAACGATTGCTGACTTAAACAAGGATTTAAGAGCGTTCTACACTAAAAACCCAGAGGTTTTGAGAGAGCTGCAAAAGGATAGATTTGGTCTTCCATCTTTTTGGCCAAAGAGATTTAACGTTGTTAATGGTATTAGCGATGCTGTTATCGATGTGGCTAATGTAACGCAAGGAAGAAAGCCAGAATGGTCTCCGAACCCTGAGTTCTTTATAGAAGCTGAGAAAAGAAAAAACTATCCTGCTCAAATTGACGTCGAGTTTACTGGGTATCAACTTCAGCGATTAGAAACAGCGTGGATTAATACGCTTTTCAATATGGATGGAAGTTCTCCTTATAAGATGTCCTTTATCTATTATTTAGTTAAAAAAATTGATGAACAAGCAAGGCTTGAAGATAGGATTTCTAGTGTAAATGGGGTCTATGTTTTCAAACCAAAAGGAATTAAAGCGAAGGGGAATTTCTTGAACAGACAAAATGGACTTCGTTATCAGTTGATGAAGTTTAGAGATTTTGATAAAAAGATTGTTCCGTTTAAGTCTAAATTGGGAACTTTAACTTTGGCAAATGCTTACGAGTATTTCAATGAGTTTGCAGAATCGTTACCAAATGTCATTCGTACAAAAACAGGTATGAAGATTTATGTTTCTCAGCAATTTAGAAATGCCTATCAGAAAGGCTACAAATTAGCGAATAGTTTAAACCAAGATTATACTGGTAATGACTTAAATTATATTGAAGGGTATCCAAATTTACAATTTGTGGTATTGTTGGATTTAGAAGGAACGAATGCTTTCTTTATGACCGATGAAAACAATATTGAAATTTTGGAGAATGTACCAGGCGAAAAATCTATTTATACATTTGAACACTCAAAAAGGAATACATATATCCATGCTGATTATTATCAGACGGCTGCGTTTGTATTCTCAGGATTCAAATTGCCAAAGGACTCCCCTTTCTTGGGGCAAGCTCAATTCGTTTGGATAAATGATGCTTCATTATTCTCTAAGAATTTCCAAGTTCCGATGTATGGAACTGCATTGAGTTCGCCTGTTGATGTAAACTTTACAAATATCAAAACTGATATTAGTTTATTATCAAATGTTACTTCTATCAATACAGAAATGCCTGTAGGTACTTTTGTTAAGATTGAAGGGAATACAGGTCAAATCACAAACTCTAAAATCGAAAAGAAAACATCATCTAATGGTGGTAATCTAGATTTGACAGCGGATTTTGATCCTAAAACAGGTGGAATCTTAATCTTAATGGTAACCGACCAAGGTTTCAAAGAAATTAAGCGGATGGATAAGTCTGAAGTTAAGCCTTCAGCGAAGGAGTTTACAGCCAATGTTCTTGATGTAACAGGTGATACTGATTTCATTTATAAAGGAGATGAATCTGTGGAGTTGTCGGAAATTATTTCTGGTCAGGAAGGAGCTGAAATTAAAGTATATGGTCAAGAAACAAATACTTTAACAGTGAAATCTATCGTAGACAAGGTAGAGGTAACAAGTGATTGTGTGTTAGATTCAGCAGATAAATACATCGTGTTGAAAAACTTCGAAGGGATTTGGTACGAAATCTCAAGAGGGTAATATAACTGAATAGGCCACATGATTGTGGCTTATTCTTTAATTTTTAAAAATTTTAAAAGATGAATTTCGGATTAAAAGGAAAGTTGGATAGACCAAAATCGGGAGCGGGAGCTCCAAGTTTTACAACGGATAGACCGTTGTTTGCAATACCTGTAGATGCTTTTGCGGAAAATGGATTTCCAAAAGCAGATGAAAACGGAGTTAGAACGACAACGAATGTCGTGTTAAAGGATGGATGTTTTGCAATTCCAATGTATTACACCTCTGGAACAAAAGATTACTCTGTTGAGAATACAGGGGAACAAGATGCTGAGCGATTTATGCTTAAAGTGGTAGCTTCTCACCCAGGTGATAGCACAGAGGCTACCGAATTCATGGTGAATAATCAAGGGAAAGGATTTGTTTTATTCGCTGGCAACAAATGTGGAGATACAGGAATGAAAATGATTGGAGATATTTGTAATCCATTGTATTTGAAGCCTTCGTTTAAGGCTAACAAAGATAAAACAGGATTTGAAGTATCTTTCGAGCAATCTACAGGTTCCCGATATATGCATAAAGTGTATTATGGAGATTTACCATTAGAGGAAGATGTAATGCCTGAGTATGCTCCTGCAGCTATTAAATTCTTAAATACTGAGCATAATGTGGTTAAGGTTGCAGAAGGAACTTCAGCAACAACAGTGAAAGTGACGGCTTTGAATTATAAGCATAACGACATTGTGACGTTGGTAGGAAAAGATTTAGACGAATCTACTGCGGGAACATTGTCTGATTCTACAGGAAATAGTACGATAAGAGTGATGTTAGATAAAGGAATTGAATGGAAGTCTTTAAAAGATTCCACAATTTCCTTTAGAGTGTTTGAAGGTAAAACAAACACTTATTTAATCGAAACGGCTCGTTCATAGCTTTTTTGTTTTATTTTTTTTAGAAAGTTCGTCACAGATTTATTTTGTGGCGAACTTTATATTTGGCTTATAAAAAATCGTTTTTTGTGAAAAAAATAACAGTATTTCGAGCAGTAGAATTAATGCGAAATTTGTCTGAACAAAATATTCCATTCAGTATAAAATACTGTTCCTTCAATGAATCAAAAAAAGAAAGCAAAGGTTTTAAGAGCGAAAATAATATCTTATTAATGAAAGGGTATCGGAGGAATCAATCCGATAAAAGCGATTTACTCGTTAGCTTTCAGCGTATGGATACTAGACAAAGAAGACAGTTTTATCTGCCTTTGTTGATTGAGTTTAACGGTATAAAAATTAAAAATGGAAAATAACGAAGTGAATATAGAACGATATGGTAAAGATGCTGTAGTATCTTCGCCTTGTGCTGTTTTCTCCTATCAAGTGGAAAATCCACGAGAACTTAGTCCTCGAGATGGCAATCAGTTTTCTTGGAATAATCAGCATTTTGTATCTGAAGATATAGAATTATTGCCTTATGGTAGGAGAAACGATATGCCACAGCTATTGCGTGATGTAGTATATTCAAATCCGAATATACCAGGAGTGTTTGAAAAGAAACAGGGTTTATTGTGGGGAAAAGGTCCTGCATTGTACCAAGAGGAGTATGTGGAGCAAAAAGACGGCACAACTCGAAGAGTGAGGAAATGGCAAGAAAATAAAGAAATTCAAGCGTGGTTAGACTCTTGGGATTATTGCGACTACCTTTTGAATGTGATTACAGACTTTAATTTTATGCAAGGCTCATTTACGAAATTCATAAGGCAAAAAGGATCATTGATCGGTAAAAATAAATTTCACTCTTTGGAACATTTGAATCCTGCTTGGTCAAGATTAGGAAGGAAATTGAATGCGGAAAAGCCAACACATTGTATATTTTCTAATTGGTGGATGAAAAACGGAAGTGATAGTTATAAAAAATACCCATTGTATGATTCTAAAAACCCTTTCGGAAAAGCTAATGCTGTGATGTATAGCCGAACGCTGACTTTTGCTACAGACTTTTATGCTATTCCTACAATTTTTGGTTCTTTGGAGTGGATTAGGCGTTCAACGGCAATTCCTTTAATTTTACGAGCTTTATCGAAACATTCCATTAATGCAAAGTATCACGTTACTTCTCCATCGAAGTTTTGGGAAGATAAAAAGGAGGAACTTGAAAGAAAAGCTGAAGCTGAAAATCGTGATTACGATGATAGAGAATTGCAACTCTATGAAAAGAAATTATTCCGTTCAATTACCAAGACCTTAGCATCTGACGAAAATGTCGGGAAAATTTGGCACACTAAGGATATAATGATAGTTGATGGTATGAATCTTATATCACAAGGTTGGACGATTAAACCTATAGACCAAAATATAAAAGACTTTGTGGAAACACAAATCAAAATTGGAAATAAAGCTGACTCGGCAGTATCTGCTGCGTTAGGTATTCATAAATCATTGGCTGGAATATCTGGTGAAGGAAAAGCAGATAGCGGTTCCGAGCAGTTGTATGCGTATTTAATGTATAAACTGATAGGTGTGGATATTCCAGAGTACATCGTAACCAAGGCTATAAACGAGGCGATAAAACATAATTTTAATACAGATTTAAAATTAGGATTTTATCACGGAGAAGCTCAAAGACAGCAAGACCAAACAAGTAAAGATAGAATTAAAAATAACTAAATATGGAATTATTGTTTAATACAGATAATGCTTCAGCGAGTGAACTTCATGAAATATTGGGGTTTATTGACTCGGATTTCTCACTGATACAGGTTTTGCCTTATCTAAGAAAATCCACCAAGGAAATCATCCATTGGATTGGAGAACAAAATTATGTAAAAGTTTTGGATTGGTATGAAAATGATGAATCAAATGACTTCTTAACGATGGTAAGGTATACCATCGTTTTAGGAGCATTTCGTGAGTTTGCTCCATTACTGGATGTTTCATACACAACATCTGGGCGTGTATTTCGTTCTGATGATCACACAAAGGCAGCCTTTGAATGGATGATAGATAAGTCCAATGAAGCAATGGAACGATCGTATTACGCATCATTGAATGATATTATTGTAATGACTATTGAGGATAGAGACCTCTTCCCTACTCCATTTATAAATGATGTTAAAGGAATGTTTGTGAGTACTCTGAAAACATTCCAGGAATTTGTGAACATAGATGATTCGCATCTTCTATTTTTAAAGTTGATTCCATCTTTAAAATTGGCGGAACATCGACTTATTTACTCTCGCTGTCGTGATAAAATGGATGAATACTTAAATACTGATTCCCACATTAAGAAGTTGATTCAGCAATGTTGCGTATACTTCGCAATGATTGACGGCTTGAAAAAAAATTCAGTACAACTATTTCCACAAGGAGTTGTACAAGTGGAATACCAGCAAAGGAAGAATAAAACAGCGAATAGATTGGATGTTGAAGCAACGGTACTTTATTACAAAGAAGAGCTTTCGAAGTTACTTCAAGATTTGGAAATAGAAATAGCAAAAAGTAATCAAAAGATATCCACGAAAAGGGATGTTAATTTTGAACCAGAAGATGGGTTTGTAACGATGTAAAATTAAAATATGCACTCGATAGAAATAAAAGAAACAGGAGATAGATTTTGGATTCCTGAGCATTTGGGAGAATGTTCTCGAAAACAATATCTTGATATGGCAAAGTTGATATTAACTTATCAGATAAAAGCTATTTCTTACGAAACCTTTAGGATTATGGCACTCTATCTATTAATGAATATGGAATACAAGGAAAATAATCTTGAAGAAATCGAAGAAGTGAAAATGCAAAATGTTTATATCACTTCAGAGGTATTGGATTCGTTTTTTGAAGAGGACGAGAACGGCAAAAAGCATCTGATACAAGATTATGTGCATAATCCCGTGAAATTCATTAAATATAAATTCGGAAAATTTCATGGCCCAGAAGATGCTTTTAAAGACATCACTTGGAAACAATTGATTGAAGGTTTGGGCGAAGTGCAAAGTTTTGCTAATGATGGAGATTTGAAAAGGCTTACACGCTTGTTCGCTATGTTTTATTTAAGGAAAGGTGAAACGCTATCTGATATTAACCTTGATAAAAGAGTGAAATATTTCAAATACTTGGATATTCGGTATATCTATGGATTTTACTTACTTTTTGTGAGCTTCTGGAGATTTCTCACAACGAATGCTGTTGTGGAAATTGATGGTAAAGATATTGACTTGACGCTGTTGTTTACTCGTGAGTCTAAAGGTGAAGGAGAGAGTGAGTATACAGAATTAGGGTTGCGTTCTACATCGTATCAGATTGCAGAAAGTGGCGTGTTTGGAACAATGAAAGAATTGAATGAAACAAATGCTTGGGAAATACTCATCAATATGTATGATATGATGGTGAGGAATGAAAAACGAAATGCGGAATTAGAAAAAACAGAAGAATGATAGATATAAAAAGTCTTAGAGAGGGTATTCAAGAAGTTGTTTCCCAAATACCAGAAATCAATAAAACAAGATTTGTGGTAACAGATGATCAGTTAGCTGATGCCTTGGATAAACACAAAAAAGCAGACAATGCCTTATTATTGTGTTTAATACCTACTTATCAATCAGAGGGTACAATGGATAACCCAAGAATGATGTCTTACTTCCAATTTTTCATTTTAGATAAGGTCGATTACAAGCAGATTAAAAATGAAGGACAATATTTAGATATATTTATTAAACTTCAAGAGGTGGTTAAGAAGTTTATCTCTTCTTTATTGGATTATAAACAAGGTGATTGTTGGGTGTTTGAAAATTTGAAAGAAGATACACTTTTGATTCGTCCTGTGCATAATAAAGCCCAGTGCAACGGTTGGGAAATTCAAATAGACTGTGAAGATTATGAATCTTATTTCAGATAGGGAAAATGATGAAATCCCCATTTTCCGTGCGTTTGTTGAACGAACGCTGAAAAAGAAAATTAAGGAAATCGATAAGGAGCAAAGAGCAAAGATGTCTGGGTTTACTTCAGATTTTTGGAAAGATAGGAGTTTTTTCTCGAATGATGTTCGTTTGGTTTACTCTCATCGCCCTGAACACAGATTTGTGGACATGAAAGTGCGTAATCATAAGAAGAAAAAACATCGCGAAGTTCACAACCGTATATTAATGGGGCATTATGCGGGTATTATGGGAGAATTGACCTACGGACTAACCGAATCTGTAAAAGAAAATTTAAGACAAAATTTAAAAAACTGACAAAAGTCATAAAAAAATATTGTGATTCATTTGCACATGTGGCGTAAAAGCCTCATATTTGCAATATCAATTAACAAAAAGACCCGTGCAGGTCGGTAAACTCGGCAAAAATACGATGACAAATTTTCAAAATTTAACGAAAGAAACTAACGAACAAAAATCAAAAAAATTAGTTGAAGAATTAAAAGAAAGACGAGGTGAGTTTTTATATAAAGGTGTTGCTGTGCGTCATATGAAATTCACAAATGCAAAAGAGAAAACATTACATTCTCTAACAGTTGAATTAACAGGAACGCTTAAACCTATTGTAGGAAAAATATTTGATATATATGCAGGAAAAACGCTAGAGGAACATATTGCTATTTGGAAACAAAGCAATTATTCTATCACTGTTATAAAGTAGTATTTATGAAAACAAAGTGCTACTCGGTACGGCTAAAAAGCCTTGTCCAAATTACTGACAAGGCTTACAAAGCCAAAAGTTTTGACGGCTCAGAGGATATAATACCAGCAAGTCAACTATTCGGACGAGATTCTGATGTTTCAAAATCAGAGGCTTATTGGATTTCTTCCTGGATATTAAAGAAGAAAAACATTCAATATTCAACTAAAAAAATAGGTTGGTTTAATCCTAAAACGGGAAATGTTGAACCTAATTACACAGTAGAAACAACAAGGCATATACCAAAACAAAAATCACCTATCCAAACGACAATTAATAAAGATTTACAAAGATGATTGATAATTTAGAAAGTTTAATAGATTTAGTAAAAGAAGAGTTAGTAAAAAACAAAATCCATGTTGAAAGAATAAAAAAAACCGTATCTGGTAGTTCAGCGTACTTTTATACAAGTAAAGGGTGCATAAGGTTATCAGACCACCACAACAAACACTCTTTTGATAAATGTATTTGTGCAATAACAATACCAACAACAAAAATAATTGTAGAAAAAATTATTTCAAGGATAAATGAATTATACAACAAATGTTAAATTTAGATTTCAAACAGCGACAGGCTGTAGATAAACTTTCAAAAATAAAAGTCGGAGCATTGTTTATGGACGCAGGTACAGGTAAAACATTACCTGCTTATAACTTAGTAGAAACACTGCCTAAATGTGATTATTGCTTGTATCTTGCACCATACAGAACTATCCATAATGACTTGACAGAAGAAAACGTTGTAAAAGAAATCCAAAAATATGGAGGTTTTTCAATGGCTCACGACTTTGTAGGTATTGAAAGCTTGAGTAATTCTGATAGAACTTATTTAAAGTTGATAAAAAAAATATCGACTGCTTGGAAACCTTTTATTGTGCTAGATGAAAGTTTAAAAATAAAAAATTCAGAAGCAAAACGAACCCAAAGGATTTTACATCTTGCACGACTTTGTGAGTACAAGATTCTTTTAAATGGAACGCCATTAAGTAAAAATTTATTAGACCTGTGGTCACAAATGGAATTTTTATCACCAAAAATTCTAAATATGAGCGAAACTCAATTCAAGAATACTTTTTGTGAATACACTACGATGATAAAAAAAGGTGGTGGTCAAGTTCAAAAGAGAGAGTGGATAAATAAATATCACAATATTGAATATTTATATTCATTGATTGAACCTTATATTTTTGAAAGTAAATTAACGCTTTCAGTAGGTAGGTCCGATATTAAAGTTGATTATCATTTATCAAGTGATGAACATAGTGCTTACAAGGAAGTAAAGGAGTATTTCTTATCCAAAGAGAAAATGATGAAATGGAACAATCAGATTTGGATAGCGATGGTTCAAAAATTACAGCAAACTTATATGGTAGCTGAAGAAAAATTTGACGCTTTGAGTAAAATTATAAAAGATAATCCAAATGATAAGATTTTGGTTGCTTGTAAATTTATTGCATCACAACAGGCAGTTGCTGAAAAGTTTGGAGATAAGGTAAAGGTGTTAAGTTATGGAAAACATACTTTTGGACTAAATCTTCAAAGTTATTCTATTATGGTACTTTGGGAAAAGCATTGGAATTTTTCTGATTTTGACCAAATAGTTAAGCGGGTTTTTAGGCGTGGGCAAAAAAAAGAATGTCGCTTTTTTGACTTTACTGCAAATACAGGGTTGGATAATATGATGTCTGAAAACTTGGCAAAAAAAGGCAGGTTACTGGATTATTTTAAGAGTAAATCTATTGAACAATTAGAGAAAAAGTTATGAATGTATATCAAGCTACACAACAACGATTAGAGTTCATCTTCAAAGAATTTGACAATGTTTATGTTTCTTTTTCAGGCGGGAAAGATAGTGGTGTAATGTTAGAAATATGTATGGATTATGTCCGAAAAAATAACCTTAAAAAATTAAGGGTTTTTCATCTAAATTACGAAGCTGAATATTCATTTACTCGTAATTATGTAGATGCTATTTTTGAGAAAAACAAAGACATTTTAGAGGTTTACAATATTTGTGTTCCGTTCAAAGTGGAAACTTGCACATCAATGACACAAACTTATTGGCGACCTTGGGAAGATGATAAAAAGGACATTTGGATTAATGAAATGCCTAAAAATGCACTTGTAAAATCTGATTTCGATTTTTATAATGAAAATATGTGGGATTATGAATTTCAAGAGAAGTTCAGTAGATGGCTACATAATAAAGTTAAGGCTGAAAAAACCTGTGTTTTAGTAGGAATTAGAACACAAGAGTCACTGAATAGATGGAGAGCAATCCATTCTGACAGAAATAATAGAAATTACCAGGGCAAAAAATGGACTAAAAAAGTTTTTGATAATATTTACAACGCTTACCCTATTTATGATTGGATTACTGATGATGTTTGGATAGCAAATTCAAAATTTGGTTGGGAGTATAATCAATTATATGATATGTTTTTTAAAGCTGGTGTTGCAGTAGAGCAAATGCGTGTAGCAAGTCCGTTTTTATCAACAGCAAAATCATCTTTAAAATTATTTAGAGTGATTGAGCCAGACACATGGAGTAAATTGGTTAGCCGTGTAAATGGTGTTAATTTTACAGGAATTTACGGAGGTACAACAGCAATGGGTTGGGGCTCTATTTCAAAACCTGAACATTTTACATGGAAAGAATATATGTTTTTTTTATTGGATACATTGCCTGAAGAAACAAAACAGAATTACTTAAATAAATTAGGCACTTCTATAAAGTTTTGGCAAGAAAAAGGTGGTGTTTTAAGCGAGGATATTATTCAGCAACTAAAACAGCGGAACATCAAAATAGAAGTAGGGATAAAAACCAATTATAAAACGGAAAAGAAACCTGTAAAAATGGAATATCAAGACGATATTGATATTAAAGAGTTTAAACTAATTCCTACATATAAACGAATGTGTGTGTGTATTATGAAAAATGACCATTTATGTAAGTATATGGGCTTTTCATTCACAAAAAGAGAAACTGAAAGAAGAAAAAAAATAATGAATAAATACAAAAGTTTATTATGAAAATAGATGATGACATTAAAAAATTGGTTGTTGCTTTAGAAGCAAAAATTGATAATATAAAGGATATTAAAAACAAGATTGAAACATTAAATTTTGTGAGAGCTCATTTACATAATGTTAGCCCTTTAAAACATCATCCTGTAGATTTTGTTTTTTGGAAGAAGTCTGAAGAAGTTGAAGGAAATAATTATAACCCTAATTCTGTTGCTCCACCTGAGATGAAATTATTGATAAAGTCTATTATCGAAGATGGTTACACTATGCCAATTGTTTCTTTTAATGAGGGGGTTATAAAAATAGTTGATGGTTTCCATAGAAGGAAATCTGAAAGAGTATCAAAAAAAATTAGCGAATCTACTTATGGTTATATTCCTTTAACTACTATAAGGAAAAGTCAAGAGGATATTTCTAACCGAATGGCATCTACAATTAGGCATAACCGAGCAAGAGGTTCTCACTCTATTGAGTTGATGCAGAATATTATTTCAGAATTAGTGAGTTGTGGAATGTCTGATGCGTGGATTATGAAAAATATAGGAATGGGAGCAGATGAATTGTTAAGATTAAAACAACTTACAGGCTTACAGGAATTATTTAAAAATAAGGAGTTTTCACAGAGTAAATAAATAAACAGATGTTACCAGAACTAACACAAAAAGACCTATATAATAATAATAGGGTTAAATTAAAATTTATACCGCTTTTTCAGCAGTTTATTATGGCTGCTGAAAAAGGAGAAATTTTAACGAAAAAAAAGCGTAAGTATTCAAAAGGAACATTGAGAGCTTATAAACTAACATTGACGGTTCTAGAGGATTACCAAGAAAGAAATGGTATTATTTTTTTGAATGACATTACTCCTTATTGGGCGGAGATGTTCTATTTCTATTTGCAAAAATATGACATATGTCTATCTACGGCATCAATGCATATTAGTAGAGTTAAAGCTGTGTTGAATCGTGCAAATAAAGCGGGGTTGACATTAAGAACAGGGTTTGGGATTAGTACTCCTATTGAGACATCTACGACCATTTTCAATTCTTTAAAAGAACTTAAAAAGATGATGGAATTAGATTTATCTAAGTCGATGGAATATATTAGAGATATTTATGTAATGAACTGTTTCCTTGGTATGAGATTTAGTGATTTGATGTTGTTTTTGGAAAAGCCAAACACTTTTTTAAAGGTATTTGACGACTTTGAATATATTGATTTTAGAACCGATAAAACTACCACTGTAAGTGTTATTCCTGTAGGGTTACAAGTGAAAAAAACGCTTGATAAGTGGAGGGAATTTAGGGTGTATAGTGGCGGGCACTTTAATTCTACTATTAAGAAAATAGGAAAAAATGCAGGTATTGATACAATTTGTACTAGCTATAGGACTATTGGTGGAAAAAAAATGAAAATTGAGTCCCCAAAGTGGAGATTAATGAGCAACCACACCGCTCGACGAACTTTTGCGAGTTTGTGCGTCCTATCGGATATGAACCAACAGAATATAATGAAAATGACGGGACACACAACGGAACAAAGTTTTCAGAAATATGTCCGTGTTTCTCATTTGAAAAATGCAATGAAAGTTAGGGAAAACGAGTTCTTCAAAATAAAATTGTAATTTTGGGGCAAAAAAGTAATGGGTGTAAATGATTTAGTTTTGGAAAAAAGAGAAAAAGTAGCAGAAGTAATCCAATCTGCAAGAGTTCAAAAAGATTTAACGCAACAGCAGGTAGCTGATGGCATTGGTGTCAGCAGATCAGCTATCGTTCGATTTGAAAATGGGAAATTCTCCCTCAATATGGACTTGATGTATAAACTCGTCGACTTTTTGGAAATCGAACTAAAAATAAACGGAGAAGAAATATGAATGAAAAATTAAAAGAATTGCAAAATATTTTCGCTATTATCAATAAAAGGAAATTTTGCGAAAAATACGGTATTCCTTACTATCGGTTTACTCTCGTGATAGACGGAAAGGTAAATCTCACAGAAAAAAACTACAAGAGAATAAAAGATGCCTTAGCAAAATTTAAAGAAGAATTATAGTTCTCTTTTTTTGTTCATAAAAAAAGAGTAACAAAAATGTTACAAAATATTTGCAAGTAACAGAAATGTTACTTATATTTGCAGTATGAATTCTAGAAAACTAATAAAGTTAATTGAAAAAGACGGTTGGTATTTGGTAAGAACCAAGGGAAGTCATCATCATTTCAAACACGATGTAAAGACAGGATTGGTTACGGTTCCACACCCTAAAAAGGATATACCATTGAAAACTGTTAATTCAATTAAAAAACAAGCGGGGTTGAAGTAAAGTAGCCCCGACTTGTTAAAGTTTTTCTTTAAATTCAAATACAAGTAAAAAAACAAAGTAATTATTAACATTATGGACAACAACACAATCATTGTTTTTGTGGAAAAACACGAAGACGGCACCTATTGGGCTACTTCACAAAATTATCAAGGAGTTGTAAGCACTTTTGCTGAAACTTTTGAGGAATTACAACAAAATTTTGAAAAAGCATTCTTAGATAATATCGAATTAGCCAAAGAATTAGAAGAACCTTACGCAAATGATTACGAAGATGTAGAATTTGACTACAAAATGGATTTAAGTTCATTTTTTGAGTTAGTTCCAGAGTTGAAAATATCTTCTATTGCGAAAAAAGCAGACTTAAACGAATCCCTTTTAAGACAATATAAAACTGGGAAAAAAGTCGCATCGAAAGACCAAGTGAATAAAATTCAGGCGGCTGTTCACGATTTAGGAAGAGAATTGTTAGCAATTCATTTTTAAAACCAAATTAGTAAAATACCCACGCTCATACCTTTAAGTATGGGCGTTTTTTTTGCACAAAAAGTATTACAAGTTATCACGACTTTTGTATATTTGTGGGAAAAATAAATATTATGATTTGGATTGGTATTATATTAGCAGTTCTTATACTTGGTTTTGCTTTAGTTAGTCCACCCCCAGAAGAAAAAAAGACAGGAAATAGCGTTCAAACTATTGAATTAGATGTTCCAGATCCCGAAATGGTTTCTCCAGAAAGGTTTCTAAGTTTTGTAGAGGAAACACCTAATGAATATCTTTGGCAAGTACAAAGTCAGTTGGATAACGCTAATAAATTGAAAAACATTGTGTACAAAAGGGCAATGTCTGAAAAACAAGAATTTGATGATTTTGATAAGCAAAAGTATCTTACTATATTACAAAAGTTAGAAGAGGGGCTTATTGATGAACAGGAATTAAATATTCCAAATGACTATTCATTGGTTTCTATATTTGACCTTGCAGGAGGGCATATTCCTCATAGAAAAGAATATATTATATTTGATGTAGAGGAAGGAGATGAAGTTATTTTAAAGCCAGAACCGCACAATACTTATGATAAAAATGCAATTGCAATTTTTCATAAGAAAGCATTAATAGGGTATGTTCCAAGGAAAAAAAATATTGATATTCGAGAAGAAATTAAGTTTAACTTCAAAGCGTATGTAGCAGATATTATTTATCAAGATGATTATATATCAGTATGTATTTATCTGTATAGAAATGAGGAAAAAAACACAAAGCCAGAATACTTCTTAAGTAGTGAAACACTTACAGAATTAAGAAGTAGAAAAATTGAATCTAAGTATCTTCGTCCCAAAAAAGATGCCGAAAATATAAATATGTTTTACAAAAAGAAAGTTGTTATTACAGGTACATTTGATAGATTTCCAGATAGAAATGATTTGGCTATTTATTTTTATGAGTCTGGTGCAGATATAGATGTAGGAATTACAGAAAGAGTAGATTATCTGATAGCTGGGGAAAATGCAGGTTGGCGAAAATTAGAAAAGGCAGAAGAATATGGCATTGATGTCTTCTCAGAAGATGAAATTATAAAAATTTTAGGAATTTAATGCTTATAATTTATCAAAAAAAATACTTCACGATTTTGTGGGGTATTTTTTTTGTCGTACATTTGCATCAGCTAAATAATACTAATCAATTCCATTGGTTACACTTTAAGACATATAAATCTTCCCCTGGAAGTAAGGTTATTAATCTTCGATTAGTATTGTTTAGCGACTCCTTACAGAAAGGGGATTTTTAGTTATGAACTAATTTAATAAATATAAAATGCTAAACAGTACGACAACAGCAACCCTCGTGAACAATAGTAGCGAAGTTGCAAATCAAGGAAAATTCCAATTTCAAGTACAACCTTTTTTAAAAGCCTTTAAGGTTATTATCCAAAAAGGAAACCAAAAAACGCACGCTTTTGGTAGGAACAGAAGAATAGCTAAAAAAAACGCTATTAAAATGTTCAATCGTAAATATAACCCTACATTTTCATTGTAATATAAAAAAATAAATACAATGGAAAATTTTACATTCACAAGACCAGAAACAGGATTTATGGTAACAGACTTAGAGAATAAGATTGTAGAAATATTTCTACAATTGAACGAGGAATTCGGAGGAGCAAATAATACCAACGAAGTATTATTCAAAATGTTCGAGTTGAGTTTTCCCAACGCAACCGAACAAGAATTAAAGGAATTTACAAAATTACAAGGAGCATTCAGAGCAATAAACTCAATGATTGCCGAAAATCAAGAGGCAATGGACTGCCTCATAGAAGAACAAAAACATTTATAGGGCATAAACCAGAATGTAAAAGATAGAAAGAAAGGAAAAGAGCCTAAAAAAGCCTAAAAATAAGGGAGTTACGAAGAAAGAAGCCTAAAAAAGC
>PDWJ01000142.1_pt1 | contig 103892 bp, 87 predicted proteins | sample 1430881 | NCBI WGS metagenome assembly PDWJ01 (sample SAMN01162460, study PRJNA174530) | Oral metagenome, whole genome shotgun sequencing project. | biome: Marine environment; feature: Marine mammal; material: Swab sample of the gingival sulcus; isolation source: swab sample of gingival sulcus...
TAATATAACTTGTATGTTTTTCATAATAATTTACTCTGTTTAAATTCTTTTTCTTTGCTTAATTAGTTCTTTAAGTTAGTTCGTTTCGCTGCTAGGCATTTCTTCAGTAACTGAAGTCTTTACGCCAAATATATTAACAACTACTCGACGATCTGGCTGTAAGCAAGCTTTTAATGCCGATCTGGGCGAAACACCTTGACATCCATCTGTGACCGGTTGTAGTTCACCCGCACTCTTTACGTTCATCGGAGCCGTAACACCTTTTGATGCTAAATAGGCTTTTACTGTCTTGGCTCGATTTAAACCAAGCTTATCGTTGTATTGCTCGCTACCAAGACGGTCGGTATGACCCACTAGGTCTATTTGTTTAATTTCGGCATAACCATTCGTGAGTTTATCTGCTAGTTCGTCAAGTGTTGTACGACCTTTAGGAAGTAAGTCTGCAACTTTATAACGGTCAAATTTAAATAAGGCGTCTGCTGATAAGTTGATTTCTTCGTTAACAATTCTTGTTATGGGCGCTTCTTCTACTGGTGCTGGTATTGGTTGACGCTCAAGTTCACAAGGAATGTTGTTGTAGGGAGATGAGCTCGCACAACCTGCCATAAGACCTGCTAGACCTAATAATAATGCGTTTTGTTTTATGTTCATTTTATTTCTCCTTCTTTCTTTTTCTTGGTGCCGTAAATGATGATCTCTACGCGTCGGTTTGGTTGATCACATGCCATTCTCGCTTTTCTGTTTTTGCCATGTTTTTGTAAACAGTCGCGGACTAATAAGTTACGTTCACCTAAGCCTTCTGCCATTATCGGATAGTTGACCCCAGCAGATTTTAGTGCTTGTTTGACTGTGGCTGCTCGGCGTTTGGATAATGCCATGTTGTAGGCTTCTGTCCCCATCGGATCGGTATAACCAACAACTTTGATGTCGCTGATGTTAAATTTGCCTGAAGTGATTATTTGTCCAACTTTTTGGATTTCTTGTTTGCCTTTTGGTAGCATGTTTGCGTAATCTGAACGGTCGAATTTAAATAAGCTGCTTGCTTGTAGGTTAAATTTCTCTAATACGATCCTTTCTATTACTTTTTGTTTGCAAACACGATTTGGCTTGGTGCGGGGTAAGGTTTGCGTTTGTTGGGCTAAGTTGTTAATGGCTGCTGCACCTTCGGCTGCTTCGACTCGTTGAAAAATCGGTTGCCCTTGTTGGTCTGATACGATTTTTATGTAGGCTGTTTCGCCTGCTACAAAGTTATAGTCTACGCCTGTGTCACGGTCTGCAAAACCTGTGTTTTTGGTAAAGGTAGGGAGTAGTTGGTCTCCTGTTGAACAGACGATGGCTTCTCGATAGCCGCCGTCTAAAATTGAGGCTAGGTAGTCTCCGTCAACAAAAACGTTAACTGCTGGACCGTTAATTGAACCTTGTTCTCTGTAAAAGTATACTTTCGCTTGTCTTTCGCCCATTTCATTTAATGAGACTGTCTTGCCATCAAATGTCGTCCATCTCTCTAGTTTGCCTTTTGCACTACTACTATGACTATAGTTGCTAGAACAGCCTGCTATGAGTAAAGATATCCCTAAACTTGTAATTAAAAACTTTTTCTTCATAATAAAACGTAACATAACATTACATAAATAAACAGCTGTACATAATATTACATAAATAAACAGCTGTAAATTCAATTTGAAAATACAGCATTTTAAAAGGAAGCTAGCAAGTTGGATAAATTTGCTAACCGCTATTCAGGTAAATAGTGATGAGCCTTAATCTTTAAGGTAAACCAATCAGCTTTTTGAGCTGTTAAACCCTGGCTTTTCGAGCCATTTACCTTTTGTATTTAATATAGACATAAAACAGGGACAGGCATGGTTAGTAAATAACCGTTTATACGCTAACTTACTATGCTAAAATGAGTAACACATAAAAAAATATCGAGAACCAACACTTATGACCAACCCTACTGACCGTATCCAAGCTTGCCTAAATCTTGTACAAAAGTCTTTAGAAGATGTAAAAGCAAAAAATATTACTGTAATTGACGTTGCAAAACTAACCGAAGTTACCGAATACATGGTCATTGCCGACGCTACTTCTATCCGCCATGTAAAAGCACTTAGCGACCATGTCGCGGTTGAAGCAAAAAAAGCAGGTTTTAACCCATTAAACCGTAAAGGAGAAAAAGGCAACGACTGGATTTTGGTTGATTTAGGATCGGTTATTGTACATATTATGACACCTGCTGCTCGTGAGTTTTATGATTTAGAGGGTTTGTGGTCATCGCCTGATGAACTAGCTAAACTCACCCAACCAATAAGTGACAGATAAGATAAGTGACAAATAAACTGTTAAACTATCAGCTTATGTCAGGCAACTTATGTGAGAACAGGACTGGTATACCTTAACTAACAACTAAAAAAAGATAGGTTAATTTTTATTACAAACAAGTCTTTTTTATTAGCCATTTAATTATTCCACCAGTTTATAATACCAATCCAACTGTCTGTTAAAACCAATATCTAGCATACTTGCAATAATCCGCCCAGTTAACCCCCAAACTGTTTCGCCATCTACCTGCCAGCTTGGCGTTAAAAAGATGGTTGGTTTATCATTAAACATAGTTTCAACCTTATATTCTTGCGTATTAGCATCAATCAACCAATGTAAATCTGCCCAAAATATTTTGGCAATTTCTCCTGCTTCTGGTACTAACTGCTGGTTTGGCTCAACAATCGCAACAATGGGTTTAACCGATAGCCCAGCCTTGGAGCGTCTGCTTGGCAACTGCCCTACAACATATGTTTTGTTTGGGTGAAGCAAGGTTTCTTCATAACTTTCTCGTAGTGCAGTTATTACATTATTACCATCTTCATCTTCATGCTTACCGCCAGCTAATGCCACTTCTCCAGCATGTGCTTTAATGTGGCTAGCACGCCTTGTTAGCATTAATTTGGGGTATTGCTCATTTGTAATAGCAAGTAAAACCGAAGCATCATGAATTTGTTCATCATTTAATTGATGACATAACTCTTGCTCTGAGTTGATACCTAGCTGTAATCGGCTCATCAATTGTTCTAACAAAACACTTTTAATAACTGGTTTTGCGTCTTTATCTATACGCCCTGTTATCAACATATTATAATAATTTTTTGGCAATTTTTGATAAAAGTCATTTTTGTGGTGTATGTTGTTAGTCATCGATTAAGCCTTTTATTTATTATTCAATCACTATAAAAAAAACTGCCCTATTATTCAATAACTATTAGGGTATAATGAGTCATAAACTTGAGGGAAGACAAATGACGTTTTGCTTAAAATGTGGCAATACAGCTGCACTAAAAACACCAACAGGTGACAACCGCAAACGGATTGTTTGCAACCATTGTGAATACATTCATTACCAAAACCCAAATATTATTTGCGGTACGGTTGTTGTACATGAAGATAAAATTTTACTTTGTAAAAGAGCGATAGAACCGCAATACGGCTTATGGACAATCCCAGCAGGTTTTATGGAAATTGGAGAAACGGTTGAGCAAGGTGCAAAAAGAGAAACATTAGAAGAAGCCGATGCCACCGCAATCAATCTAAAACTGTATTGCATTTATGACATCCCTGTAATTGGTCAGGTCTATATGTTATATCTGGCAAACTTACAAGATGGCAATTTTGGTGCAGGGCTTGAAAGCTTAGCATGTCAACTTTTTACAGAAGATGAAATCCCTTGGAGTAACATGGCGTTTGAGTCTAGCATCCGTTCTTTACGTCATTATTTTGCCGACCGTCAAACTTGCCAAAATTTTGCTGATTTTCCTTTACATCATGAGACAATCAGTACAGATTTTACAAAATAACACGCCATGCAAACTACCACCAGACCCCCTCATTCTAGCCCGTTGGTAACCACACCCACATCGGGTTTAACTAAGCCACAATACCTTATGTGGTTTAGGCGTGATTTGCGTATTCATGACAACACTGCATTAAGTGAATTATACCAATTAACAAACCAGCATGGTGCAAATGTATCCGCTGTTTTTTTTATCACCCCAAAACAATGGCTGCAACACAACATGGCATTAACGCAAGTTGACTTAATCTTGCGTACATTACCAAAACTTACTCGATTATTGTACTTACAATTTAATATCCAACTTAATGTTTTTGTAGAACAAAGTTTTGCCGATTGTACTAAAAAACTTGCAAGCTTTTGTAAACAACAACATATACAACAGGTTTTTGCCAATCAAGAATATGAGCTAAATGAGATACAGCGTGACCAGCAAACTAGCAACAAACTAACAGAATTAAATGTTGATTTTAGCCTATTTCATGACCAATGTATTTTGCCACCAAGCACCGTACTCACCCAAGATGGGCAAATGTATAAAGTATTTACCCCATTTTACAAACGCTGGTTACAACAATTAGAGCTTAACAATATGACACTTGCCCATATTGAACCAACTAAGCACCCAGTCAAAAACAACCATCAAACAGATGAAACGTTAAAAAAACTTTTAAATAGACTAAAAAATACGACACAACACATTTTAAGCAAATATCAACAAAACTGGCTTAATAAACTATCAAACTCCAACCAAACCCCACAAACAAACCTTAATAATAGCAACTACTACAAAGATATTAAGCAGCTGCTAACAAACTGTAAAAATGAGTTCCCTGCGGGAGAAATAAACGCTTGCCATCGCCTTGATCAATTTATCAACAAAGATATTTTAAATTATGACATCGCCAGAGATACCCCTGCTACAAAGTCAACCAGTGGATTATCACCTTACTTAACCATTGGTACTATTAGCCCAAGGCTGTGTTATCTGCAAGCATATAAAAGGCTACATAATAGCAGCAACAATAGTAACAATGCCCACGGCAGTGCTCAGCATAGCACTGATGTTTTACGTTGGATAAGTGAGTTAGCTTGGCGAGATTTTTATCGGCATCAGTTAGTCGCTAAGCCAAACCTTATTAAGCATCACCCCTTTTATCCAAGCATAGATGCTAAAGTTAATTGGTCATATGACAAAGCAGCATTTAATCGTTGGTGCTTTGGATACACTGGCTTCCCTATTGTCGATGCCGCTATGCGGTGTTTAAATGCAACAGGCTTTATGCACAATCGCTTGCGGATGATTGTTGCCATGTTTTTAACTAAAGATTTGCTAATAGACTGGCGTTTAGGTGAGCAATATTTTATGCAAATGCTTATAGATGGTGATTTTGCCTCTAACAATGGCGGTTGGCAGTGGAGTGCATCAACCGGCACAGATGCTGCTCCTTATTTTAGGATTATGAATCCGTTTAGCCAAAGTAAAACTCATGACAAAGACGCTATTTTTACCAAAACATGGTTACCAGAACTTAGCAATGTGCCTGCCAACATATTGCATGATGAAACAAAACTGCGTAAGTATTTAACAAAAAACCCAAACATTGACTATCCAATGCCTATCGTTGAGCATAAACAAGCAAGATTAAGGGCAATAGAACAATTTAAACAAAGCTAACATCCTGCTAAAAAATATAAAAGTATAAAATAAGAAACAATACACCGCTAAACTATTGCTTATTTAGTTAAGTTTAAATACCATAGTCAAATTACCCTTAAAACCATCATTTAACGCTTTAACAAGGTAACACTCGATGAAAGCCAGTAATTTTTTATTCTCAACATTAAAAGAAAACCCAAGTGATGCAGATATTATATCTGCCCAGCTTATGCTCCGTGCTGGTTTAATACGCAAACTTGCCTCTGGCTTATATGTTTGGATGCCAATGGGTCTGCGTGTTTTACAAAAGATTGAACGCATTGTTCGAGAAGAAATGCAAGCAATTAATTGCCAAGAATTATTAATGCCCATGACACAACCTGCAGAACTTTGGCAAGAGTCTGGACGTTTTGAAGACTATGGTGCAGAGCTCTTACGCTTTAAAGACCGCCATAACCGTGACTTTGTGCTGGGTCCTACGCATGAAGAAGTTATCACCGATATTGCACGCAATGAACTGCGTAGCTACAAACAACTGCCAATTTCTTTCTTTCAAATCCAAAGTAAATTTAGGGATGAAATCCGCCCACGTTTTGGTATTATGCGTGCCCGTGAGTTTACGATGAAAGATGCTTATTCGTTTCATCTTAACCAAGAATCTTTAGCCCAAACTTATGAAGACATGTACCGTGCATATTGCAACATATTTGACCGTTTGGGCTTAGAGTATCGCCCTGTACAAGCAGATACTGGCTCAATTGGTGGCTCAGCATCGCATGAGTTTCAGGTGCTAGCAAACAGTGGTGAAGACGACATTGTATTTTCTGACAGTTCAGACTTTGCGGCTAATATAGAACTTGCCGAAGCAATCTGCACCGATGTACGCCCTACGCCAACACAAACGCCAAACGATGTCGATACCATTAATATGCCAACTTGTGAACAAGTTGCTGAGTATTTAGGCATCCCTTTAGCACAAACCGTTAAAACCCTTATTGTGCAAGGTATACCAGAACTAAACAAAGAAGGCAAAGTGGTTAATCAACCGCTTGTTGCGGTGGTTTTACGAGGTGATCATAGCTTGAATGAGGTTAAGGCAGAAAAAATTAAAGCAATTGCAACACCACTACAAATGGCGACTGAAGAGCAAATGAAAGAAGCAGGACTGATTAAGGGATACATTGGTGTAAACCCACTTGATATTGAACATCTACCAGTATATGTTGACCGTGCTGCAGCCGCTTTAGCAGACTTTGTTTGCGGTGCAAATGTCATGGATAAACACACCACAGGTATGAACTGGGAGCGTGACGCCCAAATTACCGAGGTTGTAGACATTCGTAACGTGGTTGAAGGTGATCCCTCACCAGACGGTAAAGGCACACTAAACATTAAACGCGGTATTGAAGTTGGGCATATCTTCCAATTAGGTGATAAATACTCTAAAGCATTAAATGCGACGGTACAAGACCCAAATGGCAAGCCTGCAACTATGATGATGGGTTGCTATGGTATTGGCGTTAGCCGTATCATTGCGGCATGTATTGAGCAAAACCACGATGACAAGGGTATTATTTGGCCAAAAACAGCCAATCGGCAAGATTCAATTGCACCTTTTGATGTTGCCATTGTGCCAATGAAATCTAAAGAAGACACTGTCATGAATACGGCAACTGCCCTATATGAAGCGTTAAAAGCCAAAGGCATAAATGTTATTTTAGATGACCGTAATGAACGCCCAGGCGTTAAATTTGCTGATTTAGAGCTCATTGGTATCCCGCACCGTATTGTTGTATCCGACCGTAATTTGGCAGAAAATAAATATGAATATGTTTTCCGTCAAGATGGTGAAAAACAATTACTAAGCCGAGAAGAAGTTATTTCTAAAGTATGTGGTTAATTATGGAAGTTACCTGAAACCTAATTGGCAAAAATATTGGCAAAAATGAAGCCCTAATTTTATTTAGGGCTTTTTTATAGCACTCACTATGATTGCCTAACTTAATAAAAATTAGATTGGTCGTTAGACCTTAATCAAAGCTCTACTGATAAAGTCTTTGTGATACTCATCAATGGTTTTTTTGATTTTATATACGTTTAACTTACTGTTATATCTCATGTTTCTAGTCTATCAGTTTTGGTCTGCTAGTCTAGAGCCCAAAATACCATATCCTTATAAAAAACAAGAGTTAATATCAAATGCGACAACTTAAGTCACCCAGTTTTAAGCCAATAAAAAACCGCTCTTAAAAAGAGCGGTTTTTATGATTAAATTATCTAAACTCAGCAATTACAATTTGCTAGTCATCTCAGGTACTGCTTCAAATAAATCAGCTTCTAAGAAGTAATCTGCAACGCCTGCAATTGGGGCTTCAGGGTCGGTGTTAATAGCAACAATCACTTTAGAGTCACCCATACCTGCTAAGTGCTGGATTGCACCAGAAATACCACAGGCAATATATAATGATGGTGCAACAACTTTACCAGTTTGACCAACCTGCAAATCGTTTGGTACAAAACCAGCATCAACTGCAGCACGTGATGCACCAACGGCGGCACCCAGTTTATCTGCTAGTGGTTCAATTACTTTTTCAAAGTTTTCGCCACTTGCCAACGCACGACCACCAGAAACAATGATTTCTGCCGAGGTTAGTTCTGGGCGGTCAGACTTAGCCAGCTCTTCACCAACAAATGATGACTTGCCTAAATCAGGTGCTTGTGCTACTGCTTCTACCGCTGCACTACCACCCTCGGCAGGGGCTGCATCAAACGCTGTACCACGCACAGTGATAATAAGCTTATCTTCACTAGACTTAACCGTTGCAGTTGCGTTACCTGCATAAATTGGGCGGTCAAAGGTATTTGCATCAACCACAGCTGTAATGTCAGAAATCATGCTAACATTTAATAATGCGGCAACACGTGGCATAAAGTTTTTACCCGTTGTGGTTGCAGATGCAACAACATGACTATAATCACCCGCTAGCTCAGTTACAAGCAAGGATACATTTTCTGCTAATTGGTTTGCATAAGCAGCATTGTCTGCTAGCAACACTTTGCTAACACCTGCGACTTTAGCAGCTTCATCTGCTACTGATTGACAACCAGAACCAGCAACTAATACGTGAACATCGCCACCCATTTGAGTAGCTGCTGTGATTGTGTTTAAAGTTGCCTTTTTAAGACTGGCATTGTCATGTTCTGCATATACTAAAATTGCCATTATTCTTATTCCTTAAAATATAGTTAGTAAACGATTGAATTAAATAACTTTTGCTTCATTTCTTAGTTTATCAATCAACTCATCAACAGATGCAACCCTAATACCTGCTTGACGCTCTGCTGGTGGTACCACCTTAACTGTTTCAAGTTTAGAAACCATTTCCACACCATAATCTGCTGGTGTTTTTTCATCTAGTGGTTTCTTCTTAGCCTTCATAATGTTAGGCAGTTTTGCATAACGAGGTTCATTTAGGCGTAAATCAGTAGTAATAATTGCTGGCAAATCTAATGCAACCGTTTGCAAACCACCATCAATTTCACGTGTTACAGTTGCTTTACCATCTGCAATTTTCACTTCTGAAGCAAATGTCCCCTGACCCGCATTCATCAATGCAGCCAACATCTGACCTGTTTGGTTGTTGTCATCATCAATTGCTTGTTTACCCAGTAGTACAACTTCTGTACCTTCTTGCTCGGCAATACCTTTTAAGATTTTTGCGATCTGTAATGGGTAAGCTTTTTCCTCAGTTTGTACTAAAATACCACGGTCTGCACCCAGTGCCAAAGCACCACGGATTTGTTCTTGAGCTTCTTTAGGACCAATTGAAGCAACAATAATCTCATCAACAATACCTGCTTCTTTTAAACGAACTGCTTCTTCTACAGCAATTTCACAAAACGGGTTGATAGACATCTTTGTGTTTGTTAAATCAACACCTGAGTTATCGGCCTTTACGCGTACCTTTACGTTATAATCAATCACACGCTTTACAGCGACTAATGCTTTCATACGTTCCTCTTTATCTTTGCTTGTTTTACAAAAAATCCCAATAGCAGTATAGCAATTACTCAGCACTTAACCAAGTAAAAGATAACTATTATTAATAAATATAATGCGATGAGTGCCATTTTTGGTCAAGATAGCTATGTGAATCTATGGTCACTTTTTATTTGCCTATCTTTAAAATAATAACTTAAATTCTTTATCAAAAAAACCAAACTGACAATCAAATGATTTAGCTATCAAATTAGTTGTGGTGCAACCCATGGCAATACCAACAAACCGATACATAATAACAAAAATACCATAGCAAAGGCTTGGCTATATTCTATATAAGGTTTTGGTATGATGATATCTTCTGCAGAATTTGGTATCTCATTAGTGCTGATGAGACGTGTGACATAAATCCAACCATATAAACTATATATCATATACACTACTGGTACCACCTTATAGATAGGCGACATTTCAACAAAATATAATATTGTGCCAGAAACAAAAAACCATAATGTTTCTAAAGTAGACCCTAAATAAAACCAAGTTGAATTTGGCATTTTACCTTTAGTCGATATCAGTTTATTGCCTCCCATCCAGATAACAATAGCAACAAATATACTAATAACAATATAAATAGATGTAAACGAGAAGGTAAAATTTAAAAACTGCAATTGGGACATTTAAAACTGATTTCCTGTATTTTATTTTTTAGTCGCGATTGTTTGGTGGTGGTTGTTTTGGATATTACAAATAAACCTGACAGCATTTGTAGGCTGCGTAATTATTATTAAGATAAAAGAATATTAAGATCTTAAAACTAATAAAAGATTTATTTAATAACCTTATTTAGTACTTTGCCAAGTAATATTTTTTTAACAACACTTCAAAAAATAACGTAAAACCCCTCACTATGATAGCACAGTAAGGGGTTTGATAGAGGATAGAACGGTTTAGATATTGAAAAACTAAAAATTAGTTTTTAGCTTTATCGATGATTTTGTTAGAGCCAATCCAAGGCATCATCGCACGTAATTTAGCACCAGTCTGCTCGATTGGATGTGCAGCATTGTTACGACGACGTGCTGTCATGCTTGGGTAATTAGCCATACCTTCAGCAATAAACATTTTAGCGTATTCACCCTCTTGGATACGTTTTAGTGCATTGCGCATTGCTTCACGAGATTGCTCATTAATAACTTCAGGACCAGTGACATATTCGCCATATTCTGCATTGTTACTAATTGAGTAATTCATGTCTGCAATACCACCCTCAAACATTAAATCAACAATCAATTTTAGCTCGTGCAAACACTCAAAGTATGCCATCTCTGGGGCATAACCTGCTTCAACCAAAGTTTCAAAGCCCATTTTAACCAACTCAACTGCACCACCACATAGTACCGCTTGCTCACCAAACAGATCTGTTTCTGTCTCATCTTTAAAGGTAGTTTCGATAATACCAGAGCGACCACCACCAACGCCAGAAGCATAAGATAAAGCAACTTGTTTTGCTTGACCAGAGGCATCTTGATAGATTGCAATAAGATCTGGGATACCACCACCACGTACAAACTCACTGCGTACTGTATGACCTGGTGCTTTTGGTGCAACCATAATAACGTCTAAGTCTTTGCGTGGTTCTACTTGGTTGTAATGAATGGCAAAACCGTGAGCAAATGCAAGGGTTGCACCTTGTTTAATGTTTGGTTCAATCACCTCTGCATATAGTTCACGCTGAAACTCATCTGGCGTTAAAATCATAACAACATCAGCAGATTTAACCGCTTCTGGTACTTCTGCAACCTTCAAACCTTCATTTTCTGCTTTTGTCCAAGAGCCAGAATCTTTGCGTAAACCAACAGTAACATCTACACCAGAATCTTTAAGGTTTAGTGCGTGTGCATGACCTTGAGAACCATAACCAATGATAGCCACTTTCTTGCCTTGGATGATTGATAAGTCACAGTCTTTATCATAAAAAATATTTAAGCTCATTATACTTTCCTTATTAAATGCCAACTTAATTAAATACTAGCCAGCCGTTTTGTTAATATATTTTCTGACATTATGCCAGTTGGTTCATAAACCAGTTATTCATTCAATAATGCTACAAAAAACTTAGTTTATAGCATCATCATAAAGTTTGATATATCATTATTTACTTAGTAAAGCTTTAAAAAACTAAAGGTTAAGCACCTTTTCACCACGTGCAATGCCAATAATCCCAGAGCGAACCACTTCTAGCACTTTATCTTTGCCAATGATATCAATAAAGGCATCCAATTTAGCAGTATCACCCGTTATTTGAATACTGTATAAATTGGCAGACACATCAACAATCTGTGCACGAAAAATATCAGCACTGCGTTTAATTTCTTCACGCATACTGCCAGACGCACGCACTTTAATTAGCATAAGCTCACGCTCAACGTGGTGAATATCTGACAAATTAATAACTTTAATCACTTCAACAAGTTTATTTAACTGTTTCGTGATTTGTTCAATGTTATCTGGCGAGGTAACGGTTGTTAAGTTTAAACGAGAAATTGTTGGATCATCTGTTGGTGCAACGTTTAACGTTTCAATGTTATAACCCCGCTGTGAAAATAAGCCAACAACTCGAGATAGCGACCCTGACTCATTTTCCATCAATACTGAAATCAAATGTTGTTGTTTCATTAGGTACGCTCCCCTTTTGATAACCACATATCACGCATAGATTGCCCTGCAACCTGCATTGGGTATACATGCTCATGTTTATCGATATATACATCAATAAATACTAATTTGTCTTTAAGTGCCATCGCTTCGGCAAGTTGCTCTTCTAACTTGTTTGGATCGGTTATTTTAATCCCCACATGATGATAGCTCTCTGCAAGCTTTTTAAAGTCTGGTAATGACTTCATGTATGATTGGGCATGGCGACCTTCATAAATCATATCTTGCCACTGCTTAACCATACCTAATTGGGCATTATTTAGGTTTAAAATTTTAACAGGGATATTATATTGCAAACAGGTAGAAAGCTCTTGGATATTCATTTGAATAGAGCCCTCGCCTGTGATACAAACAACATCTCTTTCTGGATTTACAAGCTTAGCCGCCATAGCATATGGCAGACCAACGCCCATTGTACCTAAGCCGCCAGAGTTTAACCATTGGCGTGGTTCGTCATATTTATAATATAACGCAGCAAACATCTGATGCTGACCAACATCACTGGTAATAATGGCTTTACCATTGGTTACTTTATACAACGCCTCAACCGCATGTTGTGGCTTAATGCTATTTTCACCTGCTTTTATTAACGCTTCAGAAGGGTTATCATAACGCAAACCATGACGATGTCGCCACTGTACGATTTGGTTCCACCAATCTTCTAACGCTTTTTCATCAATCTTACTTTCTCTTGCCTCAATCGCTGCCTGCATTTTATTCAATACATTTTTTACATCACCAACAATTGGGATATGTGCATGAATGGTTTTAGAAATTGACGTTGGGTCAATGTCAATATGAATCACGGTTGCATTAGGGCAAAACTTTTTAACATTATTGGTTACACGGTCATCAAAACGTGCACCAACGGCTAAAATAACATCGGCATGGTGCATGGTCATATTGGCTTCATAAGTGCCATGCATCCCTAACATACCCAAAAACTGACGGTCAGAACCAGGATACGCACCTAAACCCATTAAAGTATTGGTGACAGGCAAATTTAGATATTTAGCAAGTTTGGTTAACGCCTCATGTGCATTACCTAAAATTACACCACCACCAGAATAAAGCACTGGACGTTTTGCTGCTAATAATGCATCAACTGCCTTTTTTATTTGACCAGCATGCCCTTTAACTGAAGGCTGAAAAGAACGCACATAAACTTCATTAGGATATTCATAAGGATATTTTTCATTTGGGGCAGTCATATCTTTTGGCACATCCACAACCACCGGACCAGGGCGACCAGAAGCAGCAATGTGGAATGCCTTTTTCATGATTGTTGGTATCTCACGTGGGTCACGAACCTGAAAGCTGTGTTTCACAACAGGGCGAGAAATACCAACCATATCACACTCTTGGAAAGCATCTTCACCAATTAAGCTTGTTGGAACCTGACCTGTGATAACAACCATAGGGATTGAATCTGTAAATGCGGTTGCAATAGCAGTTACCGTGTTGGTAGCACCTGGACCTGAAGTTGCCAACACAACCCCTGTACGCCCTGTTACACGAGAATAAGCATCTGCCATATGCCCTGCCGCTTGTTCATGGCGTACTAAAATATGTTCGATTTTATCTTGTTTAAAAACCTCATCATAAATGTGCAATACAGCACCACCGGGGTAGCCAAAAATATAGTCTATCCCCTCATCTATTAAAGACTGCACCAACATCTCAGCACCTGATAACATTGGCAAGTCATTTTGTTGTGTTTGTTCAGTTTGAGTCACTGTAATCCCCTTACATTATTGGTAAGCAAATAAATTGGTAAGCAAATAAACTGGTAAAAGATTAATCACCGTAAAATAGACGATTTAAAATTAAACTAAAAAATACAACTATTTACTTAATAATCGTTTACTAAAAAATCATGTGGATACAGTAATATAGAAAAATATTGCTAGGACAAATATGAGGTATGAAAGGATTAAAATTGCAATATTTATAAAATAAAAACTGACAAAACAACGATAAATTTTGTTGTTAATATCAATTTAAAAAAATACTACATTAGTCACTGTTAACCGATAAGCCCAACACTATAAACGAGTTACTTTTTTAAGTTACTGTTATAGCCACATTGTAATATCTGCCAAGTAACAAACGGTAATTTGCCCTTATTTAGATAGTTACAAGCAATCCATATAAACATATAAGTATGAATTACTGACCAATTTATATATTGCTATATTCTATATTTTCTTGCAACTTTGTCAATAAAATTATCTTAAAGCACTTAATAACTTTTTATTATAATGAAAACATAAGCATGACGTTTGTTATCAAACAACACTAAATAACCAGCAAACCAGCCATTACTCTCACAATTGCCATTTCCATATCATCTGTTTGCATGCCACATTCCCCTACCTTTTGGGCAAGCACATCGCCTGCTTGACCATGAATAAGTACTGCTTGCCGCAAACTTTTTTGGACACTTGTTAAGTTGTATTGTGCTTGTAACCCTGCTAGCATACCAGCCAAAATATCCCCCATACCAGCTGTTGACATCCCTGCATTGCCCACATCACAAACATACATTTGCTCATCTTCATATACAACACTACCAGCACCTTTTAACAACCAATTGCCGCCAAAAATCTCTACCGCTTGATTAACTGCTGCTAGCCGACTTTCTTCTATCTGTTTGCTGCTGATACGTAATAACCTTGCCATTTCTCCCGTATGTGGCGTAAAAGCAACAAACTGATTAACTGCATACTGTTTTATCTTTTCAATCAAACTATTATTTTCTAACATTAAACTTGCTAGATGATATAAACCATCGGCATCTATCACGAGCTTACAGTTTGCTTGCATAGCACGCTCTACGCTTTGAGCAAATAGACTTTGTGCTGATTTTTCTCGCCCCAAACCCATGCCTATCGCTACCACATCGGTTTGGGCAAACAAATACCCCATGGCTTGTGGGTTATGCAAGTCCACTACCATTGCATTGGGTTTATTTGTCAGCACAGCACTGTGATAGTCGGCATGGCAGGCAACACTAACCTTACCCGCCCCAACCGCAAATGCCCCAGTTGTTGCTAAAATACTTGCCCCACCCATGCCATTTGCAAGCTTGGTCTTATTACCACCCACGATCAACACATGCCCAAAACTGCCTTTATGACTGTTTGACTGACGAGGCAAAATTGAATAAGCATGCGTTAAACGCGTTGCCTTGGGTTTTATCTGTTTAGATGAGGGTAAAGGAATAAGTGGCAATGTAACCACTCGCCCAGCATGGTCTTTACCATCTTTCATAAATAAGCCTATTTTATTTGCTAGCAAGCAAAGGGTAATATCGGCACAAATGGCAACATCATTAAATACTTGCCCGGTGCTGGCAACCAAACCACTTGGGATATCCACAGCAATGGTAATTTTTTTAGGGTTAAAATAGTCAGTTAGCTGATTAACTTGTGTAATGGCGGTGGCATAGTCATCCGTTGGCTCTCTATCTAACCCAATGCCAAATAATGCATCAATATGTACATTTGCTGAAAATACAGCATATTCTTTAATTACCTCTTTGTGCCATTTAATCGTTTTTATACCATGCTCTATAGCAATTTTTTTGGCATGTTTACTATCTTTGGTAGTTGCCTCAGCAACTTCTACAACCGTTGCTTGCCAGCCAAATTGACATAAGTAATAAGCCAATAGCCAACCATCACCACCATTATTGCCGCTACCCGTCCATACGCAGGCTTTTTTATCCGTTAAATTTTCATTTATCCATGTTGCCATTTGCCAACTGGCTTGCTGCATCAAGCCAAAACTTGGGTTGCCCGCTTTAAACCAGTCTTGTTCAATCTGGTAAATTTGTTGACTGGTGTAAAGTGCTGTATCATTCATGCTTATCCCCGCACTTTTTATTTTTTGCTGAAAAATATCTGATTTTTCCATCATAATATCTCTTATAAATATTTTATGTATCTAACAAGTGGTTAACTATAATCGAGTACAACTACATTTAAAATTTAAAAGGCTCTAGACTAGCAGAAACAATCTGATAGGCTAGAAACATGAAGTATAACAGTTGCTAAATCTATAAACTTGACAAGATGTTAAGATATTTAATACAGAAGCTATGCTTATTTCAAAACATAATCGCAAAGTTTTGCTTTGACATACTTTAAAATACTTTATCTCTTAATTATACGGTGATTTTATCTCTATTTTTATAAAATTACGGTAAAATGCAATAAAAATAACCGCTTAACATTACCTTATTAGCATTGCCTTATGCCCAGCAATCAACAAATAGCCACGCATACCCTGTTTACTTCAACAGACGAGGTTAAACAATGGATACAGCAGCAAGCCTGTGAACTAGGCTTTGCTGATTGTGGTTTTTTATCAATCAATCACCCACTATTTGCCAAACAAATAACCCATCTTAAAAAATGGCTAGAAAAAGGCTATGAAGGTCAACTCAAGTTTTTGCACAATCATCATGACTTGCGTGCAGACCCTGCTAAGCTAGTAACAGGTACAAAAACCATAATTAGCGTACGTATGGATTACCTTGCCGAAAAAACAGCCCCAAGAAAAGTCGAAGATAACAACCACCCAAACACCGCTATTGTAGCACGTTACGCACGTGGCCGTGATTATCACAAAATCATGCGTAGCAGATTAAAAAAACTTGCCAAACGTATTGAAGCACAACTCCCCAATTGGCAACATTTAAATATTAATGGTGAGGCACAGTTTGTATTTCGTCCCTTTGCTGATTCTGCCCCTATTTTTGAACGAGCCATTGCTGATGCAGCTGGATTAGGTTGGACAGGTAAACACACATTGTTAATCAACAAACAAGCTGGCTCTTTTTTTGTTTTGGGTGAACTGTTTATTAGCCTTGAACTATCAGAAGACCAACCTGTTACTCCCCATTGTGGCAGTTGCCAAGCTTGTATTGACATTTGTCCAACCCATGCTATTGTTGAACCCTACCAAGTTAATGCCAGTGCCTGTATCTCTTATTTAACCATTGAACACGATGGACCAATACCAGAAAAATACCGTAAAGCAATGGGTAATCGTGTTTTTGGATGTGATGATTGCCAACTGGTTTGCCCTTGGAATCGTTATGCCAATTTGACCACTGTAGATGATTTTATCCCTCGTCACAATTTAGACAGCCTAAGTTTAATGGACTTATGGAACTGGACAAAACAAGACTTTGACACCTTTACCCAAGGCAGCCCCTTACGTAGGACTGGTTATATTAACCTGTTACGCAATGTTGCAATTGCACTTGGTAATGCACCACACGCTAATAAAATAGTACAAGCATTGCAAAATAAACTTGGTAAACATGGCGATATGCTAGATGAACATATTCATTGGGCAATCACACAACAAACCTCAAAATAACCATCAAAAAATAGTAATCAAAAAAATGCCCTCAAATTATTTTGAAGGCATTTTTGATTGCATAATTTTTTTAATTACGCAAAACTATGAAGGGATACGTAAAACTTGACCTGGATAAATTTTATTAGGATCGCTAAGCATTGGTTTGTTAGCTTCAAAAATTTTCATATAATCTGCTGCACCATAATGCGCTTTTGCAATTGCCAATAATGTGTCGCCAGATTTTACGGTGTACATAGTTGATTCAGGTTCTGCAACCTTAACTTCAATATGGTCAACAACTTGTGCAACATTTTGTACATTACCAACCGCAATGATGGCTTTTTCACGGTCTGCTTGTGTTGCAGCCACACCAATAATTTCAGCAGTATCTGTATTGCCATTGTATTTTACTTTTAAATTATCAATTTCAACATTTTGATCTTGGATACGTTTAAGTAAAATGTTAGCAATTGATTGTGCTGATGGTTCTGAATTAATATCCGCTTCTGTTTCTTTGTTTGCTGATTCATCACGGTTAAAAATTTTATCACCAATATCTTTTGCAAAACTAAAAATTCCCATTTTTATACTCCAATTTATGTTTTAAAAATTTATTGTAAAAAGCTTACACTTAAATAAAACATTCAAGTTTTTTATCGCTTGTTTTGAGTATAGCAGAACTTATATAACAATCTAATAAAATAATGTTGAATATTGTTGCTAAATCTAGCATTTCATAACACATCAAACATACAAAAAAGACCAAATAGCAAATTGCTAAATGGTCTTTACTGAGCTATGCTTTTTATAAGCTAAGCACAAAACAAATTACAGTTTATCAGCAACATAATCAATTGCTTTTTGCACTGTTGTCAGTTCTGCTGAGTCTTCATCTGGAATTGTGATACCAAAATCGTTTTCAAAAGACATCACAAGCTCTACTAAGTCTAGAGAGTCAGCACCTAGATCTTCCATGAATGAAGCATCATTGCTAATTTCATCAACATTTTTGCCTAATTGTTCAGCAACTGCTGCTTTAACTTTTGATTCAATTTCTGTACTCATAAAAAATCTCCATTGTTATTGAGTATATAATAAATTGGGTAATATTGTGGAACTCATTTGGCTATAAAAATACTTTAAGCTAAGAATAAATTTACTCTGTGCCTTTGTATATTAAGCCATATCCAAAAAACAATATCACCTACTTTTATTTAATAATGTAGAACATTATAACACTATTTTAAAACAGTTTACACTCGTTCACAATAAAATTTATATTTTTTTTGCCTGCAGATGTTTCTACTCCATATTTCATTTATGTCTTAACCTGACAATGCACTTTAATTAAACTAAAAAAATACCGCAAATATGTTATCATTAGCATCACACTCATATTGTAAATTAGATAAAATCATTGAGTGAAAAGAGTGAAAATTTGAACAGAACCATAGTCCATTCGATGACAAGTTAACCCTAAAAATAACATCCTTCAATTAAATTAAATAGCTTTATATAAACAAAAGAGACAAACATGACAGGTTCATTATTTATCATCACTGCTGCTTCTGGCACTGGTAAAACCTCATTAGTAAAACAACTTATTGAAAATAACAAAAATTTGACCGTTAGCGTATCACACACTACTCGCAAACCAAGACCAGGGGAAGTTAACGGACAACAATATCACTTTACGACAGTTGATGAATTTAAAAAAGGCATTGAGGTAAATCAGTTTTTGGAATATGCAGAAGTTTTTGGCAATTTTTATGGCACTTCTGCCCAAAAAGTCAATGCTCAGCTTGCACAGGGGATTGATGTCATATTAGAAATTGACTGGCAAGGCGCTTTACAAGTTAAAGAACAGCTTAAACACTCTGACATTACCCCAATTATGATTTTTATTTTGCCGCCAAGTAAAGAAGCATTAAAACAACGTTTATCTAACCGAGGGCAAGATAGCGAAGAAGTTATACAAACCAGACTGGCAGGTGCAGTAACAGAGATGCGACAATATAAAAACTTTGATTATATTATTATAAATGATGACTTTAATACCGCTTATGACGAACTTAAAGCTATTATTATTGCAAATCGTCAAACACTTAAAAAACAACAAACTACACACGGTGATTTAATTAATAGTTTAATTACCGATTAAATTAAAACATATGCCAACTCAATCATAAAACAAACAAAACCTCATAAATAACGGTTTAAAAAAGTCATATTAATTGCTATAATTACTGGCTAACTATTGTAAGATTAATCTTAAATTTGATAAGGGCTTTATATGGCACGCATTACTATCGAAGACTGTTTAGAAAAAATTGACAACCGTTTTGAACTCATTTTGGTTGCTAGCAAGCGTGCTCGTCAGTTAGCTAAAGGCATTGCAGAACCATTAGTAGAAATAGATAACGACAAACCAACTGTGCTAGCACTGCGTGAAATTGCTGAAGGTAAAATTGACCAAGACATTTTATTACAACCAGACTACGATGTTGCAACCAACAGCCTTGATTTAGCATTGTCATCAAACAATGGGTTTTAATTCCCAAATAGTATAAAATATAAATAAATCCACAGCTTTTTTTTGCTGTGGATTTTTATTATTTATCATTGACATAATAAGACTTTGGCATTAAGTTAGTATAGTGAACAAACTGAATTTGTGGTACGGTGTCAAACCTGACCACCTACAGTATAGGTCAAGTAATGTAGGTCAGGTCAAACTCGCTCGAAGTGTTAGTTATACATCTTCGCCCGTTTTTCTTGTGCCGCTTTCTCATTTCGCTTACTATAGTTATGCCAAAGCGTTTGACAAGTTTAAATTGATAACTTTCCAAGCCAAAATAATTAAGCATCTAACTGCCACCGCATTAATGCGGTTTTTTTATCTAGGTTTTACCAATTTCCTAATCAGATAAAATGCTAATAAGGAATATTATATAAAACATGCAACCAGCTGATAGCAAAGACGTAGATATCCGTAAAAAAAAGTTTAGCCATTATTTAGTAAATGAAGCTCAACAAAGCCTAATGCTGTCTGTTGGTTACTTAACTTATGATGAACAAACCGATATTATTGATGCTTGCCACTTTGGTGATATTGCACATATTAAAGATAAAAGAAAATCTGGTGAGCCATATATCACTCATCCTATCGCCGTTGCCGAAATCTTGGCAGGCTTTAAACTCGATAAAGATACCATCATTGCTGCTATTTTGCACGATACGGTAGAAGATACCGAAGTAAGCCTGCAAGATTTAACCCAAAAATATGGTGTACAGGTAGCAAAGTTAGTTGATGGTGTCACTAAACTCAAGTCATCTTCACAAAACAAGCGACAAAACAAGGCTGCAACCTTTCACAAAATTTTAACCGCCACTTTAAATGACCCTCGTGTTTTAGTCATTAAACTTGCTGACAGATTACACAACATGTCTACGCTAGGTGCAGTAAAGCGAGAAAAACAAAAATCAACCGCACAAGAAACGTTAGATTTTTATATTCCTTTTGCTCGCGTTATGGGAATGAATGATCTTGCCGACCATATTGAAATGCTTTGTTATCGTAATCTAGACCCAGAAATGTACACCAAGCTATCTGATAAATTATTACAACATGGACTTGGTCGAAAATTTCGTAAAGATGAAATTTACGACTACCTACAAAGGCTGTTGCATGTAAAAAAACTGCATGGCCATGTCAAAATGCTAGATTATACCGTCGATATGTATCGCCAGTTTTTTAGAAACCGAGGCACAATTGATGAGCTGATTCGTCAATATGCATTTGAAATTGTGTTAGAAGATGTAAAATCTTGCAAAAATATTAGTAGTTACCTAATTAATAAATATAATATCCCAAATACCCAAATTTCTGATAATATCCGCAATCCCTTACCTGGGGGTAATCAATCGCTCACCCTTACTTATGTTTATCAACACAACACCATTAAAGTAACTTTGCTTACCCAAAAAATGCAAAAAGCAACAAGGCTTGGGATTATTGGTGCAGACAATGCTTCTGCAATTAGTCAGTCTGTTATCCAAGCATCACTGCGTAATATGAAGTCATTAGTAAGTGATGACATGAATGTAAATAACCCAAACATTGATGACGCTGTAGAAACCATTGATCAGTTAATGGACTATCTACACGAGCGTAAAATTCTTTGCTATAGCCCAAAAGGAAAAGCCTACGAACTGCCTCGGCACTCAACTGTATTAGACTTTGCTTATGCTGTAGGACCAAAAATAGGACACATTGCTATCTCTGGTAGCATTGATGGCAAACCATGTGACTTAGCAACTGTTGTGTACAATGGGCAAACGGTAGAAATTATAACCGATAAAAACAGCTTACCAAAAGCAGAATGGCTCGGCTTTGTTATCACCAGTAAAGCAAGAGAGCTAATCCAAAAATGGTTTAAGGCTCTACCTGATGAACAAAAAGTCACACAGGGTAAATTAGCCCTAAGCAGAGCCTTAAAAACTTACGATAAAGACTTAAATGACTTAACACAACATGACTGGCAAGATGTTTTAAACTGGCGCAAATTCAATAATAAAGATGATTTATTTTGGGCGATTAGTGCTGGTAAATTACTACCACAACTTGTGATTTCCCGATTATTGAGTGAAGAAGTGGAAGCTGCCAATGTGGTTAAAAACACATCTAACTGCATAGGACAATCTCAAAGCCTAATTGCCAATCTAGGAAGTGGCGTAGAAATTAGCTTCCCTAAATGCTGCAACCCCGTTTACGGCGACCCAGTTTTAGCCTATAACTCAAAACACCATGGTTTAGTGATTCATCGCCACAAATGTTATGAACTAGAAGAAGTACGCAAACGTTCTCCCAACCAAATATTTAAAATAATGTGGCAAACAGAACAAACATTGAGCAAAAGTATGCAAGGCGAGCGCCCTCACTTTCATTCATTTTTAAAAATATGTGCTCAAATAAATGAAGACCAATTGAGTGAAGCCATTTTACACTTACGCCAAATCAATGTAGGGGTCGAAAAGGTAGAATACCAAGAGGCTAATACCCTCTTATTTGTCATTATCCGCAGCCGCCAACACCTTGCCCATGCAATTCGTGAATTACGCAACTCATTAGGTTTCCCGAATATTATGCGTTTATATCAAGCACCAAACAGTTAATTTACAACATAAAAAAGGATAATAATATGTCACGCCAAACCATACATACAGAAAACGCCCCTGCTGCTGTCGGTACTTATTCACAAGCTGTTAAGGTGACGACAGGCAATAGCAGTATGGTTTATATTTCTGGTCAAATTGGGTTAAATCCACAAACTATGCAACTAGCAAAAGGGTTTGAGGCACAAGCCAAACAAGTAATGGATAATATTGAAGCGATTTGTAAAGCAGCAGGCGGTAGCCTCGCCGAAGTCGTAAAATTTAACGTATCTTTAACCGACCTTGCCGACTTTGATGCACTAAATGAACTGTTTGTTGCCCGCTTAACAGAGCCATACCCAGCTCGTGCCGCTGTGCAAGTTGCTGCCCTACCTAAAGGTGCCGTGGTTGAAATCGAATCTATTTTGTTCATCGAAAGCTAAAAATAGATTTTGAGTAAATGGCTTGGTTCTAAAACAAATTCATAATTTTAAAATACCCATCTTTTTGTAGAATAGATTGGGTATTTTAACATATTCTAACAAACCTTAATTAAGGGTAAACAACAAGGTAAACAAATTAGTGTTAAGATACATTTAGATTTTAATATAACTGCCAACTTTATATCAAATGTGGGTATTACTATCCAATCTGGATTTAAATTAGTACATGAAAACCAAGCTACAAAAACAAAAAAAATCAACTCTGAAAAAATGGTTACCTGCCATTATATTAGCTTTGTTTATACATTTGATTTTAGTCGCTTTTATTTTTTATAGCTATCAACATAAAACAGAAACTAAGCCAAAAGATGCGATAGTAATAACGCCTGTAACGCCCATTAAACCAGTACAAGAAATATCAATCATTGAAACTCAAGTTATCTCCCCTAACGCACTAAAAGATGAAGAAACTGGTAATACATCCAAAAAATCTGTAAATACAGCTACGAATACAACCAAACCATTGTCCAATCAACAAAACAAACAAACTAAAAATCATAATAATAATCTCCCCTCTATTACTAAACCAAACCAAGCCAACCAAGTATCACCTAACACTGGTACACAAAAAACCAAAACCCAAATAAATCATTCAAGTAGTGAAAAAATAAATACACTCCAAGAAAATAGCATTGAACAAACTCAGACCATCCATACTAAAAAAAATAGTGGCTCAGCATCTGGTGGTAATACAGTTGGACTGATAAAAGGAGTCGATATTCCTACCAATGAATACCAAGACCCAACCTCGGTTTTACAAGGAAATTATAAAAAAGTGAATGAACTTAAAGCTAAAATGGATGCCATCCATAAAGAAGAAAAAACAGCCTATGAGAAAATCAGTGATGGTGCTATTGCCATTAAGGAATTTAACAAACAAAACATCGAACAAGAACTGACCAACAAAAAAGAAAATGCAAGTCAATAGATATGTTGTAATAATGCCATACTTCTACTAAACACTAATTAATATAATAATTAAGTCTTTATAGCTACTTAAATTAACAGACATATAAACCCTATCTGGGCAGATATTATAAATAGCAAGGTTGTTGATAACAGTTGATACCAAGAATTAACATTCATTGGGCTGTTCTTTCAATCAACAAGGTGTTGCCCTTTATGCACACCACGCAATAGCCCATTATTAACAAATTGATTCACCCTTTCTAGTCTTTTTGGTGTTCCTACATCTACCCACTTATCATTTATCACTTCTGCAGTGACTTGATTGCTTGACATCGCTTTTATCAATAAAGGTGCCAGTGGTGTTGGTAAAGTATGGGCAACCGAACTTAAAAGTTGTGGATGGATAACACTCACACCTGCAAAGGTATATTTTTGCATGCCCTCTTCAACATTTGCACATGCCAGCCCATCTTGCAAAGCAAAGTCTCCATTGGGGTTATGCGGTGGGTTATTAACCAACAACAAATGTGCCAAGTAATTATTATCAAGTTGCGTTTGTGCAAGCTTGCTAAAATCATAGGTTGTCCAAACATCTCCATTTATTAAAATAAACGGTTCATTATCTAGTTTACCAGTTGCCAAGGCATTGGCAATGCCACCAGCAGTTTCTAAAGGTTCGTTATCTTCTACCGACCAACGGATATTTACCCCATATTGGCTACCATCACCCAAAAAATCTAATAATTTATCGGCAAGGTATGAACAATTGACTGTAATATTGATAATGCCCGCAGATTTTAACGCTAACAAGTGCCAACTAATAAGAGGCTGCCCAGCCACATCAATCATAGGTTTTGGTGTATGCAAAGTAAGAGGACGCATGCGTGTACCCTTTCCTGCTGCCAAAATCATGGCTTGCTTAATTTGCGTCATACTAATCCGCCTTTATAAACTTTTTACGATACGCTGGTATAACCACTAACTCTAACCAGTTTGTAAACGCCTCTGCCAATAATTGCAACTTACCGTGGGCATTATTTTTTAACCATTTTATTTCAAACAGCATGTCGTCCATTACTTTAGGGATATCTGCTAAATAGCGAGTTTTACCATCACGCTTTGCCAAACGCACAAAAATACCCAATACTTTTAAATGACGCTGTACGCCCATCACGGTAATATCATGATAAAACTCACTTTGGGTTGGTTTATTGTCAATTGTTAATATTAACCAAAAGTCGTTTATCCATTGACTAATTTTTTGTTCATTCCAATGTACATAGGCATCTCTTACTAAAGACACTAAGTCATAAGAATATGCACCAATCACCGCATCCTGAAAGTCAATCACACCTAAACGGCTATGGTCTTCTTTATCTAACATCAAATTACGGCTATGGTAATCTCGATGCACCACCACTTGTGGTTGTGCCAAAATTTGCTGGATAATCTGTTGTTTCAATACATGCCAAAGCTCAGCCTTTTCACCCAACTCTACCCCAATATAAGGCAAAAACCACTTGCTAAATAAGTCCATTTCTTGATTTAGCAATGCACTATCATAATCAGGAATCTGTGCTTGCTTACGTGCTTTATCAATATCAATTTGTTGCAATTGACTCAATGTTTGTATGGCTTGTTGATAATAGCCATCAATTTGCTTGGTTGTTGCATCCACTAATAAATGTGCAAATTCGGTTGTTCCAAAATCTTGCAGCATCAAAAAACCTGCATCCATGTCTTTTGCGATAATATTTGGCACGTTTATATAATCTGCCATTAACTCAGCAACTTTCACAAATTCGACAACAGACTCTTGCTCTGGCGGGGCATCCATTACAATATAAACTTTAGTGGCATGAGTTATGTCACAAGAGTCATCATAATAAATATAAACACGGTGATAACAGCGAAAACTTGCATCACCTGGCAGGCTTTCTACTTGATATTCATTTTCTGTAATGACACTTGCCAACCAGTCATGCAATTGGGCGTGGCGTTTTTGTTTGCTATGGTCTGCACTATTTGCATTGTTTGTTTGTTGCATAAAATTCGTTTGTTACCTAAAGATAGTAAAATTTTAATAAAAATTAATATTACTGTAATAAGTAAATTCAATTTACTTTATTTTTTAAGTATTACAGCAATAAACAAAGTGTCCACATAGTTTAGCGGATTTTAGTATCCATTGGCTATACTTATCCTTGCTATTTTGCTAAAGTAGCGATATTTACTTTGCTTTTATAGTTAGTCAATTATGACGATTCAATATCAGCAAGACTCACGAATTTATAAAATAGATATGCCACTACTCTACTCTCGACTTTTTAGCAGTATCCGTTTGGTTTTGTTTACCACAAAACCAAATAATACTTGCCCTATGATTAAAACAAAAAGTATTAAAACAACAGGGTTTGCCGTTTTATCTTTGGGGTTTGCCTCCATTACCCACGCACAAGATATAACAGATGCCCATGAGCCACAAAGTCAAACCACTAATTATTTGAGCAGTGATACTCGTTTATCTGATACAGCACGCCCTTTTGTGCCTGATATGGTAGAACAAAACACAAAGCAACAACTAGCTGATACAGTGATTACAACTGATAGCGAAGTCATCATAAAAGATGACCTAGCTAATAAAGATGTTCAAACCATTGAGCAAAAAAGCCTAAAAACTTTATCACAGTACTATCGACCTATCGATAAGTTCACTCAAGAACAACAAAAGCCGTCATGTAATGATACTGCTGATATTGACAAAAAAACGCCAATACAACAACCATATCATCAAGCAAAAAAAAGATATGAAAAGCTAACCAATGCCCCTCGTTGTAATGGTGTTTGGGTGTATCCAAACGCACAAAATAGTATGAACGGTGTGAACAATGATGATAATAGCAATTTAGCTAATAACTACAATAACAGCCCTAACAATAACCTAAGTGGTACCAAATTTCATAACACCGACTATGAAGGCAATCCCATCCCCTCTGGTTATATCCATGCCCGTGCTGACTATGGCTATTATGATAACAAAAATTATGCCGAGTTATCTGGCAATGTGATCATTAACCAAGATGAACAAATCATCCAAGCTCAAAAAGTCACCTTAGACTTAACAACAAACGTTGCCAATGCCAAAGGACAAGTCTTATTTAGCAACGGTGCCCCTAGTGTTACTGCCAACAATAGCACAAATAGACACTCTAATATGGATGGCAATGCTTCATTAAATGATATAAAAAACAATCAGCAAGGCGGCTTCATTGGTGTTGCCGAGCAATTAACCTATGACCCAAATAACAAGGTTGCAAAAGCAAAAGAGGTTGCTTTTGCAAATATACCAATGCAAGCTCATGGGTATGCCCAAAAAATGGCGAAAACAAGTGACAATCAATATGATTTACAAAAAGTTATGTTTAGCACCTGTTCACCCAACAAACGTAAATGGCATTTAGATGCAAACAATATTAAGCTAGATACCGACTCTGGTCGTGGCAGAGCATACAACACCACATTAAATGTTGCTGATATACCAGTTTTGTATCTGCCATATTTTAACTTTCCTATTGATGATAGACGCACCAGTGGTTTTTTAACACCAAATGCAAGCTTTAACTCAGAACGAGGTTTTGAGGTTAATATCCCTTATTATTTAAATCTTGCTGAAAATTATGATGCAACGCTTAATAGCCGTGTCTTTACTAACCGCAACCCAATGTTAAGCACTGAGTTTCGTTATTTAACCAATTCTTTTGGTGCTGGTCGCATGGTTGGTTCATACTTACCAAAAGACAGAAAATACAAAAATGAAGATCGCAGCAGTATTTTTTATGAGCACCTTTGGGCATCACCATACATAGAAAACTTAACGGCAGATGCAACATACAATTATGTATCTGACCCAGACTATATTGATGACTTTGATGATTTAAATCGCAATATCAACAACAATGCCAACTTACCCAGACGTGCCAGAGTTAACTATTTTAATGATTATGTAGATGCCGAGTTAAAGTTGGAGACCTATCAACAGCTAAAAGCAGAAGATGTTTATGGTAAACTAATTAAAGACGTTGACCGACCCTATGCTAAATTACCACAATTGATCGTTGATTATAGCCTACCGTCGTTTACCAACAACCCAAACAAAGCACAGCTTGGTAATATTGTGATTGATGGCACCCATGACACAGGCTACTTTAAAAAATCTATTAAAGATGGTTCAGGGATTGAAAAAAGTGGGTTGCGTATGTACAACAAGCTTAGTGCTAGTTATCCAGTCACCCGACCTTGGGGCTACATAACACCAAAGCTTAGCCTACAACACATTTTAGCCAGTTATGATACCGACAGCTTATCAGCAAATAATATTAACAAAGAAGATGCAACAAAATCCATTTTTGTACCACAAGCAAGTATTGATGCTGGTTTAACGCTATATCAAAAAGGTGTACCTTTTAAATGGCTAAAAAGTACAAAAGATCAGCAAAATGGCTACCAATTGCTAAGCCCACGCCTAAAATATACCTATGCACCTTTTAAAGAGCAAAATGACTTACCAAACTTTAACACCCGTGTTGCATCAATGAGCTATGACCAGTTGTATGCCGATACATGGTTTTTAGGACACGACCGTTTACAAGATTTGCATGCAATTACACCTGGTGTAAATTATCGTTACATCGATGCAACAGGTCGGACACGTTTAGATGCTAGTATGGCACAACAATTTTATTTAGATAGTGGTAAAGTATCACTCGATGACTTATCTGATGATGTAACCGATACTCAGTTATTTAATGAAGGCTCATCTGGCCTAGTAACCAGTATTAAAGCACAACCATATGACAACCTTTGGCTAGATATAGACACCGCATTGACCAATGATTATGATTTAAACTTTGTGACTTCTCAGCTAAGATATCAACCAACTAATAATAGCTTATTTAGCCTTGGTTGGACTGAACGGAAAGCAAATGAAAACACCAATCAATTGCCATTATCAGCGATAACTGCCTCGGCTATTATGCCAATAACTAATAAATGGCGATTAATGGCACAAGGACAATACAACACTTTCAGCAACCAAATGCTCGACTCTATTTATGGTGTGGATTATGAAGATTGTTGCATTGGGTTTTCCATTTATGGTCGTCACTATTATAATGACTTAGATTTGGATGACTCAACAAATTCGGTAATGGCAGAGCTTAGACTAAAAGGATTAAGTGATGATAGCAGCCGTTTGGCAAGACTGCTATCAAACAAAATTTATGGATTTGAGCCTGTGCAAGCCTCTTGGAAAAAATAAGATGCCAGTAAATGAAGTGTCAATCAGTAACGACTAATTGATACTTATCAAACCAAGATGCATCTCATCACAAGCTTAAAATAAAGATATATATCAAAAAATGAGGTAAATATGAAACATATCACAAAAAAAATATCTGCTGTAACCATCGCTATATTTGGTTTTACAGCATTACACACAGCAAATGCAGAAATCATGAGCGATGGTTTACTGGCAGTTGCAAATGACTCACCCATTTTAAAAAGTGAATTTAAAAATACCCTATCTCAAGTGCGTCAGTCATATCAAGCCGCAGGGCAAACCCTACCAAGCGACAACCAACTAAAACAAGAGGTATTAGATGGTTTAATTATCCAACACCTACAGTTTGATATGATAGAACGCTCTGGCTATCGCCCTAAAGATGTTGAAATAAACCGTAAAATGCTACAGCTTGCAAACGCACAAGGAATAAAATCTTTAGAAGATTTCCAAAAAAAACTAGATGCAAAAAATCCTGGTAAATACAATGCATTACGCAACCAAGTGATAAAAGAGTTATCATTACAGTCATTACAACAAAATTATATCTCTAACCGTATTAAAATTACTGATGAAGAAGCGGATGCATTTTTAAATTCTCCTCAAGGTCAACAAGCTATAGCAAATGCCAGCAAACAAATGACCTCTAGCTTAATTGTGCCAGAATGGCAAACACGCCATATTTTAATTAAAGTTGATGCCTCTCAAACACAAGAGGTTGCTAAACAAAAAATTGAAGAAATTTATAAGCAACTGGGTCAGGGAGCAGACTTTTCAACATTGGCATTAACCTATTCAGAGGACCCTGGGTCGTCAAAACGTGGTGGTGACTTAGGCTGGGTAAAAGAAGGTGTCATGGTTCCTGAGTTTGAAGCTATGATGAAACGCACGCCAGTAAAAAACTATTCAACGCCTTTTGCAACTCAATATGGCTGGCATATTTTACAAGTTGTTGATAAAAAAGAAAAAGACATAAGTAAACAAGTGTATCGTAGCCTAGCAAAAGATGTCATTTATAAAAACAAGGCACCACAAGCCTATGATGCATGGGTTAAAGAACTAAAATCAAACGCTTATATTAAAATCTTTGAATAAAAAAGTTGTTTTAAAAAATAAAAAAGACCTAAACATTTAGGTCTTTTTTAATTTAATTAAGCACAAATATTCACTTATTTATTTAATACCCGACGAGGATCAATGGCTCGGCCACCTTGACGAACTTGAAACTCAAGTGCTACTTGACTGGTATTGCCTGTTTGCCCCATTGTAGCAATTTTTTGACCTTTTGTTACCACATCGCCTTCATTTACCAATAGTTGGCTGTTATGTGCATAAGCGGTAACATAATCATTGCCATGATTCACCATTATTAAGTTGCCATACTCTTGCAACCCATTGCCTGCATAAATCACGCTTCCTGATTTACTAGCATAAACGGGGTCACCTGCATTGCCTGCAAACCACATCCCCAAAACGTTATTTACCATATCATATTGCTTAATAACATAGTTAGATGAAGGATATTTAAAACCTAATGAAGATGGATTATACGTATTTGGATAAGTATTAACAGAGCTGTTATTTTGTTGAATAACAGGGGCAGGTTTATTTTTAGTAGGTTGATAAGAGTTTTTAGTAGATTGATAAGAAGTTTTTGCAGCAGAACCTTCCCACAATTTTAACCACTGACCCGCATAAATCGTATAACGCCTATTTAAGTTGTTTAATGCCCCAATTTTGCGATAATTCATGTGGTATCGTTGAGCAATACCACTAACCGTATCACCCCTCTTAACACGATAATAGTTTGGTACACCTTTGTCATTGATCACAATTTTTATATTATTTGTATTGCCTGAATTTGTACCAGCACAACCTGTCATTATCAAAGCTATTAGCCCTAGTGCTGCCATTTTATTTAATGACATTTTCATTGCTATCTCCCTTAACCACTGGAAATTTTGTTATTATAATCACAAAATACAGTCACAAAATTAAAAATAGATAACTTAAATGTATTTAAAATTAAACACAAGTTAAAACATACAGTTAAATATTCAATACTTAGCTCAATACTGTATAACATTTTGTACAAAAAATCATCTATTAATTTAGCCTATTAATTTAACCTTTCTGTATTCAAAGACTTAATACGCCCGGCAGTAAAATATTACCATCTTTTACCAATCAGCTCCATCGGCTAATACTAACCACCTATACTCAAACCTTACCAAATAGTATAATTCAAGTTAGATTTTCAACAATTATCACAAATATGTTGCTCATTTTGCCAAAAAAAATACAATCAACCTACAATATATGCAAAAATTAATATGACTTTTTTGTCATTAAAAGTTATATTAATGTCATTGATAAAAAGTAAGTTAATTGATAACCAAACAAATCAAACTTAAACTTTTGTTTATTTGTTTACGTTCTTAAATAGTTTTTAATCATACTAAACACATATAAGCACTAAACAAGTATAAGTAACAGGTAATTTGATATGCGTTTTACTAACACCCATCAAAAAGTATCGACATCAACCCTACTAATGGTCTTTGGTATTAGTATTATATTGATGTTTATAATGAATGGCACCGCACAAGCTAAAGAGTATCGCATGTCCACTGCTATTGGCAACACAGCCAATAATTCGTTCATAAAACCTGTTGACTTATCAGGGATTTCGACGACAACACATGAACTTGCACTGATGCAGGTTTTGGCAGAAGTTTGTCCTGGGCTAATCAGTACTAATCTACGCCCTAAATTTGCTCATGCATACAGAACCAAACTTCACCAACTCATGCCGACTGTTGCAAACCCTGATAATGCGATGAGATATCTTTCTACTCAAACGGAATATCGAAGAGTACATGCAAATATTAAAAATTGGACATTAAGCTATTCTCGTGCAGAAAACAAAGCCATGTGTGAAGAACTAGCAACCACTCAGTTTTAGTTAGTTTTGTCATTGCTCATTTCTCATGTTAACTAGTTCATCTTGGCTTAAACCTATTTTTAAAACTACTCTAACACTCTATATCTATTGACTTTTATATCCAGTTAATTTTTCTTGTTTATCCAATGGCCACATTTTGGTAATATATCGTTTTTATAGATTGGCAAAAATTTAACGCCAAACATCCTTTATCTTTCAAGATTTTTAATGGTTACTTTTTATTATGACAACAACCAAACGCTTACTTACCCTAGCTTCTACGGTTATTTTACCTCTGCTTAGTACTCAAACAATAGCAGCAGAGATAAAACCACCCAACTTAGACAACACAGCTTATGTATTGATGGATTTTAACACTGGGGAAATACTGGCAGAAAAAAATGCAGATACTCCTTTGCCACCTGCTTCTTTAACAAAGTTGATGACCAGTTATCTTATCGAAGAAAAACTGAACAATGGCGAGCTAAAAGAAGAAGACCCAGTTGTAATGAGTAAAAATGCATGGTGTGGCGGTAGTAGCTCACAATCATGTATGTATGTTGGAGTTAACCAATCAGCCAGCGTATTAGAGATGCTGAAAGGCATTGTTATTCAATCAGGTAATGATGCAGCAGTTGCTATGGCAGAACATATTGCTGGAGATGAAGCTTCTTTTGCCAATATGATGAATGAAAAAGCCAAACAGCTTGGTATGAACAACACCCATTTTGTTAACTCAACAGGTATGCCAGCAGAAGGGCACCAAGCATCTGCCCGAGATTTAGCCATTCTTGCTCGTTCTATTATCGCCAAAGGTGGTAAATACTACGACATATACTCCGAAAAAGAGTTCACCTTTAACGGCATCAAACAAGGGAACCGCAATACGCTTTTGTTAAGTGATCCAACCGTAGATGGGCTAAAAACAGGGCATACAAATGCTGCTGGCTATTGCTTAGTCACTTCTAGCAAAAAAGAAAATATGCGCTTAATTTCTGTCATTATGGGTACCAAAAGCATGCAACAGCGTGCAGACCAGTCTCGTTCATTATTAAAATGGGGATTTGGACACTTTTCAACCGTTAATGCGGCGCCAAAAGGACAATCTGTAACCACAATACCTGTTTGGGGCGGTAAACAAAAAAACGTAGAGGTTATTACTGCTGATGACTTAAAGGTATTGACCTTAAAAAGCCAAAATGACAAAATTAGTACTATCATCAATCTTGATGAGGCAGTTGAAGCACCTATTTCAAAAGGACAACCTCTTGGTAAAATGATGGCTGTTGTTAATGGTAAAACCGTCGCAAGCGTTGATGTGATTGCAAATCAAGATGTTAAACAGGCAAATATCATCAGTCGTAGTTTCCAAAATTTATGGCGGTGGATTAAAGGTTTATTCTAACCCTAACATCTTATTGATAGTTAAAATTGATAGTTAAAAATGCACTAAGCTAGCAAGTATTTGTTAGTCTAGTGCATTTTTTAGTTTAATAAATAAAACTAAAGTTAAACTACTTAATTACCCTACACGACTTTATCATGACTATTTATCATCCTACCATCTAGCGATGCTTATCTACGCTTTTTATCCTTACGTTTAAATTTTTGAATACGTTTACGTTGACCTTGTTGCTGCCCTTTCGTCATACTCGGCTTTTGCTTACGCCCAGAAAATGGGTTGTCATTTTGTTTAAACTCAACTCTAAGCGGTGTGCCTTCTAATTTAAAAACAAGACGGAATTGATTTTCTAAATAACGTTTATAACTTTTTGGTAAAGCGTTAGTTTGATTACCATGAATGACCACCACAGGTGGATTATGCCCACCCATGTGAGCATAGCGTAATTTAATGCGCCTACCGCCAACCATTGGCGGTTGATGAGCATTGACCGCATCTTCAAGAATTTGAGTTAATCGATTTGTAGAAACATGGAACATTGCCGATTCATAAGCTTTGTGAATCGATGGATATAAATTACCCACGCCTGAGCCATGCAAAGCAGATATCAAGTGCGTTTTAACATAAGGTACAAAGTCAAAGCGTCTGTCCATCTCGCGCTTAATAAAGTTTCTTTGGTCTTCACTCAACCCATCCCACTTATTAATCGCAATAACAATCGCACGCCCTGCATTTAAAGCATACCCCAGCATATTTAAATCTTGGTCTACAATGCCTTCTTGAGCATCTATCACCAAAACCGTCACATTTGAATCTTTAATCGCTTGCAACGTTTTAATAACCGAAAATTTTTCTACTTTTTCGTCAATGCGACCACGACGACGAACGCCAGCGGTATCAATTAACACGTAGTTTTTGCCTTCACGCTCATAAGGAATATAAATACTATCACGCGTTGTACCTGGCATGTCATACACCACCACACGGTCTTCTCCCAATAAGCGATTGACCAAAGTTGATTTACCCACGTTAGGGCGACCAATAACAGCTAGTTTCAGTCCTTCTGGCTCTTCATTCTCATCTTGTTCTGGCATACCCTCTGTTAAGTCATCTAATAAATTTGATAATCCTCGTCCATGACTGGCTGCCATCGGGTATGGCTCACCCAAACCGAGTGCAAAAAATTCATTGACAGCAGCCTCGTGTACCCCATCAATCTTATTAGCCACCAAAAATATAGGTTTGCCTAATTGTCGCAGATGGTTTGCAATTTCTTCATCAGAACCAATCATGCCAGAACGTGCATCAACAACAAAAACAATAATATCCGCTTCATGAATTGCTAAATAAGACTGGTCTGCCATGTAGTCATCAATATTACCAATGCCATCATCCACTTCGCCAATACCCCCTGTATCAACCACAATAAAGCTTTTATCCATATAATTGGCATCACCATATTGTCTGTCTCTTGTTAAACCAGACATATCTGCCACCAAAGCTTGGCGAGTTTTGGTAATTTGATTAAATAAAGTTGATTTGCCAACATTGGGGCGACCAATCAAGGCAACAACTGGCTTAATACTCATGGATCATTCCTAATTTTTTATTTACTCGCCTGTAGAGCATTACGCATCAAAACGCCTTTCTTTAGCTTTTAACTTATTTGCCATTTGGCTGTTTTGGCTCAGTTTTGCTATCTTCTTCTATTGCCAATTCGGCCACTTCAGTTTTATTGGCCGGTTGTTCGATAACTTCTGCTACCTCAATTGGAGTAATTTCCATACCTAATGTTTCCATTTTTAATGCCAAAATAGCACGGTATTCTGGTCTTTTAGCAAGCAAGTTCCAAGCATTTTGATACGTTTTTTTGGCTGCTTCTTCATTATTCTCAGCAATATGGATATCGCCCATAAGCTCTTGTTTACTTGCCTCAAACATGTTGGGGACTTCAGCACTCGCAATCTTTTTTGCCTCTTGTATTTTACCATCAGCTAATAATGCCTGAGCATAACGTAAAGAAGTCATTGCTTTTAAGCCAGCATCAATTGCTTTAACTTCGGTTGCTGCTTTTAATGTTTCACTTGCCCCGGCGTAATTTTCGCCATCCATTTGATGGCGTGCTTTGATGGTAAGTGCTTGCCAAGCATAGATAGTATCACCATGATTGGCAACCAATGCATCAATGCTAGCGTTTAGCTGTTCTTCCGTTTTGCTCAGCGAACTTTTTAATGCTTCATCTTGTACAGGATTTTGCATGGCAACATTATATTGATCATTTAAATTTTGAATTTGGGCAAACTGATCTGATGCAACCGTATCGACAGTCGTGCCTCTACCTTGCCATAATTGCCATCCAAAATAGGCAGCCAAAACCAGTGCAATCACAGTCACAATATTGCCACCATGCTGTTTTAGCTTTTCCATTGATACATCTTTTTGAGCCTGTTTGTCAGCTTCAGCTGACATTGATGTCTGCTCTGTTGGTTTTTTCATGAAATAACCTATCTTTTTTTCACTGTTAACTATAAAATTTTAAAATACGTACTTTGCAATTAATTCTGCTTTAAAAAGTTTTGGCGTGGTTGAGTTGTTTGCTCACCAGTTTTCATATCTTTGATACTCACCGTATTATTTTCTACCTCATCTTGTGCAATAATCACAGTAAAGCTTGCACCCGACTTGTCCGCCTTTTTCATTTGTGATTTCATAGCAGAAGCACTTGCCATACGTACTCGCAAATCAGGACGTTCTTGGCGTAATTGTTGAGCGTATGTTAACCCTTGAGCGTACACATTTGGATGAGCAACCACAAAAACATCACAGGCGGTTATTGCTGCAAATGGGTTTACCGCTTCAATCAACAATAACAAACGTTCTAACCCTATCGCAAAGCCAACAGCTGGATCAGATTTTGTGTTACCTTTTAATTGACCAATCAAACCATCATAACGACCACCTGCACAAACAGTCGCCTGACTACCAAGCTTATCTGTCACCCACTCAAATACGGTTTTGTTGTAATAGTCCAAACCACGCACTAACTTTTGGTTTATTTCAAAATCAATACCCAAAGCGGTTAAATAGCTTTTTACTTGCTCAAAATGTGCTTGACTTTCTTTGCCCAAAAAGTCTGCTAACTGAGGGGCTTGTTTTAACAAAGCTTGGGTGTTGGCATTTTTACTATCCAAAATACGCAATGGATTAGTCGTTAATCGGCGTTGGCTATCTTCATCTAGTTGCTCTTTTTTATCCATTAAATAGTCAACCAAGGCTTCACGATAGGCTTTACGCTCATCTGCCTCACCCAAACTATTAATCTCTAAAGTTAATTCATGGTCAATACCCAGTGTTTGCCATATTTGATAACTAATGCCAATCAATTCTGCTTCTGCATCGGCTAACTGATTACCAAACACCTCCACACCCAATTGATGAAATTGGCGGTAGCGACCTTTTTGCGGACGCTCATAGCGAAACATAGGACCAACATACCACAATTTAGGGCTATCCCCCCTTAGCATGTTATGCTCAATCACAGCACGCACCGCCCCTGCTGTGCCCTCTGGGCGTAAAGTTAGTGAGGTTGGTGGGGTGGATTTGTCGGTAAAACTATACATTTCTTTTTCAACAATATCCGTTGCATCACCAATGGCACGGGCAAATAAATCGGTTTGCTCTACAATTGGCAAACGGATTTGTTGATAGCCGTGACGGCTTAAAACGTCGCATAATATAGCCTCTAGTTTTAACCAATTACCACTATCAGCGGGTAGAATATCATTAAAGCCTTTAATTGCTTTTATTGTCATACTTGTCTCTTATTATTAAAATCTATCAACAACTCACATTGTTATTAACCAACACGCAAAATCTCATTTTCACGCTGTTTCACTCGTTCTGCTGCTTGCTCACGAACCATTTTCTCAATTTCATCTACCAATTGATTAGTGTCAACTTTATGGCTTTTTTCGCCATGTTTGTATACCAATGAGCCTGGATTAGCACCGACAATACCAAGGTCAGATTCTTTTGCTTCACCAGGTCCATTAACTTTGCAGCCAATCACCGAAACATCCATTGGCTCACGGATATCTTCAAGGCGTGCTTCAAGCTTATTCATCACATCAATCACATTAAACTCTTGCCGTGAGCAACTTGGGCAGGCAATAAAGTTAACACCATTGGCACGAATGTTTAATGACTTTAAGATATCAAAACCAATCTTAATTTCTTCTTCTGGCTGTGCAGCCAGCGAGATACGCATTGTATCTCCAATACCATCTAGCAATAAACCGCCTAACGCAATAGCAGATTTAACCGTGCCTGTACGATATACACCCGCTTCGGTAACCCCTAAATGTAATGGGTTATCAATTTGGGCAGAAATCAATCGATAAGCATCTAAAGTTAAAAATACATTACTGGCTTTAACGGAAATTTTGTATTGTTCAAAATTCAGTTTTTCTAAAATATCAATATGACGCATGGCAGACTCAAACATCGCTTCACCTGTGGGTTCGCCATATTTTTTTTGCAAGTCTTTTTCTAACGAACCAGCATTAACCCCAATTCGTATTGGAATGCCATGGTGCTTAGCACAGGCAACCACCTCACGTACTCTAGCATCTTTACCAATATTACCAGGGTTAATACGCAAGCAATCTGCACCTGCTTCTGCAACCGCAATAGCAATTTTGTAATCAAAATGCACATCTGCAATAAGTGGCACAGTTGAACGCTTGCGAATGTGGGCAAATGCCTCTACCGATTCCATCGTTGGGGTGGATACTCGCATTAAATCAGCACCTGCATCCACACATTTTTCAATTTGTGCAACTGTGGCATCCACATCGCAAGTATCTGTGTTAGTCATGCTCTGCACGCTAATTGGTGCATCGCCACCAACAGCCACATTACCTACATGGATTTTTTTTGTTTTGCGTCGTTTAATGGGAGATGGCGTTGACATAAAATGCCCTCATGGAGTTATCGTTTTATACCCGTTCAAAAATATATGATTGAGTCTCGCCTATATATTAATAGCTATTTAAGTTCAAAATTTGCCTTATTGTCTTTGCTATACTGCGCAAGGTTAATTGGTCGTTTATTTAAATTAACTTTAACATTCTCTGCATTTTCAATATTAACTTTAAAGGGTGCCCTACCTTTAACCGTGTAACCCCCTCGAGGATGTACACCTGACATAATTTGTTTGCCATTGGCATCAACAACACTAACATTTGTATTTGCTTTTATCCAAAACTCGATGGCATCATTACCTTCAGCACTTTGTAAAACAGGCTCAGTAGATAGCTGAGCATTATCATGAGCGTTATTAGTTGTCATTTGCTTTGCAGTGTTATTATTATCAACGCCTAAATTTATAGCAGAGCCAGAAGAACCAATTGCTGCCGCATTTTGCGTTAAAGAAGCACCTTGCTGTTGTTCTTGCTCCGAAATCGTTTCTTTTGTTGGCGTTGGCGTGCTATTGACTTCTGTTTCTGCTTTATTGACTATCCTAAATAAAAATATTGCCAAAGCCAGCACAGCCAAAGTGGCTATTAATAATAACGGATTAATTCTAATACGACGGCTATTCTCATCACGTTGTAACGTGCCCATCGGTCTTAAAGGCGATTCAATATCTTCAAGTCTAACTGGCTTTAGTTCCTCTGGATAAGCCTCATCAAATTTATGAACAATTTGTTGATAGTCTAATTTTAAAAATTTAGCATAGTTAGCAACAAATCCACGTGAAAATGCATTTTCTGGTAATGCCTTAAAATCCTCATTTTCAATGGCTTGCAGTTGACGTGTTTTAATAAACAATGCTTCAGAAACTTGATCTAACGTCAAGTTTTTACTTTCACGTGCATCACGCAAAATTTTACCAAATGAACCATTTAAAATGGTTTCTCCAGTCTTATTGTTAGTTGTTTCCATCATAATCTTTAATGCCTCTAAATCATCAAAATCTTAAAACTGAAAAACTTTTGCCTACTCTATAAACGATTATCTTTTTTCAGTTATGCAAGCTATTTAGCTCACTCAAGTTACTTATTTTCTAATCTCGCCTTTTGCGACATGACCCTTGGTGGTAAGGGTCGATTGCCAAACAAAATTAGCGTATTTTGCAATAAATTTTTAGCTTGTTTATAACGTTTTTGCTCAATAAATAAATCCACCAATTCAATATGGGCAATCACACTGTTGGAGTTATTCTCTAAAACCTTAAAAAAAGTTTGTATTGCTTGGTTTTTGTCATCAAGTTTAATATAGGTACGACCCAAATTTTCCAATGCGTCAATACGTCCACGATAACCAAGTGTTGACCCTGCTATTTTAAATTCTTCTAACGCCTCATGATAGCGTCCAACCTGAAAAAGATACACACCATAGTTATTGTGCGTTTGTGCCATATCGGCTAATTCAATGGCTTTTTTAAAATACCCATCTGTTTTTTGCAAATTTGTTGGGCTGCCTTCTTGTTGCAATAACACACCCATCATATCATAAGCTTGCGCATATTGGTCATCAGCAATTAAAGCCAACTGCAATTGCCTCATGGCAGCATCAAGCTGACCCGATTGTATATATTGCCCAGCCAACTTGGTACGTATTTTTGCGACATCAGTGGCATTATTAACCGATTTTGAAAGCGCATAACCATTTTTTGAAAAATTGCTTGATCCTGTTTGACAAGCGCTAACTACAAATGTTGATGTAATTAACGCTAGTACCAGTGGTAACGGTAACTTTATCAACTTTTTCATAGCGCATCCTTGTTTATTAACGCAACGTACCACTCAACTAAAATTAATTGAGCCTAAAATTTTACCCATGCTCGGTCTGACGTTTTATAATCGCTTCTTGCCATTTTTTAGAACGCCGAGTTTTATCTGCAACTTGCCCAACTAACTGTCCACATGCCGCATCAATGTCATCACCTCTAGTTTGACGTATTGTACACACAAAACCTGCTTGGTTTAAAATATTACTAAAAGCATGAATACGATTATTACTAGAGCGGCCGTAAGGTGCATGCGGAAATGGATTAAACGGAATCAAGTTAATTTTGCTGGGTAATCCTGTTAACAATTTCACCAACTGCTGAGCATGCTCATCACTATCATTAACGCCTGCAAGCATCACATATTCAATCGTTACATGCTTTTTATGGCGTGGGTTTGCATCATAGATATAGGCTTTTGCCGCTGCCATCAATTTATCAAGCGGATATTTTTTGTTAATCGGTACCAACTCATTACGTAGTTGATCATTCGGGGCATGTAATGAAATCGCCAAGGCAACATCAATATCCTTTGCTAAATCATACATTTTTGGCACAACACCAGAGGTAGATAGTGTCACCCGGCGTTTACTCATGCCAAAGGCGTGATCATCCAGCATAAGAGACATACTTGACACCACTGGGTTATAGTTTAATAGTGGTTCGCCCATGCCCATCATCACCACATTGGTTACTCTATTTTCACGCTCGTTTGCTGGCACGCCTTCCATATACGACTGGTTAGCTACCCACAACTGACCAATGATTTCTGCAGCAGTTAAATCGCGCTCAAAACCTTGTTTGCCTGTGCTACAAAAGCTACAATCTAATGCACAGCCAACTTGCGAGGATATACATAACGTTTTGCGTCCATACTGCTTTCCATCTTCAGCAGGAATCAACACAGTTTCTACTAAGGAGCCACCGGCCACTTCAAAAATCCATTTGCGTGTACCATCTTCACTAAACTGTTTAAACTTAACAGCAGGGGGTGTCACCGTTGCAATCGCGGTTAGTTTAGACTGCAATTTTTTAGATAAGTTAGTCATCTGATTAAAGTCAGTAACCCCATACTGATAAATCCATTTCATGACTTGCGTTGCACGAAACTTTTTTTCAGCAAACGACTCAAAAAAATCACCCAACTCAGTTTTCGACATACCAAGTAGGTTGGTTTTTTTTACCGCTTTATTATCATCGATAGTTAAGTCTATACTTTGGATTTTGCTCATTAATTTGGCTACTACTCTAGCTAGTTTAAACGGTTGCTTTTGATGGTCTAAATTTTTACATTAAAATATACAAACCCTTTATTATAGTAAAATTTTATGACAAAGTCATGAGTAATCAATAAACAAACATTATCTTTACTTTTAACGGGTTTTATTCATTAACTATTTTTAAACTTAAATGACCCATTTATCACTCTTCTATGTCCTGACCTCTATGTCTTAACTTATTATGAGTTATGAGACAAAAATTTTAGCGACTATATTATTATTGCCGTATCCGAAACCATTATAGTATTTAAAACCAATTTATTACGCTAAATATTACAAAATGTTTCATTGTGTAATCTGCTATTTACTTTCTTTTTTTATTAAGGTCTAATATAGTTAAGTAGTAGAGCAATTTTCTCTACCGATGGAATTATCCATCTTAACAGTGGTTTTTATTAACCCATAAAAAGTAGGAATTTATCATGAAAATGAATACACTAGCAAAATCTTTAACCGCAATTGCATTGACGTCAATAGCAACAACGTCAATGGCGGCAAATTCTATTGCTGAAAACACAGGTAAAAAACTAACGGGTATTTCAGACACCGTATATAGTGCCTTGACTGGAAAAAAAGTTCAAAATATTGAGGTAAACCACCCTGTAAGTTTGTATGACTATAAAGAAGCAAGCTCAGAATACGAAGATGCTTATATCAATGGTACATTAAATATTGCAGATTCAGAAAGCACACATACTAACTATAACCTAGATTTAGGCTTAGACTATGAAAAAGTTATGTCATCACCAAATGCTAACACCTCTTATAATGCTAAATTAAATGGATCTGTTTCTGACTCAGGAGAGGAAGATAGTGAACGTAACGAAACTTATAATGGAGCGGCTTCAGTAACTTATGATCGCTATTTTAACCCTACTGTTAATGATGCATTTTGGTATGGAAAAGGTGATATCCGAATCCAAGATAAAAGCACTGATGCAAATGGTAATGACTATGCTGGTATCAAAAATCCAGAAGTAAAAATTGGTGGTGGTTTAGGTTATGGTCGTGTTGTTAATGTCACACCAATGGCACATGCAATGCGTCTGGTAGAGGCTTTAGTTGAGAATGGTTCAATCCGCCAAGTACCAAGTGCGGCTACTTACAACAAAGTTGCTGCTATCATTGCTAAAAAAGAGGAATATAAGCATAAATTCGGCGAAAGATATGCCCAAAATTGGGTAAGTGACATTGCTAACGCTCTTGGTGCTAGATTGGATGCCAATGGCGTTATCCGTGCATATGAAGTACTAGAGAATGAATCAATCTCTACGCGTAAATATGGTTGGAATGTTCGTGGTGGTGTTGGTGTTGTTGCCAATAACTTTGCTGGCGAAAGTGGTAATCCTTTTGCGGAGCTACAGGCAAACTACTATCACCCTATCAGCAATAAAACTCAGTTCTCAAATGAAGCAAAAATGACGTTTGAACTTGATGACGATGACGATAGTTATGTATTTAACAATGACATGGGGCTAACTTATGAGTTAAGTGACCGCGTGGATTGGGAAAATAAATGGAATCTAAACTATCAGAACAATGAAAACTCTGCCGATGTTACTCGTAACGCCTTATCTTCTAGCTTCTTGTATGACATCAACAACTCTTTAAAGTATGAAACAAAGTTAACATACTCTCGTGTTGATACAGAAGATGCTGACGCAACGTATGACAAAGGCTTGTTCATGGGCGTTAAATACCGTCTAAAATAATCGAGCACTTTAATTGGTATCATTAATATAAATCCTCATAAGCCACTGCTTATGAGGATTTTTTATACCTTCATACATTGATTTTTGTCCATTAAGCCTTATAAAATAACGCAAAATCAGCAGGTAACTAATTTTGCAATTCACCAATATCGGCAACCAGCAAAAACAACTCACGCACTTGTTTTAGCAAAGCAAGACGATTGTTTTTCAACGCTTCATCATCGACATTCACCATCACATGATCAAAAAAGTTAGTCAATGGGCTATCTAAACTAACCAAGGTTTTCATAATCTGTTGATAATCTGATTGTGCTTGCAATGGTGCCACCTCTTTTTTCGCCTTGTTTACCACATCATACAACGCCTTTTCTGCCGTCTCTTGTAACAATGATTCATTAATCGCCATTGCTACTTCGCTTTTTGCCTTAGCTAAAATATTAGCCACACGTTTGTTGTTTTCGGCAAGTTTACTGGCTTGTGGCAACTGACGGAACGCTTGCACCGCACGCACTCGTTGATCAAAATCTAATGGTTGTTGGGTGTTAACCGCTTGCACAGCATGAATGGTATCCACACTCACCCCTTGCTCGGTGTACATCGCACGGTAACGAGAGTTAATAAACGCCATTACTTGTGCTTGTGTATCGCCTTCTGTTAATTTATTGCCATAGTTAGCAACCGCCTGTGCAACCAAATCAGCTAAATTAATGGGCAACTCTTTTTCTATCAAAATACGCAAAATACCAATGGCAGAACGACGCAAACTAAACGGGTCTTTTGAACCTGTTGGTGCTTGACCAATACCAAAGATACCCACCAAAGTGTCAATACGGTCAGCTAATGCCAAACAAATACCAACCGGCGTTTTTGGCAATTTGTCGCCACTAAATTTTGGTAAATACTGCTCTTGGATTGCTTCAGCAACTGCTTCTGGCTCACCATTTAAACGGGCATAATAAGTCCCTGCAATGCCTTGCATTTCTGGAAACTCATAAACCAAATGACTTGATAAATCCGCTTTAGCTAAATGGCTGGCTCTGATGGCATGTTCTGCTGTTACCGCTTGACCATTTTTATTTAATAGCTGGGCAACATATGTTGCTAGTTTTGCCATACGTTCTGATTTATCCCAAATAGTACCTAATTGGTCTTGGAATACTTGCGTTTTTAAATTTTCTGTTAATTCAATCAGTGGTTGTTTTTGATCTTGCAAAAAGAAAAACTCAGCATCCGCCAAACGCGGACGAACTACTTTTTCATTACCTTTGATTACTTGTGCTGGGTCTTTTGATTCAATATTACTAATAAACACAAAATACGGTAACAGTTTTCCAGCATCATCGGTTAAGCAAAAATACTTTTGGTCTGCCTGCATGGTTTTAATCAGTGCCTCTTGTGGCACTTGCAAAAAACGTTGTTCAAAGCTGGCACGCAATGCCACAGGCAAATCAACCAAGGCAGTGACTTCATCCAACAACTCTTGTGGCACAATCGCCACCGCATTTACTTCTTTAGCTAGGTTGACTACTTGTTCAACAATTTGCTTTTGGCGTTTGTCAAAATCTGCAACCACTTTTAAACCATCCAGCACGGTTTCGTATTCGTTGGCATGCGTCAATTCGACATAATCGGGTGCATGGAAACGATGACCACGGGTTTGTTTGCCTGTTTGATGCCCTTGAATGGTGGCGTTTATTACGGTATCGTCTTGCATCAGCACCACCCACTGTACTGGACGCACAAACTCATCTTTACTTGCACCAGAACGCATACGTTTTGCAATGGGCAAGTTATCTAAAGCTTGTTGAAAAACCGCTGGAAGCAAATCAGCAACTTTTTGACCTTGTATCGTCAGCTCATAACCAATGTAGTCACCTTTTTTTGTGTTGATGGTAATAAGCTCGTTTACATCAATGCCCAAGCCCATTGCAAAACCAGTTGCCGCTTTTGTTGGATTGCCATCGGCATCGTAAGCTGCTGTTACCGCAGGACCCCGTTTGGTTTCTACCCTATTTGGTTGTTTATCCGCAATGCCATCAATCTGAATCGCTAAACGACGTGGGGCTGCAAACGCCTTTAGCGTATCATAACTAATATCATTAGTGGCTAATTGCTCGGCAACACTGGTTGTTAATGCATCACGTAATTTTTTTAAGTTTTTTGGTGGCAACTCTTCACTGCCCAGTTCAAACAAAATCGTTGTCATGTTGGTTTCTCAAAATATAAAAGACAATATTAAAATCATTTTCAAGCGATTATAACAAAATCGAAGCCTTGTATGTTATTTCTATGTTGTTAAAGTAATGGTGAGATGTGGTTGCAAACGTTTAAGTAAGAAGACATGATAATATATTGGGTAATATATTGATTGAATAACTACCATTAAATATCTAAACTTTGATAGTTAATCTTTTAGTGTATGGCATATAAAAGGATAATAAAAGGGATAAGACATGATATATGATGTTATTGGTGATATCCATGGTCAGGCAGACAAACTGGTTGGGCTATTAACACAGTTAGGTTATACGCTAACCAGCAACCAACATGGTACTTATTACACACCACCAAAAAACCATAGAGCAATTTTTATTGGTGATTTGATTGACCGTGGCGAACAAGAAATTAAAACACTAGAGATTGTTTTTGCCATGCTAGACGCTGGCGTTGCCGATGCGGTTATGGGTAATCACGAATACAACGCTTTGGCATTTGCAACGCTTGATACAACAAACAATGATACAAAAAACAAGAATGGCAGTTACCTCCGTTCACACTCGACTGTACACCAAAATCAACATAAAGAATTTTTGGCAGAGGTGCCTTTTGGCTCTAAACTGCATCAATACTGGCTACAACGTTTTTATGAACTCCCCTTATGGATAGAAACCAAGCATGCGTGTTTTGTGCATGCCTGTTGGGATATGGATAGTATGAGTATATTACAACCGCTATTAACTAATAATCATTGTTTAACGCCCCATGGATTACAGACAACCGCCCAAAAAGGCAGTGTGCCATACAATGCGTTAGAACGTGTCTTAAAAGGGGTAGAAACCCCCTTGCCAAATGGCAGTTTTATCCTCGATAAAGATGGCACAAAACGCCGTAATGTGCGAGTTAAGTGGTGGCTAACACCCTTAAATCACCGCTCTATCAGAGAGATTGCTCGTGTACCAGAATCTGCCATGAACCAAATCCCCTCAGATGCCAAAGCCGATGCGGTTGGTTTTGAGCTAAAAACAAGCAAACCCATCTTTGTGGGGCATTATTGGATGAACGGCACACCTAAGCCCTTAAGTAAGCAAGTGGTTTGTGTTGATTATTCTGCGGCTATAAGCAGTGGCTATCTTACCTGCTATCAATTTGATACAGATAATCCAATGCCTTTAAGTGAGGGAAATTTTACCCAGTTTAATCATCATAAGATTGGTTAGTCATTTAAAATAAAGCCTTTATTTTTTTAAAAGCTTCACACTTACCAGCAAGTTTTCATTGTAATTTAACCAAGATATCTTGTATGATTTGAAAGGAACCTATTTCATATCAAACAGGTAAGATAAAACAAAAGAAATACAACCAAAAAGCCAAAATCAACGCTAATATTTAAAAATCCCATTCATTGATAACTCGGTGCTTTTATACTGGTCTGGTATCGTATTATTTATTTTTGCAAACAAAAAGGAAACCGTTATGAACTTAAGTAAATCGCTAATAATCGCTAGTCTTAGCATGGCATTGATGGCTGTTGCTCAAAGTGCTTTTGCTGAGTGTTATATTGCTGACAAAGATGTGCAAGGAGACTATACCGGTGATTGCAAAAATGGTTTAGCAGAAGGCTATGGTGTTTCTATTGGCAAGGATAAATATGAAGGTTATTTTCATAAAGGAAAATTAAATGGCAAAGGCAAATATATTTGGGCGAATGGTAGTGTTTACGAAGGCGACTGGCTAAATGGTAAAGAACACGGAAAAGGGAAACTTATCTACTTGAAAGGTAATATTTATGAAGGGGATTGGCTAAATGGTGAGCCTCATGGTCAAGGTAAATATACTTGGGGGCAAGGCGAGTGGGAAGGTAATATTTACGAGGGCGACTGGCTAAATGGTCAACGAACAGGCAAAGGAAAGCATACATGGAATAAAGGTCCATGGCAGGGGGATGTTTATGAAGGTGATTGGTTAAATAACAATCAACACGGCAAAGGGACATATACTTGGGCGAGTGGTGATGTTTATCAAGGAGATTGGCTAAATGGTAGACAACACGGAAAAGGGAAAAAAATTTGGGCAAGTGGTTCATTTTATCAAGGTAGTTGGGAAAATGGCTTAAGAAATGGCTATGGTGTATTAACCTTAGCAAAAGATGATGAGACTATCGCTAGTTGGGAAAGTGTTCATCACGGGCATTGGCAAGGCGACGTTTATATCGTGCAAGGTATATTTAAAAATGCTATGTTAGAAATAGCATGCTCTAGCCCTAAAGAGTGTAAGCAGAAACAAAAATCTATCAACTAAATCCACAACCCAATAATAAGATTGTATCCTTTTTGTAGCTATGGTCAAATGATGATTGCTGTTGTTAAGTTTTGTCATATACCATCATGCTTATCTTATAAGTTAAATGGACAGTTTATTAGCCAATGGGAGTTATTATGAATCATGCGTATCGTGTTGTTTTTAATCGGTCGTTAGGTGTTTGGCAATGTGTGAGTGAGTTAGCAAAGTCAAATGGTAAGTCTAAAAGTCAAAAATCTGCAATATTAAAACCCTTGCTATTGTCTTTGGCTGGGTCATTAACCTTGGCATCAGGGTCTGCATTGGCAGTGGATTATAACGATGGTAAGACACATACAATGACCGATAATCCTTATATTATTACCAATGATACAGTCAGCAATAATTCTAGACTTATTGCTGATAAAGCGATTGTTGGTAATGATAGCAATGGTTCACTTTCTATCACTGGAAGTTCAACTGTAAGATTAAATGATACAGACTTAATTATCGGCAACCAAGTTAATACCAATGGTACAGTATCCTTAAATGACAATAATGGTCATTCTACACTAAACGGTATTAAAACTATGTACGTTGGTAAAAATGGTACTGGCGCTCTTAACATTACCAGTACAAATAATAATTGGTCAACTCTTTATGCAGAAAATATTATTGTCGGTACAGAAAAGTCTAGCAACGGAACAATCAATATTCTGGGTCAGAATAGCACTCTTGATACAAACTTTATAATCATAGGTGATAAAGGCAAAGGGGAAATCAACCTCACTGATAGCTATGATGAAGTTGATAAAGCTTGGTCATTCGCTATCCATGCACAAGATAAAGCTATCTTAGGTAATGAAAAAGGTTCAGAAGGCATAGTTAATATCAACAATTCTGTATTACGTGTTGATAATGGTGCAGCCAGACAAGGCACTTTAATAATTGGTAACAAGGGAGCTGGCACTCTCAACATTGAAAATGGTGGCATCTTAGAAGTACATCATATCAAACGTGGCAAAACCTCCGAAAAATCAAACATTTTCTTTAACAGTGCAACAATTGCTATTGATTCTGCTCAGGACAACCTTTTTGAAAACTTTACTAAAGATAATATCATTAAGTTTAACAGAGGTATTTTCTTTTCCAACATAGAAGATGTAACTATTAACCCTGAAGCAGTAATCACTGGTGATGTTGGAAAAATTAATCACGATACTTTGTTAAAGAAAAGAGATGGTGGTTTTATTAAATTAGGCGATACCACACTAACCATCAACAATAGCAGTAAGCAATGGACTGGCGATTTAGCTATTGGTGAAGGTAAAGTCAAAATAATTGGAGATTATACCTTTGCCGATGACGAAACCCTCGCAACTGCTTTAGATTTTAACGAAGAAGGTAACACCACACATTATGGAAAGCTAGAAGTTGATGGTACAGCCGATATTAGCAAAGGCAAGCTATATGTTCATGCTTCTAAAGCTATCCAAGCAATGGATGTTGATACTTTAGAATGGAAGGATGTTGTATCTGCAACCTCTCGTAAAGGTAAGTTTAAATCCGTTAATGACAACAGTCCACTGGTTGATTTTGAAGCCGATTACAGCGATGCCAACAAAGTACACCTAAAAATGATAAAAGATGAGGTAGTTAAGCCTAAACCTAAGCCGACTCCTAAGCCTAAACCTGAACCTACTCCTAAACCGGCTCCAAAGCCTAAGCCTACCCCTAAACCAGTCGAGAATACGACCTTTGTCAAAGCGGTTAAGCAACATGACAAATTATTTGCCTTGCCTGTTGCCAAAGTGCTCGATAAATCAATCACACAGCATGTCAACAATAACAAAAATGCTCTAGCAAGTGCATTAATAAATGACACACAAAACATGAAAAGTAGTGACCTTGCCGATGTTGCTCAACAAACCTTACCACTACACATTGGTTCGGTTAATCGTATGCTAACAGACGGCAATGCGTCGGTGATAGATGCTATTTATGAGCATGGGTCTAAATCTGCACATACTGCTACTGAATTAGAGACAGGCAAGCATGTTTGGGCTCACGTACTAGGTTCTAAAGGCTCTCAAGACCATAATGATAAAGTTGGTTATACAACGTCAAACGTGGGGGTGGTTGTTGGTATCGATAATAATATTAATGACAAACTCAATCTTGGGGTTGCACTTTCTGTTGATAAAGGTGATTCTGATACTGATGGTCATACAATTAACCACACCACTGACACAACAACCGCTGAAATAGTTGGTTATGGTCAGTATGATATTACCAAGGCAACTCAGGCAAGTTTCCATCTTGGTGCTGGTCAAGCCAATGTTGAGGGTACTCGTCATCTTGATTTTGCTGGCTTAAAGGCAGCGTCAGATTACAATGCAAATATTTTGACAGCTGGGGCTAGTATCAGCCACCGTTTGGGTGATAAAGAACGCCATATTACGCCGTTTGTGCAAACAAACTTTAGCAAAGTTAATAGTGATAGCTATCAAGAAACCGGGGCAAAAGCGTATAATTTGACTGTTGAAGATGATTCTTATAAGTCATTAACAACAGCGGCAGGTATTAAGTTTGCTCAGCCAATCATGCCTAAGATGTCATTAACAGGTAAGTTAGCTGCGGGTATGGAGCATGGTGATGATTATTCTAATATGACTGCCAGTTTTGCCAGTATGAAAGATTCATCATTCACAATCACTGGACAAGAGGTTGGTAATACCTTTGCCTCGGCTGACTTGGGTGTGAGTTATCAGCCAAATACAGTCACTGATATTTCTGGCAAGTTGTCTGGTGAATGGCGTAAAAATGGCTATCAGGATACTGGATTCTCTATTGTGTTTAGTCGTAAGTTCTGATTTTAATCAGAGCAAATGTTATAATGAACATGCTAATCCACAATCTATAGTCTAGCAAATAAGCGTACTACAAGAAAAACAAACGAAAATGTACAATACAAGTAGTACCTTACATAAGTTTAACCTGACCACCTGCACCCTAGGTGGTTGGGTTTGATCTACTTAATGTACAATAGATTATTTTTTGTGAAAAGTATTACATTAATAATATGAGGATAAATTATGTTAAAACCTGCAATGTTAGACTTACTAAACAAACAAATTAATCTAGAGTTCGCCTCTTCAAACCTATATCTGCAAATGAGTGCGTGGGCAGCCAATCACGGACTTGAAGGCACAGCATCATTTCTGACAGCTCATGCCGCAGAAGAGATGCAACACATGCAAAAGCTTTTTGATTATGTACTAGAAACAGGTGGCATGCCTATTCTTGGTGCTATCGAAGCCCCACAAACTGATTATGAAAACCTACGTCATATGTTTGAGCTCATTTTGGCACATGAAAAACTTATCACAGAAAAAATTAATGAGCTGGTGGCAGAGTCTTTTGAAAGCAAAGACTACTCAACTTTTAACTTTTTGCAGTGGTATGTTGCCGAACAACATGAAGAAGAAAACTTGTTCCAGTCAATTCTTGATAAAATGGACTTATTTGGTAACGATCCACAAAAACTATTCTTTATTGATAAAGAAATTGCAGGGTTACTTAGCAAATAAACTGCCTATTGCCATCATAAAAAAGCAAAAAATGCCTGTTCATATGAATAGGCATTTTTATGCTATTTTTTTGTTTTATCCTCTTTTATATTAAGGTTTTTTTCGGTATGATGGATAATTTTCATTGATTTAACTTTAATTAGGATTACGCATGAGCAAGGCACCGCAACCCGCACCAATCCAATCACCAAAAGGACAGCCAAAAGTAGGCGTCATCATGGGGTCGCAGTCTGACTGGGCAACCATGAGCCTTGGTGTTCAGCTTTTAGCCGACTTTGGCATCCCCTTTGAATGTGAAGTAGTTTCTGCTCATCGAACCCCTGATAAACTCTTTGATTTTGCAAAGTCTGCTAAAGACAAAGGCATTCAAGTGATTATTGCTGGTGCTGGTGGTGCCGCTCACCTGCCAGGTATGTGTGCCAGTCAAACAGCGCTACCTGTTCTTGGCGTACCTGTTAAATCATCTACCTTAAGCGGTTGGGATAGCCTACTATCTATTGTACAAATGCCAAAAGGCATTGCTGTAGGCACATTGGCAATTGGCACAGCAGGTGCATTCAATGCAGGTTTACTTGCCATACAAATATTGGCTTTGCAAGATGCAAAAATTGCTGACAAACTTAATGAATTCCGCCAAAATCAAACAGAGACCGTACTTGCCAGCCCATTACCAGGTCTGGTTAATTAACAGATTAATCTCTAAATTTGCATAGCGATAGACGAAACAAATAAACAAATATTGCACCTCGCTAATTTAATGATTAAATTGAGGATAAATATCCATGGCGACAACTAACAACATTAAAACAATTGGCATACTTGGTGGCGGACAACTTGGCATGATGCTTGCCGAATCTGCCCTACCGCTTGGCTATCGTTGTGTGTTTTTAGAAGATGCACCGCACTGCCCTGCTTCACTCTATGGTAGCGTTTATACCAGTGACCAATTAGAAGCATTTATTGCAGCGGCAGACGTCTTTACCCTAGAGTTTGAAAACACACCCATCGAAACCGTTAAACGCTTAGAGCAGATAAGCCTTAGCCAATCTGGAAAATCTGGAACAAAGCAAACTAAAACCAAAAAACAGGGCATGTATCCTCCTGCCATTGCTTTAGAGGTCGCACAAAATCGGCTTGCAGAAAAAGCATTATTTAATCAATTAAACATTGCTACCGTGCCATTTTTAGCAGTTTCATCACAAGCAGATTTAAAAAAAGCAAGTGAGAAATTGGGTTTGCCATTAGTTTTAAAAACCAGCCGTGGTGGCTATGATGGCAAAGGTCAGTTTGTTGTCCGTACAAAAAAAGATATAGCGAACGCTTGGGCAGAGCTTGGTGGGGCTGTCACAGGTAATAATGATTTAACACCCACACCAGCCCCATTAATTGCAGAGGGTTTTATTAACTTTAGCCGTGAGGTTTCTATCATTGCTGCACGAGGTAAGGATGGCAACGTACGTGCTTATGATTTGGTAGAAAATTACCACCACAATGGTATCCTTGCTAAAACACAAGCCCCCGCAGTAGGTACAAGCCATTTAAACAAAATGGCTCAAAATGCTATCAGCACATTAATGAACCATCTTAACTATGTTGGGGTGTTAACATTAGAGCTGTTTGTTTGTAAAGATAAAAATGGTAATGATACGATATTAGCCAATGAGATTGCCCCACGCGTGCATAACTCTGGTCATTGGAGTATTGAAGGGGCAATAACCAGTCAGTTTGAGAACCATATCCGTGCAGTGGTGGGTTTACCACTGGGTGATACAGACAACGTACACCCATCTATCATGATTAATGTATTAGGAGCGTATCCCAAGCTAGCCGATGTTTTAGCAATTGACGGTAGCCATTACCATACATATCATAAACAAGAACGTGAAAATCGAAAGATTGGGCACATTACACTGATGCCAAATGACGTTACCAATTTAGAGTTGTCTGTACAAAAACTGGTTAAAATTTTGCCTAACAAAGTTGGCTTAGGCTAATCTAAAACCAACTCATTACCTAAAAGCCTCATGTTTCCATGTCTCCATGTCTCATTGTTAACACATGATTGCACATGAGGCTTTTTACCATGCTCATTGGCTAAAAATAAAAAAATACCCCCTGTTTTATTGCACTGCTGAAAATGGCTTTTGCATAACCACTGATAAATATGAGAAAATTAAAAAAGTATTTAAGCTTAATCAACCAATTAATTTAATAAAATGAAACAAACAAACCCAACCCCTATTTTATCCAGTAATCAATCAAATCATTTACATCATACCTTTTATGAGCCTATTGGAGAAGTAAAAGCAACCTTGCTTGTTGTCCATGGCATGTGTGAGCACAGTGCTCGCTATGATGCTTTTGCAAATTATCTTGCTCAACAAGGTATTGCAGTTATTACTTATGATCAATTAGGACACGGAAAAACAGTAAAAACAGAAAAAGAGCTGGGGTTTTTTGATGCTAACCACCCTATACAAGTATTACTAAAAGATGTGGTAATTATGGCAGAAACAATCGCAAAACGTCATCCCAATGCACCCCATTTTATTATGGGACATTCCATGGGGTCATTTATTGTGCGCAATTTTATAAAACACCATAGCACCGCATTTTCGGGTGTCATTTTAATGGGTACGACAGACACAAACTTTTTAGCAAAACCATTGATCCCAATATTTGCCAGCCTCAACAAACTTGCTGCAAACCGTCCAAGCCAATGGGCCGCCAATACCATGAACACCCAGCTCAATATGCAACTTAAAAAATCCGAGCGAGTAAGCAAATACGCTTGGCTATGCAAAAATACCAAAAACAGAATGGCATATGAGGCAGATCCACTTTGTGGCTTCACTTTTACTCACAATGGTTTTTTAACCTTATTTTCGTTAATGGATAGTGCACTCAATAACAACTGGTACCATACATTACCCAAAAATTACCCACTTATGTTAGTCAGTGGCCAAAATGACCCTGTCTCTCATATGGGCAAAGGTATTAAAAAACTTAGCAAACGCTTATTAAAAGATGGTATGACTAATGTTAAAACCAACTTATACCCAAATATGCGTCATGAACCACTCAATGAAGATGAGTACATGCTTGTTTACAAACACATCGTCGACTGGATACTTGTAAACCGTTAATATTTTAACAGGACCAAACCATCTTCTATCTTAAATAAGATAACAACCTATTAATGATTAAAATTAATCATCAATATTCATAATCTTTATTTGCTAAAACAATTTTTTTTAGCGACAATAACCACACTTATTTTTATCAACCTTGTATTTAAAAATTTTAAAACTTAAATGGAGTCCTTATGTCATTACAACAAACAATCGAACAAGCCTTTAAAAACCTTGCAGACTATAGCCCAAGCAAAATGCCACAAGAAGTACGTGATGCTGTTTCTAACGTTTTAGAACAGCTAGACAATGGTAGCCTGCGTGTTGCCGAAAAAGTAGATGGCAAATGGGTGGTAAACCAGTGGGCTAAAAAAGCCGTACTGTTATCATTTAGAATGAATGATAACCAGCCAATGCCAGCAGGTGAGCATGTTCAATTTTATGACAAAGTACCTACCAAGTTTGCAAACTGGAGCGAAGAGCAATTTGCAAAAGCAGGCGTACGCGTCGCACCGCCAGCCATCGCTCGCACTGGTTCATACATGGCAAAAGGGGTGGTATTAATGCCATCTTACGTTAATATTGGTGCCTATGTCGATGAAGGTACTATGGTGGATACATGGGCAACTGTTGGCTCATGTGCACAAATTGGTAAAAACGTTCACTTATCTGGTGGTGTTGGCATTGGTGGTGTACTAGAGCCCCTGCAAGCAAATCCAACCATTATTGAAGATAACTGCTTTATTGGTGCTCGTTCTGAAATTGTTGAAGGTGTAATTGTAGAAGAAGGCTCTGTTATCTCTATGGGCGTTTACATTGGACAATCGACCAAAATTTATGACCGTGAAACTGGCGAAATCCATTATGGTCGTGTACCAGCAGGCTCTGTTGTTGTATCAGGCAGTTTGCCAAGCAAAGATGGCTCTCATAGCTTATACTGTGCAGTAATTGTTAAAAAAGTAGATGCACAAACTCGTGCTAAAACCAGCATTAACGAACTATTACGTTTAGCATAAACAAGCATTCATATACAGATTATTTTAATCTGTAGTAAAATGGCTGGGCAAAACTGTCCAGCTGTTTTTTTAACAGCCAAAAAAGGTTAAATGTAAAAGTTAAATGACTCAGCCTAACTTAAATTCACACATACCCCTCACCCCCATGGTTGATTGTCAACAAACACTGCGATTAACCGAGATTTTTTATTCCTTACAGGGCGAGGCGTTAGCAAGCGGACAACCCACTATTTTTATACGTTTAACTGGTTGCCCTTTACGCTGTGTTTATTGTGATACCACCTACTCCTTTAAGGGTGGTGAGCGTTGGAGCCTTCAACAAATACTCGTCCATATTAAACAATATCCATGCAAGCGTGTTTGCATAACAGGCGGCGAGCCAATGGCACAAAAAAACGTTATCGCCCTTATGCAATTATTGCTTGATAATGGTTATGAAATATCATTAGAAACCGCAGGGGCATTATCGCTTGCTGATGTGCCTAAACCCGTATCTAAGGTGATGGATCTAAAAACGCCTAGCTCTGGCGAAACAGCTAAAAACCACTGGCAAAATTTAAATTATTTAACCCAGCACGACCAAATAAAACTGGTCATTTGCAATTTAAGTGATTACAAGTGGGCAAAACAAAAAGTCATTGAGCATGATTTAACCAACAAAGTGGCAGCTGTTTGGTTTTCACCCATGTTTAATATTCATAGCAATCAAGTTGAGCATCAATCAGATATTAACACAACTAAGCAAACCAAAAATCATATTAACCATACGCCTAGCCCTGTCCCTAACCTTGCAACAAATTTAGCTGAGTGGATTTTAGCAGATGGCATTGATGTACGCTTGCAGTTACAACTACATAAAATAATTTGGGCAGATGCCAAAGGTAAATAATTAACCATGCAATATTTTTTCATCGCACCAGATACAATCTTATATTTGCTTGATATGATTGGTGTGGTTGCCTGTGCCGCAGCAGCAACCCTACTTGCCCAGCACAAAGGTTTTGATATTTTTGGCTGCATATTAGTGTCTATGGTAAATGGCTTTGGTGGTGGTACAGTAAGAGATTTACTATTAGATAGACACCCAATGTTTTGGATGACAGACTTAAATTATGTTATTGTAATCACCATAACCTCTTTGATTTTACAAATGTTTTTTCATATCTACCACAAAATTGATAAAGCAGTAAAGTTATTTGATGCCATTGGTCTTGCCACCTTTAGTGTGATTGGCTTTAAAGTTGCATTAGCACAAGGTGCATTGCCACTTATTGCGGTGTTAATGGGTGTGTGCACTGCAATTGTAGGGGGTATGACTCGTGACATTATTTGTAATGAAATACCTTTAGTACTACAAAAAGAGATTTATATCACTGCCAGTATTTTGGGTGCTTGCGTTTATCTGATACTAGATTGGGTTGGCGTACATACAGGTTTTAATGATTTTATTATGCTAAGTATTATTTTTATCATTCGTATGTTTGCCGTTACTTTTGACTGGCACTTACCGTCTATCCGCCTAATTAAATAACAACCCAATTAGATATTTTGCTATGAGATTTAAAATCGTAGCAGCGCTTGACATTGACCCAAACCAACAACAGCTTAACAATGAACGGTTATTATCATGAATTTAACGCCTATTGCTTCGGTCAAAAATCCAACCATTAAACTTATCAACGCCTTACTCACCAGCAATAGGCAACGTAATAAACATGGCAAAACCGTAATAGAAGGCACACATCTGCTAGACTCAGCAATCGCCATTGCCTACCCAATTGAACAAGTGTTGTTGTCCCAAACCGCTATGCAAAGCAATGAAGTGATAACCCTGCTAAAAAAACTAAAAAATAACAATCAAGCAATCAACATACAAGTTGTTGACAATAAATTATATCAAAATATTCGTACACTAGGTACGGGGATAGATATTATGGCAGTTTTGCCAATTAACCCCAAAAAACTGGGCACTATAAATAGCGATTGCCTAATTTTAAATGATGTGCAAGATAGCGGAAATGTAGGTACCTTATTACGTACTGCAGCGGCAATTGGCATACAACACATTATTTGTAGCACAGGAACAGCAGGCGTGTGGTCACCAAAAACATTACGTGCAGGTATGGGGGCACAGTTTAGTTTAGATATTTATGAAAATGTCCAAATTGATGATATTGTTTTGTATGTTAAAACACAAATGATGGCAACAAGCTCACACACCAACAACCTTATTTATTCACAAAATTTATCCACTCCCATTGCTTGGATAATGGGTCATGAGGGACAAGGCGTTTGTCCTGAATTGTTAAAATTAGCAACCCCAATCGCCCTGCCTCAACCTAATGGGCAAGAAAGCTTAAATGTGGCAGTTGCTGGCAGCTTATGTATGTATGAAATGCTAAGGCAAAGAAGTTATAGTTAATATCTTGCACAGTATCATTTATACATCATGTATATATTAACAATCCTTTTTTATGGGGCAGGCACAACTGTTTCGGTTAAGTTAACCCCCACCAAGCATTGTAAATCTTGATTAATATTGGTTAAAAATACTTTTTTATCCGGGTTTCTTTTATATTCAAAATAACGGGTTTTATCCCCTAGCGTACCAATTTGATTATATTTTTTAAAAGCTTCTTCACGCACTGCCATACAAGGCGTATCTAACTGATAGCTAAGCTCATAACCAACAACACATTGCCCACCCTGATTTTTATAGGCACTAAAACTTACATGGGCGGGTCTGTCATTATATTCAATCACACCGGTTATGTTTAACTGCCTATCATCTGCCTGTTGTAAATTTAAATAATGATTTTTCTGTAAAATTAATTCACTACCTACTTTTAATAAAGCATCTTTACAAACATAACTTGCAGGAACCAGCTCATTTAATTGGGTGAATACTAGATGCTCTTTTTTTTCTTCGCTGCCACAAGCAGTTAAGAAAACACAGCCCAAAAGCACTGCTAACTTAGCAGTGCTTATCGGTTTGTTATTAAAGTTAGTAATCACTGTATTTAACTTCATAGCAAAAATTAATTTGCCTTTTCATTATCATGCTTTTCATGCATATCGCCATGTGCTGCATTATCTTTTTTTGCATCATCATGCGACATTTCTTCCATCCCATCTGTGGCATTAACCTGCCCACTAATCTTAACAGACTCTCCATTGTTAAAGTCAACTGTCACATTTACTTTATCGCCAGCCATCAATGGTTTTTCTAAACCAATAAACATAAGGTGATCACCACCTTGTTTTAAAATCAAGCTACCATTTGCTGGGATAACAACTTCGTCCATTTTACGCATAATCATTTTGCTATCTTTCATTTCCATTGTATGGAATTCTGTTACCTCTGATACGTCTGATTTGACTGCTGTTACACTCACATCATCCGTACCTTGGTTTTTTAAGGTAAAATAAGCTGCACCAACTTTTTGACCAGGACCAGATTCACCAATGATTAACCCTTCAACCACAATCCCACCCGTCTCAGCTTGATTGGCGTTTTGCTTTGCTTGCTCCTTTACATTTGGCAATGTTTCTTTTTCTTCAGTTTTTTCTTCAACTTTGTTGTTATCACAAGCCGTTAAAGAGGTCGCTAAGATAGCCGCTAGGGCAAATGACATTAACTTTCTCATATTATTCTCCAAATCATAAGTTATGTTTTAAATATTTTAAAATCTAAAATAGACCAAGCTCTTTACTATTATTAAAGCTTGCTTATCATCACTGTTATGGTGCAACAATCTCTTTTTCTAATCGTCGAATACGTTCTGCTAACTCTGTTGGTGTTGTACTGTGACTCATTGTTGTTACCAACTTACCATCGCCACCTATCATATAAAAACGGGAGGAATGATCAACCGTATAACCAAGCCCAGAACCCTCTAAGTCCACTAAATCAAAGAACACACCATAATCATCACTAACCTTATCAATTTCATCTTGTGTGCCCGTAATTGCCATAATCATATTGGGATTGGCTTCGTTTTTAAAACGCTTAGCATAATAATCAGAAAACTGTTTTAACGATTCTAGATCGTCCCTAGCTGGGTCGACGCTGATAAAAAACACTTGTAGTTTTTCACGCTCTTCATGGCTTAGTTTACCAATGGCACCTACTATCGTTCCCATTGATACAGGGCAAGCTTCTGTACAATTTAAAAAACCAAAATACAAAATAACAACTTTACCTTGATAGTCCGACAAGCTAATATCGCCTGTATGATTGTGTAACGTAAAGTCACCGCCATATTTAGAAATATCTTTAAATTTTTCACCCAATGGTTGGTCTGATGTCAACGCAGCAAAAATACCAAGACCACACATCAGTATAAACATGATAATTACAAATAAGGAAACTTTACGACGTGTTGATAAACGATCAAAAATAGCCATGGCTAGCTCCAATTAACTATTTAAATAAAAAGAAAGTCTAAAGACAAAACTAAACTATATACACTAACAGCAAGAATAGAGGTTATAAATAGTTTTTTACCCCAAACCCGTTCATCAAAATCATGACTTTGTGGTTTATAAAGTGAAACCATTTGATAAATCCAAAAAACACAAATGCCACTTAAAACAATAACAGATATATAACCAATATAGCCAAACCAAAACAATAAAATAATAGACAACCAATAAAGAGCTGTATAAAACAACATTTGTTTTTGTGCTGATTTTATACCCCTAACAATTGGTAACAAAGGGATTGAAGAGGCATGATAATCATGTTCTCGAAAAATTGCAATCGCATAAGAATGTGGCATTTGCCATGCACAAAATCCCAAGAAAATCAGTAACGCACCTACATCTAATTGCCCTGTCACAGCCACGTATCCAATAACAGGAGGTGCTGCACCTGAGGCACTACCTATCAATGTGCCATGTACAGAACTACGTTTATAAAATATGCTGTACATAATGACATAAACATAAAAACCAAAAAGACCAACTAAAAATGCAGGAAAGTTTGTATAAAAATACAAAGTAAGAAAACCACAAATACCTATTACATAAGCAAAAAGCATTGCTGATTTTTTTGAAATTTTACCGACAACTAGCTCACGCTTTTCAGTGCGAGACATAAGTGAATCAATATCTGTATCAATGATATTATTAAAGACACAGCCTGATGCCACAATCAGGCTAATGCCAAGGAGAGTAAAAGCGTATAAAAACCAATTTGTGTTGCCAGCTGATGCCAGCATAAAACCGCCTGTTGCAGCAATTGCATTACCCCAGATAATACCTGGCTTAGTCAAATGATAATAAGCCCTTATAGTATCTCTATTTATACTCATACGCTCAGTAAGAACCATTTACGACTAATGTCCCATTAATATATTGTGATGTAAATGCGTAAATATCCACATAGAACCAACCAATAACAGAACAAAAATAAACAAAGTATAAATACCTGTTGATAAGTTCCATGATTGCTCAGAAGAAGTATTTAAGTGTAAAAAGAAAACTGCCTGAACCAATAACTGTGCAAAACCACAAATCAAAATCACAACCATTGCTGTTGCAACAGACACAGCACCTGTCATAACAAGCCCAAATGGAATGACCGTCAGAATGATTGACAAAATAAGACCCGTTACATATTCTTTCACACTACCGTGTGCGGCACCACCGTGTCCATGTGTATCGTTATGATTTCCCATTATAATGCTCCAATTAAGTAAACAATACTAAATACGCAAATCCAAATAATATCTAGGAAGTGCCAAAATAATGAAAGCATAGACAAGCGAAGCATATTATTGCTGCTAAAGCCATCTCGCTTAAAATGAAACGCCAGTACTATCATCCATATCAAGCCTGCTGTTACGTGTAAACCGTGAGTACCAATCAAACCAAAAAAGCCAGACCAATAACCACTGTTTAGTGGAGATGCACCAATGTGTAATAAGTGGTTAAACTCATACAGCTCCATACAAATAAAGCCAAAACCTAATAACCAAGTGATTACTAACCACATAATTGTACGTGATTTATTTTTAGCATATGCACCCAGCATTGCCATACCAAAGGTAAAACTACTTAATAGTAGTAATGCTGTCTCTCCAGCTACAAAGTTTAGATCTAATACCTCTTGTGGGTCCACTTGCCCAACTGTACTACTCATACTAAGAACCGTATATGTTGCAAACATCGTTGCAAACAAAATACAGTCACCCATGATATAAGTCCAGAAACCAAACATCGTTAAATCACCAGTATCATGATGTTCATGATCATGATGTTCATCGTGAACATTTGGTATAATTTGATCAGTTGCCATAATTATATTCTCGCTTAAAAATTTATTTTACAAATCATTTATAGAGTCAAAATTTTTAGGTAACACAACAAAAAATGAATTGAACATCTTGCAATATTACCTTGCCGTTACTTTTGCCCTACATCAGACAAAAGTAACCTGACAATCATCTATTATGAATTCTGACTTTCATAGTTTTTCCAATATCTAGCTTCATCAGCTTCAATTTCATCGACCTGTACATAATAGTCACGATCTTTATTAAAGCTAAACATAAACCAAACAACAAACATACCAATAAATGAAATAGCAGCTAACCACCAAATATACCAAACCATGGCAAAACCAAACACTGTCGAAAACAAGCCAATAAACACACCCGCTGATGTGTATTTAGGCATATGAATTGGCGTATAGCTAGCTGGTTGCACATGCTTACCATCTTGCTTTCTATACCAATAATCATCTATTTGTTCGACACTTGGATTGGTTGCAAAGTTATAATGTGGTGGTGGCGAGCTCATAGACCACTCAAGTGTACGAGCACCCCATGGATCACCCGTATCATCACGATACTCTGGCTGATCACGACGGATATAACTAATAACAAAGTTAATGAGTTGTAAAATAATACCAACTAAAATAATCAACGCCCCAAAGAATGATAAGTACAGTAAAGGCTGTAAGTCTGTATCGGCAATATAGTTAAGACGACGCGTCATACCATCAAGACCAGCGAAGTACTTAGGCATCCATGCAATAAAGAAACCAATCACCCATAACGCACAAGCCCACTTACCAAGCTTTTCATCTAATTTATGACCCATTGCTTTCGGGTACCAATAAGTAACACCAGCAAACAGACCAAATACAACACCACCAACCAATACGTTATGGAAGTGAGCGACCAAAAACATAGAGTTATGTAGTACAAAATCATTGGTAGGAATCGCGTGCATGACACCTGTCATACCACCAATAGTAAATGTTACCAATACTGCAACAACCCACCACATAGAGGCATTAAATTCAACACGACCTCTATACATGGTAAAGATATAGTTAAATAGCTTCACACCTGTTGGGATACCAATCATCATTGTCATGATACCAAAAAAGGCATTCACGCTCGCACCAGAACCCATTGTAAAGAAGTGATGTAACCATACAATAAATGACAAAATCATGATGGAGAGAGTTGCCCATACCATAGACACATAACCAAATAGCCTTTTACGAGAGAATGTCGAAGTAACGTCTGCCATAACACCTAGCGCAGGTAATAGTAGGAAGTATACCTCTGGGTGACCCCATGCCCATACTAGGTTCACCCACATCATTTGGTTACCACCAAGATCTGTGGTAAAGAAATGGGTACCCACATAACGGTCAAGAGTTAACATTGCAATTGTTGCAGCAAATAATGGGAAGATAAGTACCGCAATACCACTACCCGCCAATGATGTCCAAGTAAACATTGGCATTTTCCACAATGTCATGCCTGGTGCACGCATTTTTAGAATAGTCACCACAAAATTAACCGCGGTCAATGTCGAGCCCAGACCAGATATTTGTAATGCCCAAATCCAATAGTCCACACCAACCCAGGGGCTAAGTTCTAAACCAGATAATGGCACATAAGCCAACCAACCCGTTGCCGCAAACTCACCTAAGAACAATGAAATCATGGTCAATATGACACCTGTCATAAACAGCCAAAAACTTAAGGAGTTAAGCATTGGAAAGGCAACATCACGTGCACCAATTTGTAACGGTACAACAATATTCATCAAACCAACGGCAAGTGGTGTTGCTACAAAGAAAATCATAATCACACCATGCGCCGTAAAGACCTGGTCATAATGCTCTGGTGGCAGATAACCTGCCCCTTCAAAAGACTGCGTAACCGCTAGTGCCTGATGAGAAGTCATCATTAATGCATCGGCAAAACCACGTATCAACATCACAACAGCAACAACGATATACATGATACCAATCTTTTTATGATCCACAGATGTCAGCCAGTCTGTCCATAATGGCTTAAACAGTTTATATTTAATCATTGCACCCAATACAACCACACCAACTATGGCAGCAACTAAAAAAGTTACCATCAAAATTGGCTCATGCAAGAATGCAAGAGAATCCCACGTCAGACGTCCGAAGATCGGATCTGCCTCAGACATTGGGACAACGGTATGATTACTTGACATATTTGTTACCTTTTATCTTTAAAATAGATATTATATTTTTGTTTCTTTCGTATTGATAACTCATTTGATATCCTTCAAAAAAGTTGTCAACCGCTAGGTATTAATGTGATTCACTATGTTCAGCGACAGGTGTTACTTTTTTTAGACCTGCGTTTTCATCAATGATATCTTTATAGCGTAACGGATCTTCGTTTACGTAGTACTCAACTGGGTTATCACGCGACTTCAATTTTAGCTTTGCATAAGTAGCATCATCAAGCATATTACCAGAGTTTTTAACGCCGTTTACCCAAGCATCATAACCTTCTTTATTTTTAACTAACACGTTAAAACGCATACCAGAGAAACCAAAACCACTATAGTTTGAAGACATACCTTGATAGACACCTTCTTCGTCTGCCAATAAGTTCAGTTTATTTTCCATGCCACTCATAGCATACAACTGTCCACCAAGCTGAGGAATAAAGAATGAGTTAATCGCCGCATCCGAAGTCAATAAAAATTGTACTGGTTTATCAACAGGTATGGCAATTTCATTGATGGTAGCAATACCCTCTTCTGGATAAATAAACAACCACTTCCAGTTAAGTGCGACTACTTGAATTTTAAGTGGACGTTCCATCGGGGCTTTTTCAGAAATCAATTCCTTATGCGGGTCTAACGCATGGGTCTGTTTATATGTTTCGATACCCAATGTAACAATAATGGCAATGGGAATACCCCATACAATTAGTTCAATGAGGTTAGAATGTGACCATTCTGGTTGATAATTTGCTTTATCATTACCAGCACGGTATTTATAAGGTATGTATATCGATAAGCAAATGGTTGGGATTACCACAATCAGCATAATCAATACCGTATAAATCATTGTATCGCCGATTGCTTGACCAACTGGTCCTTTAGAATCAAACAATGCCAAATCACTACATGCTGTTAGTGGCATCATTATCAATGGGAGACCTACCAAAGCGGTAAGCTGTTTTAAACGTTTATTAGAAGATACTACCATGAGTCTTTTATTCCAATTTGTTACTTTGTTTGTAGTTGCAATTAACAAGCTACGAGTATTAAAAAACAAAATAAATTATGCTAATTTATACAGAAACCAAACCTGCAAAGCTCTGCAAGTTATTAGTTTGATGTATTAATGAATTAAGCTAAAAAAGATTTCTATCGTCCCTAATTAACTCTATTTTTTCATTATGTTGATCAAGCAAAAACGTTGATCAAGCAAAAGTTTCATTATATACAATAATCGAATATGCAATGACCAAAAAATCTACTAAAATTAAAATGGGTATTACAACATTTTAGATTCTAGCATAAAACAGCAATAAAAGTGCAATATTTGCTATAATCATAGGATAAAGTTATCTAGACCCAAATATTAATTAAAACTGTCCAACATTGCGTGTGCCTACTTTTTCTTTGTAAAACACACCTAATAATTTTGTATATTCTCCATCTGCAGGAAACTGAAACCAATAGTTAACCAAAGCGTTTTCATGCTCAACAATTTTTACACTAAACAAGATAGGAATCTTTTTACCCGCTTTTTTGTCACCATATTTTTCTGCAATAATTTTGTTAAATTCAGTTTTATCACGTTTTCCGTTTTCTACCCTTGGCTCAAATCCCCACTGCATAGGCTTATAGCCGACTATTTTCCCATACTTTGCTTCAGCTTCTTTTATCACTTTGGCAATATCTGCCTCGGTCAATAAGGGTTTTATTTCTTCAAGCACATAATCATCAGCAATTTTTTTGGCATCTTTTGCAATCATCAAATCTAATACTTGATTGCTAGTCATGAGTGCGTTTTCATACTGTAAGAAATCTTCATTAATTGGGTTTTCTAAATAATCATCTTGGTATGTTCCAGAACGTCCAGAAGAACGAGTGTCATAGTTACACGCTGTAACGCCAGATAGCGTTAAAATAGCAACCATAACAACAGCAACTAGTTTTTTTATTATTAAACCTTTGTTCATAAAAAGTCTCTTACTTGTTTATTCTTTTGCCTATTTTTTTAGTTAACACTTAACTTATGGCTGATGCACAAACACATTTAAAAAAACGCCACTTAAATGAAGTAGCGTTTTACAAAACTTAAGATAAATCACGACCTTTACTTGCTTCAATTGCCAAACGCAAGCCATTTAAACGGATAAAACCTTCGGCATCTTTTTGATCATATGCCCCTGCATCATCTTCAAAGGTCGCAATCTTTTCATCAAATAATGAGTTATCTGATTTACGACCTGCATTAATAACATTGCCTTTATATAGCTTCAAACGCACAACACCACTCACATGTTCTTGCGATTTATCAATCAACGCCTGTAGCATTTCACGTTCTGGACTAAACCAAAAACCATTATAGATTAATTTGGCATATTTAGGCATGATTTCGTCTTTTAGATGTGCCGCTTCACGGTCAAGCGTAATGGATTCAATTGCACGGTGCGCCTTTAGCATGATGGTACCTGCTGGGGTTTCATAACAGCCACGAGATTTCATACCAACAAAACGGTTTTCGACAATATCAAGACGACCAATACCATGTTTGCCACCCAATTCGTTTAACTTAATCATCACTTCAAATGGTTTCATCGCTTCGCCATTAATCGCAACAATATCGCCTTTTTCATAAGTTAATTCGATGTATTCGGCTTTATCAGGCGCGTTTTCTGGACTCACTGACCAACGCCACATATCTTCTTCTGCTTCCGCATAGGGGTCTTCGAGGATTCCACCTTCGTATGAAATGTGCAATAGGTTGGCATCCATAGAATAAGGCGATTTCTTTTTATTGGCAGCAAAATCGATTGGAATATCATGTGTTTGGGCATACTGCATTAGACTTTCACGGCTTGATAAATCCCATTCACGCCATGGTGCAATGGTTTTTAGATGTGGGTCAAGTGCAATCGCACCCAACTCAAAACGCACTTGGTCGTTGCCTTTCCCTGTCGCTCCGTGGCTAATCGCATCAGCATCATGCTGTTTTGCAATCTCTACCAAACGTTTGGCAATTAATGGACGTGCAATTGATGTACCCAGTAAATATTCGCCTTCATAAATAGCATTGGCACGAAACATAGGGAATACATAATCACGTGCAAACTCTTCTCGTAAGTCTTCAATATGGATATTAGTAATACCCATCGCTTCTGCTTTGGCACGTGCTGGCTCTACTTCTTCACCCTGACCGATATCTGCAGTAAAGGTAATGACCTCAGCATCGTAGGTTTCTTGCAACCATCTTGCGATGATAGAGGTATCAAGCCCACCAGAATACGCTAAAACAATTTTATTGATTTTGCTTTTATCAATTTTTGACATTAAAAACTCCTAAAACACATTTTTAAATATTTTAAATAAAAAAGGACAACAATTTATATATTATTATAATTTTACATCATTACATCTATTTACAAAAGCATTGTAGCTAATAATTAATATTTAATTAACCAGACTTTTAATTCATGCAATAAAAGAAAATAATCTGCTACAATATTTGCCATACAATAGTCACAAATTGCCACAAAACAGCTAAGGGAAAACTTCATGAGCCCATCGCCAAATAATACCGAAATTACAATTATTCAACCTGATGACTGGCATATTCATCTTCGTAATGGTGACGCTTTAAGAACCACTGTACCCCATGCAGCAACAAGTTTTAACCGTGTAATTTGCATGCCAAATCTTGTGCCACCAGTTAAAACCACTGAGCAAGCAACGGCTTATCGTAATCGTATTTTACAATCATTACAAAACTCAAATATAGATGAAGGCAGACAAGCCACTTTTGATCCTCGTATGGTGCTATATTTAACAGACAACACTTTGCCTGAGGATATTATCAAAGCTAAACAGTCTGGCATAGTACAAGCAGTAAAACTTTACCCTGCTGGCGCTACAACCAACTCTGCCGATGGCGTAACCGACATTAATAACTGTGAGCAAGTCATTGATGAAATGCAAAAACAAGGCATACCATTACTGGTACACGGTGAGGTTACTCATAGCCATGTTGACATTTTTGATAGAGAAAAAAGATTTTTAGATGAGGTTTTAAACCCACTTATTGAGCAATTTCCTGAACTAAAAGTGGTTTGTGAGCATATCACCACCGCAGATGCCGCTGAATTTGTACTGTCACAAAGCAACAAGGTGGCGGCAACCATAACGCCACAGCATTTACTGTTTAACCGAAACCATATGTTAGTGGGTGGTATTAAGCCACATTTTTATTGCTTACCCATTTTAAAACGCCAAACCCATCAAAAAACATTGATAGAAGTTGCTACCAGTGGCAATCCAAAGTTCTTTTTAGGCACAGATTCAGCACCACATGCCACCCATACAAAAGAAAACGCCTGTGGTTGTGCTGGTTGTTACAGTGCCTCTATTGCTTTGCCACTCTATGCAAGTGCGTTTGATGCCGTTGGCAAGATAGACAAGCTAGAAAGATTTGCTAGTATTTTTGGTGCACAATTTTATGGTTTACCCATTAATGAAAGCTATATCACCTTAGTAAAAACCCCCATGCAAATACCAGCCAGCTATGACTACTTTGATAAACGCACACTGACACCACTAATGGCTGGCGAACAATTAGATTGGTCAATAAAATCATATTAACACATTAAAAGAGCAATTCATTAAAATAGCTCATGCCAACTCACTCACATTTGGCTATTAAATAACGTTTTTTTGTTTTACATAATTAAACAGCTTATGTTATATTAATGATAATAGTTATCATTAATATAACACTCAAATGACACACCTCAATAACACTCAAAATTTAAATAACATTTCTGAAACCATGCTCATTACCGTTTGGGCAAGGGCAATAGAAACACAACAACAAAAAGGGTTGATTTATGACCCCTTTGCTGTAGATACCATTAAAAAAATTGACTACGACTTTAGTGTATTTAATAAAGCAACCATGAGCCAAGCTGGGTGTTGTATCCGCAGTAAGCTTATCGATAATCAAACTCTAGAGTTTATTCACCAACACCCAGATGCTGTGATTATCCAACTTGGTGCTGGCTTAGATAGCCGGTTACAACGCCTGCAATTACAAAATCATGACATACTTGCTAACATTACTCACTGGTATGATCTAGACTTAGCAGAAGCGATTAGTATACGCAAAGCCCTTTGCCCTCCTCATCCCAAAAACAGCCTGTTAGAGATGTCCTTATTTGATGATAACTGGATTGAAATTGTACAAACCCACAATAAACCCACCCTCATTATTATTGAGGGTGTTTTGATGTATTTTGAAGAAGACGCTGTTAAAAGCTTATTTGATAAATTATGCCAACGTTTTAAAACAACTACCATACTCATGGATATGTTAGCTTATAGTGCTAAAGGCAATGCCAAGCACCATGATACGCTAAAACATACAAAACAAAAAACCGAATTTAAATGGTCGTTGCTTAACAGCAAAGATATGGAAGAGTGGCATAATAAAATACACCTCACTGAAGAGCTATATATGAGTGATTATGCAGGCAAACGCTTCCCATGGTGGATGCGTTTGTTATATAAAACACCATACGGCTATAAACACTTAAATCAAAGAATTTTACGTATTGATATTTCATAATAATAAAAAGTTTTTAAAATCATCCTAAGTTCGCGACACGGGTATAAAAATGGTATAATTTTTTCACCTATTTTAGCCATATAAGCCCAATAATGACACAACAACAAGAACCCTCATTAGCCACTAAAAGCCCATTAAAAAATTGCAAAATTAATCAACTTTCTGAACGTTTTCGTAAGTTTTTGCCAGTTGTGGTTGATGTAGAAACCGCTGGATTCAATGCAGCAACTGATGCGTTACTAGAAATAGCTTGCGTACCTATTTTAATGAAGGATGATGGTGTTTTTTACCCTGGTAAAGTCATTAATGCACATATTGAACCTTTTAAAGGAGCCAACTTAGAACAAAGTGCTTTAGACTTTATAGGCATAGACCCTAACAACCCTCTACGCAAAGCCATTGCCGAAGATGAAAAAGTAGCACTTCGTCGTATTTTTAAAGAATTAAAAAGCGTGCGTAAAGCATATGACTGTCGCCAATGCGTTTTGGTTGGTCATAATGCCCATTTTGATTTAGGTTTTTTAAATGCTGCCATTGCTCGTACCAACAGCAAAAACCACAGCCCATTTCATCAGTTTTCAGTGTTTGATACAGTCACCTTATCTGCCTTGGCATATGGTCAAACTGTTTTGGCAAGAGCTTGTCAAGCTGCTGGAATTGATTTTAATGGTAGTGAAGCCCACTCAGCACTCTATGATACACAAAAAACGGCAGAGTTATTTTGTCGCATCTTAAATAACTACCCAATGTTAGGCAGTGCGGTGTATTTAGACGATAAAGATACTAGCAATGAGCTGAACAAGAAAGAAGAAAATTTGATTTAACACATCAAAAACAATAAAAATTATTTTTTATAAAAAACACTTGACCTAAGCCAAACATATTCCTATAATACGCACCACTTCGACATTAACGGTGAAAGCGGTTGAAGTGCAAGTCCTGCGTCCCGTTCGTCTAGAGGCCTAGGACCCCGCCCTTTCACGGCGGTAACAGGGGTTCGAATCCCCTACGGGATGCCACTTATTCAAAAAGCCCAATCTATAGCAGATTGGGCTTTTTCTTTGTCTTTTTTTGTTGATGTTTGATTACCTGTCATTCATGGGGTAAGATTATAGCGTAAATGCAGATATTATAAATCAAGCAAAAAACCAATTAAAGCTAAATCACTAGGATAAGTCAATTTCATATTACAACGGCTCCCCTCAACCACTTTTATCGGATACCCCAACTGTTCAAAACCACTTGCCTCATCAGTAATATGAACACCCTGTTCTGCCACCACTGTTAGCACCTTTTGCAAATACCCTAAACGAAAAACTTGTGGTGTTTGTGCTTGCCACAACTTGCTTCTATCTACTGTTTGAGTTATTACACGCCATTTATCAACCTGTTTTAACGTATCAGCAACGGGGGTAGCAAGTATCGCCCCATACGGCTCATTCATGGCAACCTGAATAACATTATCAATATCTTTTGGCAATACACATGGACGGGCAGCATCATGTATTAACACTAAGTCACTTGAGCTTGCCCCACTATCTGCTACTGCTTGTACCCCTGCTTGTACAGAATGCCAACGCTCTGCCCCACCAACACAAAATTGCATTACCAATGCCCAATCTAACCTTTTTGCTATTTCATCATCTTCTGCAATGACCAAATGACAACTTTTAATATACTGGCTTTTAGCAAGCTGGCTAACACTATGTTCTACAATTGTTTTATGATTAACGGTTAAATATTGCTTGGGTACATCAGCCCCATAACGACTACCTTTACCTGCTGCCACTACCATGGCAAATACTTTAACTTTATCGTTAACTGGTGGCTTTTTTTCTTGTTTTATCATATTGTTATAGTGTTTTATCACTCTTTTTATAACTGTGAATGGATTTTACTTATAGACTAAATATTATCATTATCCACAGTTTTATTTAATTATTAATGCTTGATTAATAAGCAATAGCAGCTTTTGTATTGACACTTCTACAATAAACAAAAATCCCGCTTATAAAAATAGGGATTTATTGCACATCGATATTAATTACCAAAGCTACGCATTAAAACTATTGCGGTTTAGTTAACGGTTCAGGGATAGACTCAACTGCATCTGGTACATTTAAATTTTGGGCTGAGCTACTTTTTGTAGTTGCCGCTGTAGACATTTGCACAAATGTTTCACCTGGTTTTATTAAACCCAAGTCTAACCTTGCATGTTCCTCTACTGCTTGCAACCCTGTTTTGAGATCAGAGACATCTGCACGCAAAACACGGTTATCTAGCTGTTGTTTATCATTTATTATTTGCTGCTCTTCAATTTGTTGCAATAAATTTGCATAGTTTGCTCGACCACTTTCCCCCAACCAATATTGATACTGAAGCCCTAAAAGAACCGCAATTGCTAGTAGCATTAAGAGAAACTGACCAAGATACTTGATGGGATATTTCATCAAAAAATTGCACCATTTTAAAAATGTTAAACTAAATAACAATTAGCCACGTAAGCCAATAAATTCCTGACCACCACGATAGCTTGCACGCACTTGTTGTTCTATGCGTAATAATTGGTTGTATTTAGCCACACGGTCAGAGCGACATAACGAACCCGTTTTAATTTGCCCCGCTGCCGTACCAACAGCTAAGTCTGCAATTGTGCTGTCTTCTGTCTCGCCAGAACGATGAGAGATAACCGTTGCATAGCCATTTTGTTTAGCAAGATAAATCGCATCTAAAGTTTCAGTCAATGTGCCAATTTGGTTAAACTTAATTAAAATAGCATTGGCAATGTTTTTGTCGATACCTTCCTGCAAAATTTTTGGATTAGTAACAAATAAGTCATCACCAACTAACTGAATTTTATCGCCTAATATTTGAGTTTGATATGCCCAGCCTTCCCAATCTGATTCGTCTAAACCATCTTCAATAGAGATGATTGGATATTGGCTAACAAGTTTTGCTAAATAGTCAGAAAAACCTTGTGAATCGTAGGTTTTACCTTCACCTGCTAATACATATTGACCATCTTTATAAAATTCACTGGCAGCACAGTCTAAAGCGAGGTGAATATCTTTGCCTGCTGTATAGCCAGCTTTCTCAATTGCCGCCATAATAGCAACTAAGGCTTCCTCATTACTACGTAAATTTGGTGCAAAACCACCTTCATCACCCACAGCCGTATTTAAACCTTGCCCTTTTAATACAGACTTTAGGCTATGAAAGATTTCTGCCCCTGCTCGTAACGCTTCAGAAAAACTATCAAAACCTGTTGGTTCAATCATAAATTCTTGAATATCAACCGTGTTGTCAGCATGCTCACCACCATTTAAGATATTCATCATTGGTACAGGCATGGTCAATGAAGTCTGACCACGTAAGTTTGCAATGTATTGATGCAAAGGTAACTTTTGCGATAAGGCAGCTGCTTTTGCAGCCGCTAACGAAACTGCTAACATAGCATTAGCACCCAAGCGTTCTTTATTTTCTGTACCATCAAGCCTAATCATAATATCATCAATGGCTTGTTGCTCGGTTACGTTTTTATCAAGCAAGGCTGAGCGGATATGACTATTTACATTACTCACCGCTTTTTTAACCCCTTTACCTAAATAACGAGATTTATCGCCATCACGCAGTTCTAATGCCTCGCGTGAACCTGTAGAAGCACCACTAGGAGCAGCAGCACGACCTAAAGTTCCATCAGCTAAAATAACATCTGCCTCAATGGTGGGGTTACCTCTTGAGTCTAAAATTTCACGCGCTCGGATGTCTTTAATTTCTATCACTGATTTTGTCTCTTCTGCGTACATAGTCATACTCCTGTATTTACAACAGCTTACAGCACTCAATTTTTAAGATTAAATGCACTGGTTTAATTCTAAAATTTTGCTTGTTATCATAGCATAGCTAAGTTGATTTTAATAATTAAATTACAAGGCAATCTGCCCATTATTTTTGCCATAATTTATCTGGTTAAATGCCCAAATTATACAATAATTAATAAACAAAAACCGTTTACCAAACAACTATCTAAAGCCATCAGCAAACGGTTACGTTTTAGTAAATTTTATTTTAATGCGTATCTAATTGCAAAAAACCTTTTACCAAATCATCAATTTGTTTTAATTGGGTTAAAAATGGTTTTAGCTGATTAAGACGCAACGCACAAGGTCCATCACACTTCGCTTGTTCAGGGTCTGGATGTGCCTCTAAAAACAAGCCTGCCAACCCTGTTGCCATACCAGCACGAGCAAGGGTGACAATTTGTTCACGACGACCACCAGCACTGTCACTGCGAGCACCAGGCTGTTGTAAGGCATGGGTTACATCAAAAATGACAGGCAAATCCATTTTCTTCATGGTATCAAACCCTAACATATCAACAATTAGATTATTATAACCAAACGCTGAACCACGCTCACACAAAATGATTTTGTCATTGCCTGCTTCTAGGCATTTATTAATGATATGACGCATCTCATGGGGTGCAAGAAATTGAGCCTTTTTAATATTAATAATCGCCTCGGTTTTTGCCATGGCATTCACTAAATCTGTCTGTCGACTTAAAAAAGCTGGCAGTTGGATAATATCAGCAACTTCGGCCACTGGTGCACATTGATATGGTTCATGCACATCGGTAATGATTGGTACCTGATATTTTTCTTTTATTTGCCCTAGCCAGTCTAATCCCTGCTGCAAACCAGGACCACGAAACGAAAATAAGCTAGAACGATTGGCTTTATCAAAACTGGCTTTAAACACATAAGGGATAGCTAACTCACTACAAATTTCAATATAGCTTTCAGCAATTTCAAATGCCAACTCTTTTGACTCCAAAACATTCATCCCGCCAAATAATACAAATGGTGCATTATTTGCAATATTAATATCATTTAGCTGAATACTTTGTTGTGCTTTTTCTAGTTTTGGCATGATTTGTCCTTCATTGTTTATTTTTGTTTATCTCATTAACCCGAGTTAATTTTATCCTAGTTTACCTCATTAGCCCTAAGCAATTATGCCTTGCTATACTCAATGCTGGCACCCACAAATCCATGAAATAGTGGGTGTCCATCACGTGGTGAGCTAGTAAACTCTGGATGGAACTGCACTGCAATAAACCAAGGATGCTCACTAATTTCTACCGCTTCAACCAAATGCTGTTTTGATGAATAGCCAGAAATCTTCATACCTGCTTTTTCTAGTGCTTCTATGTAATTATTATTCATTTCAAAACGGTGACGATGGCGTTCTTTTATTAACCTACTATCATAAATGGCTTTAAGTTTACTACCTTCGACCAATTCGGCTTCCTGAGCACCTAAACGCATTGTGCCACCAAAATCTGAGTTATCATCCCGCACTTGTAACTGACCATCTTCATCCAACCATTCTGTAATCAAACCAATAATTGGATGGCTTGTTTTACGATCAAACTCAGTTGAGTTTGCCTCTAGCTGTAACACATTACGTGCATATTCAATAACTGCAAGCTGCATGCCTAAACAAATGCCTAAAAATGGAATCTTGTTTTCTCGTGCATAAGTGATTGCCTTCATTTTGCCAACTGTGCCACGTTCACCAAAACCGCCTGGTACCAAAATACCATCGGCTTTTTTGAGTTTTTCGAGTAGGCTATCATCTTCTTCTAACTTCTCAGCATCAAGATAATGAATGCTGACATTGGTACGATGGGTAATACCTGCATGAAGCAGTGCCTCATTAATTGACTTGTAGGCATCTGGTAACTCGACATACTTACCAACCATGTAAATATCAACATTACCTTCAGAATTTAACAAATCTGCCACCACACTATCCCAGTCTGCTAAGTCTGCTTCGGCAACATCTATACCAAAACGCTCGCAAATAATATCGTCTAAATCTTGTTCAAACAAAATACGTGGGATTTGATAAATGGTTTTTGCATCTGGGCATAAAATAACGGCCCGTTCTTCCACATTAGTAAATAAAGCAATTTTACGACGGTTATCATCAGAAATTGCATGCCCAGAACGGCAAATTAACACATCTGGTTGCAAGCCGATAGAACGTAATTCTTTAACAGAGTGCTGAGTTGGTTTGGTTTTAGTTTCACCCGCACTGGCAATATAGGGCACCAATGTTAAATGCATTAGCATAGAGTTTGCACGCCCAAGCTCTACTTGCATTTGGCGTACCGCTTCCATAAATGGTAGTGACTCAATATCCCCCACGGTACCACCAATTTCAATAATAGCAATGTCAAACCCATTTCCACTGGCACGGATTTTAGCCTTAATCTCATCTGTAATATGCGGGATAACCTGTACCGTACCACCCAAATAATCGCCACGGCGCTCTTTATTTAATACGGTTTGATAAATACGACCACTGGTGAAATTATTGGTTTGACGCATTTTTGAATGCCGCAAAAAACGTTCATAATACCCTAGGTCTAGGTCAGTTTCGGCACCATCTTCGGTTACAAATACCTCGCCATGCTGAAACGGGCTCATGGTGCCTGGATCAACATTGATGTAAGGGTCCATTTTTGTCATGGTGACTTTAAGCCCACGTGCCTCTAAAATAGCCGCTAAAGAAGCCGCCGTAATGCCCTTGCCTAAAGAAGATACAACCCCACCTGTCACAAATATAAATTTAGTCATAACTTATCTATTAATCTCGTCAAACTGGTAAGTGCAAATTTTACTAGATTTAGATAAAAAAATCATTAAAAGCAGACAATAAACAAAAAAAATCCACGCATTTTGCGTGGATTTTTAAAATATAAGTATCAACAACTATTAGAATTTGTGTACGATACCTACACCGCCACCAACTGACTCATCATCACCTGTGTCAGTAAGACCTAGGAATACTTGACCTTTAGTCGCTTGAGTGAATGCATAGTCACCACCTACAGAGTAAACATCTGCATCTGCATCTTCTACGCCACCTGCGTTAGTTACACCGTCGTATTCACCGTACACAGTCCACTTAGAACCAGGAACATCGTATTCACCAGCTACGATATATGCATTTTCTTTCTCGTCTGCACCATCAAAGTCGATAACCTGATATAGACCACTTAGCGTAAAGTTGTTAGTTAAGTCATAGGCACCACTGACACGGATATCGTCCCAATCGGCACCATCATCAGCTTTGATATAAGTAATACCAGCAGCTAATGGACCTTTTTCGTATTTAGCACCAACACCATAAGAACCACTCAAATCACCGTCATTGTCTTCAGCACCATCATCAGAATCAGTCATTTTGTACATAGCCATTAGCTGTACGCCATCCATATCTGGTGAGAAGTAAGCCATAGCGTTATTTAGACGTCCACCATCAAATGAACCTAAAACACCAGCATCTTTATACTCAGATGGATTTGTAAAGTTGATAACATCATCAATGGCAGTTAAACGACCGGCAACCACTGTACCCATTTGATCATTTGCTAAACCAACATAAGTATCACGTTGTTTAAAGTCAACTTCACCATCATTACCATCGCTATCAATATCAAAACCAAATTCTGCTTTATAGACAAAGTCAGTGTTTGCAGTGATTGCTTCGCTACCTGTAAGACCAAAACGCGTGGTGTTGGTATCTAAGGTTACATCACCGTCTTCTTGATACTGAACTTTAACGCCTGCTTTACCATATACAGTAGGTGCTGCTTGAGCTGCTGTTACAGATAATGCAGCAATGGCTGTAGTTAAAAGTAATTTTTTCATTGGATTCTCTCCACCTTTTGTTAAACATGGGCTACTACTAAAATAGCATCCCAAAATTTGGTAGCATCACATCAGTATCAGTTTAGCTACCATGATTTGTTAATACAGCATGATTATGCATTAAAACTATTACAAAATCATTACGCCACTTGAAACATTTTGTTACTAATAACGATTTCAGTAATAGAATACCAATTTTGAAATAATTTGCAATATATTTTTTTAACTTTCCAGTTTTATTAATATGTATAAAGTCGCAAAAAATCAAAAATATCTTTTTTTATCTGATACTTATACCAAAATAAATCGATAAAATAATCAAAAAAAAGTTAAAAACCTCAGTTTTTTGATTATTTTTTATACAATTTTTTGTATAAAACCATCTAAATCTCAGTAAAAATTACCGCCAAATACATTTTTTTGGCTAATTTTTAACGTTTTAGAACGCCAAAACCCATTCTACTTTATGTAAAATGCCAAAATAACCAACTCATTGACTAAACAGTCATGCTGTTAATTTATTCCGCAAACCAAATTAATAAACATTAAAAATAAAACAGCACTATAATTTATTATAATGCTGCTCGTTACTATTTATTTGTTTATCTCTCTTATTTTATTGTTTAATCTATTAGTTTAGTGTTTAATTTAAGCCCTATTCGCCTTCATTTCTAGGCGTGATTTGTGTAATAGAGGCTCTGTATAACCACTTGGCTGCTCACGCCCTTTAAACACCAAATCACAAGCTGCTTTAAAAGCATAGGAAGTGTCAAAGTTACCGTCCATTGGTAAATAAGAGGGGTCGCCAGCATTTTGTTCATCCACCACTTTTGCCATACGCTTCATAACCGCCATTACTTGCTCTTTGGTGACCACACCATGGTGTAACCAGTTTGCAATGTGCTGGCTAGAGATACGTAAGGTTGCTCGGTCTTCCATTAAACCAACATCTTTGATATCTGGTACCTTAGAGCAACCAACACCCTGGTCAACCCAACGCACCACATAACCTAAAATACCTTGCGCATTGTTTTCTAGCTCTTCACGAATCTCATCGTCACTCCAATTCGTGTTTGTCGCTAATGGAATGGTCAAAATATCATCAATATTAGCACGCCCACGTGCTTTTAAGCTTTCTTGCACTGCTGGTACATCTACTTGATGATAATGGATACTATGCAAGGTTGCACCTGTTGGTGACGGAACCCAAGCGGTAGTTGCACCAGACTGCGGATGTGCCATTTTAGTTGCTACCATCTCACGCATTTCATCTGGTTTTGCCCACATGCCTTTACCAATTTGTGCTTTACCTAACAAGCCCGTTTCTAAACCAATATCGACATTCCAGTCTTCATAGGCTGGCTGCCATGCTTGGTTTTTCATATCCCCTTTACGCACAAATGCACCTGCTTCCATACTGGTGTGCATTTCATCACCAGTCCGGTCTAAGAAACCTGTATTAATAAAGATAACACGCTCTTTTGCAGCACGAATACACTCTTTTAAATTAACTGTTGTGCGGCGTTCTTCGTCCATAATACCCATTTTTAAGGTGTTACGTGGTAAACCAAGTACATCTTCTGAAGCAGCAAACAATGTATTGGCAAATGCCACTTCTTCAGGTCCATGCATTTTTGGCTTAACAATGTACATTGAACCTTTACGAGAGTTTGATAACTTGTTATTGCCTTTAATATCGTTTAGCGACAGTAATGGTGTAATCAGTGCATCCATAATGCCTTCATATATTTCTTCTTGCCCATTACCCAAATCAACCAAAATGGCTGGATTAGTCATTAAATGCCCAACATTACGTATTAGTAAAAGTGCACGACCTGGTAACACAAGTTTGCCACCTGTTGGGGTTGTATAAACACGGTCTGGGTTTAATTTACGCGTTAACTCTTTGTCGCCTTTTACAAAAGTTTCTGCCAAATCGCCATTCATCAAACCAAACCAGTTACGATACACTTCTGTTTTTTCTTCACCATCTACTGCTGCAACTGAGTCTTCACAATCTTGAATCGCAGTAATAGCCGACTCCAGTAATACATCTTTGATATTTGCTGGATCATCTTTACCAACAGGGTTGTTTGCATCAATTTGGATTTCTGCATGCAAATTGTTATGTTTTAATAAAATGGCAGTTGGTTTATCATCATCACCTAAATAACCTGAAAACTGTGTAGAATCTTTTAGTTCGGTTACCGCTATACCATCTCCAAGAGCCACAATCAGTTTACCATTTAATACTGCAAAACCCGTTACATCTGCATATTTACCACCCGTTAAAGGATAATGTTCATCTAAAAAGTTTTTGGCATATTCAACGACAGCAGCACCACGGGCAGGGTTGTAACCTTTGCCTTTTTCTTTTCCCTTGTCTTCATCAATCATATCTGTGCCATATAATGCATCATACAAACTGCCCCAACGTGCATTTGCCGCATTAAGTGCATAACGAGCATTACGGACAGGTACAACCAGCTGAGGTCCAGGGATACTTGCAATTTCTGGGTCTACATTTTCGGTTGATACGCTAAAATCCTCTCCTTCTGGCAACAGATAGCCAATATCCGTTAAAAACTGCTTATAGTTATCAAAGTCGATTTGACCATCTTTAGCGGGATTATCGATATGCCATTGGTTAATTTTTTGTTGGATGTCAGCACGTTTTGCTAATAGTTCCTTATTACGAGGTGTTAGCGCTTTTACAACCTTTTCAAAACCTTGCCAATAGGTGTCAGAATCAACACCAACGCTTGGTAAAACCTCATTTTCAATAAAGTTAAACAATTGATTATCAATTGCCAAAATACCTTTTTGAGTTCTTGCTGTCATATCGATGCTCCTTTATGATGTACTTTTATTTGTACTTTGATTAATATTAATTACTTGGATTAATAACAGGTCTAAAACCAGTACAGACCCTAACCCTCCCATCGTACTATTAATTCTATAAATTAACAATAAAATAGCATTTAGAATATAAATATTTATTCTTTTTAGTGGTTATAATCTAATATTTTCAAGGTTTGCCAGTGTTAAACCATTTAAACAAAGATATGACTCAATCGTCACAAAATTATTATTTTTTGCCCATTGTTTGTTAAAATTAAGCCGAAACAAGTTTGATATAATCCTATTGAATTATTTATTAAGGCAATAAGTTATAGCGCAATAAATAAACCATAATACGCCAACACCGTTAGATAACACACAACAAATGAATAAAACTCAAACCGCAACCCATACCGTTTTTAACCCTATAGATGTAGATTTAAGCCATATTTATACGTTTCTTGGCTGTCGCACATCTGCTGCATGGTTAGATAAGGCAATGGCTAATTTACCAATTATTATCCAAGATCATGCAAACTGTGAGAAAAAAGCAGCTGGCACTGCCATGAACCTAGTGTTTAGATATGAAAAGCACCAAGATTTACAATTAAAACTTGCTCAATTAATTAGAGAAGAGATGCTCCATTATGAACAAGTGATTGGCATTATGAATGAAAGAGGACAAGCTTGGAAGCACTTGCCAGCTGGGCGTTATGCCAAAGGCATGCTAAAACACAAACGCACTTATGAGCCAGCTGCGATGATTGATGTATTGATTATCGGGGCGTTTATTGAAGCACGATCTTGCGAGCGTTTTGCCGCGCTAGCAAGCGTAATAGATGATGAACGATTAAGTAAATACTATCGTTATTTATTAAAGTCTGAAAGTCGCCATTATGAAGATTACTTAGCATTGGCACAATCAGTCAGTAATGAGCCGATTGATGAACGAATAAAATTTTTCCAACAAGTAGAGGCAGAGCTTATTTCTAGCCCTGATAAAGAGCTAAGATTTCATAGCGGCGTACCTATTCATAGCGGCATACCTATAGAGTAAAAATTATTGGTCAGGCAAAATTATGCGGTTGCATTTTTCGGTTGCCTCTTTAAGTGACATTTAAGTGACATTTGTTTTTAGCTGCTTAAAGCAAGGTAAAGACCTAATGGATACAACAGTATTTTGCTTTATCCATCCGTTTTCATCTGCAACAAACCCATAACCATTTTTTAAAACTTAAACCTTATTAATCTTTTTCAGTAGTTTATGCTGGGCAATGTATGGTGCATCACCTTCTTTAGGGCTGCATTGCGACCACTTACCAGAGCCATCCAATGTCCACGCACGCACATTGTCTTTTAAATAATTAAGCAAGCCATCATCTAATACTTGTTGAAAAATGCGTTTATCTTCTATTGGAAAGGCAACTTCCACACGGTGGAATAAATTACGATCCATCCAGTCTGCACTACCACAATACAAACGCTCATAACCATCATTATAAAAATAATAAACACGGGTATGCTCAAGAAATCGCCCTACCACACTACGTACAAAAATGTTTTCTGATAACCCTTTTACTTGCGGTCGCAAACAGCTGATAGAACGCAAAATTAGCTCTATTTTAACCCCAGCTTGTGAGGCATCATACAACTTATCAATCAATTTGCGTTCTGTTAATGCATTTACTTTAACAATAATATGTGCTTTTTTGCCTGCTTTGGCATGTTTTATCTCGTCATCAATAAACTGCATTAAACGCTCATGCAAAGTAAAAGGTGCATGCAATACCTTACTAACGTTAGCAGCCTTGCCCATGCCCGTTAGCTCCTGAAAGATTTTATGCACATCTTCAGTCATTGCAGGCTTGGCAGTAAATAAACCATAATCGGTATAGGCTTTTGCATTACCTGCATGATAGTTGCCTGTACCCAAATGCGCATAACGACGTATTTTGTTGCCTTCACGACGGACAATCAACATAAGTTTGGCATGGGTTTTATAGCCAACAATGCCATAAACCACAACCACACCTGCCTCTTGTAAAAAGTTTGCAACTGCAATATTTGAAGCCTCATCAAACCTTGCCCTTAGTTCGATAACTGCAGTTACCTCTTTACCATTACGTGCCGCTACCGCAAGTGCTTGTACTATTTCTGAGTCTGTACCAGAACGATATAAAGTTTGTTTAATCGCTAATACTGTAGGATCATTGGCTGCTTGCTTTAACAAATTAACCACAGGTGTAAACGCATGAAAAGGATGATGGACTAACACATCTTGACGGCGCATGGTACTAAACATACTGGCAGACTTTTCGGTTGAATCATAGGCATCTTTTTTAAATGCTTTAGGGATAATATGATTAAACGGTGGATAGCGTAACTCAGGTATTTTAAAATCAAATAACAGGCGAGTTAAATTGACAGGACCATTTACTTTATAAAGTTGATTTTCATGCAAATCAAACTCATCTAGCAAGTAGTCACTAATAGACTTTGGGCAATTTGTGGTTACTTCTAAACGTACTTTTTGCCCAAACCTTCTATTTTCCAGCTCACCTTCTAACGCTTTTGCAATGTCTTCAACGTCATCTGATAGGTCTAAGTCGGCATTACGAGTTAAACGAAACTGGTTACAGCCTGTTACCTTCATACCAGGAAACAACTCATGCACATGCTCATGAATTACGGCAGAAAGCATAATATGATGCTCTTTACCAGCTGTTAGTTCATCAGGTAAGCGGATAACCCTTGGCAAGCTGCGGGGTGCAGGCACAATTGCTAAATTAATATCACGCCCAAAGGCATCTTTGCCTTCAAGGCTTACAATAAAGTTTAAGCTTTTGTTAACTAAGCGAGGAAACGGATGAGCTGGGTCAATACTAATGGGGGTTAGCACTGGCATCACTTGTTCGATAAAATATTTACGCATCCATTTTGATTGAGCGACACTTAACTCATCACGCTTTAAATAACGTATATCTTGCTTGGCAAGCTCTGGCAAAATGTCTTCATTTAAGATACGGTATTGCTCATCAATTGCTTTATGAGCAGCTACTGCAATTTTCTCTAAAACTTCACTGGGGCGCATACCATCTGGGCTGGTTGCCACATCACCATGCACAAATTTCTGTAACTGACCTGCCACTCTAATTTCAAAAAACTCATCCATGTTTGAGGAAAAAATAATTAAAAAAAACAAACGCTCAAGTACAGGATGGCTTGTGTCAGTTGCTTGAGCAAGCACACGTTTATGAAACTCAAGCAATGATAGCTCTCGGTTGATATATGCATTGTGTCTATAACTACCGTCAGTATTTCTTTGCCAGTTAAGTTGAGTTAACGCCGTATTGTTAATTTTATTTTGTTTTGGTTTATTTGTAGTGCCTTGTGTTGTCATTTTTTATCCCTTTGTTTTTTATCCCTTTTTAGTATGATTATAAACTAACAATTATAAAACATAACTAATTAAATCGATTAAAATTTTAGCATAGTGACTTAGCATATTAACTTAGTATAGTAACATTGTTTTTTTATAACAAAAATAACCCTATTTTGCTTGTATTTAATATAAAAACCAAACAATCAAATTACTGGCATAATATTTAACTAAAAGAATAAAAATTAACATTTAAATAAACCCATAAAAAAAGCCAAAAGCTAAATTAAGCTTTTGGCTTTCAAATATGGCGGAGTCGGAGAGATTCGAACTCTCGAAGGGCTACAAACCCTTGCCGGTTTTCAAGACCGGTGCATTCAACCGCTCTGCCACGACTCCAATAGGTTGGGTATTATATAATGTTTTGATAATTTTGCAACCAATAATTTACTTTTTTACCGACTTTTATTATTTGTTTTTTAAGAGCATACACATATCTACCAAACGGTTTGCATAACCCCACTCGTTATCATACCAAGCAAACACTTTAATTTGCTTACCCACTTGTAGTAATTGAAAATCATCAACAATAAGCGATTCACATTGATGCACGAAATCACTAGACACTAATGGTTTTGTTGTATACCCCATTATACCTGATAGTTCATCTTTACTCGCTTGCTGCAATACACTTTTAACATCATCTAGCGTAACCTGCTGTGTAAAATTAAAAGTCACATCAATGGCAGCAACATCAATAGTAGGGACACGCATTGAATAACCGTTTATTCGTCCAACTAAGTTAGGTAATACTTTTTCTGTGGCAGCAATACTACTAGAGGTGGTAGGGATAATATTGTAACCAGCTGCCCTTGCCCTGCGTAAATCTCTATGTGCTTGGTCTAGCACATTTTGGTCTGCTGTCACTGCGTGTATTTCTGTCATCATCGCAGACTCAACACCAAAAGCAGTATCTAAAGTTGCAATTAGTGGTACAAGTGCTTGAGTGGTACAGGACACACCAGAAATAATGGGCAAATCTAGCGATAGCTGTGCATCATTTACCCCAACAACCACACAGGCATCAACCTCATCAAAAGGTGCCGCACTAATCACAACCTGTTTTGCCCCTGCAACACGGTGTAGGTTGGCTTTTTTGTATAATCGAAACTGCCCAGAACACTCTAAAACAACATCAACTTTCAATGCTTCCCATGGCAGATTTTGTGGGTTTTTTTCATCCAAAATGGCAATTTGAGCAATTATTTTACTTTTTCTGTTATGTAAAGTATCTTGAGTATATTTTGTCAGCTGCAACACTAAGCCATCATTTTTATTGACGATACTGGCATTAACACCAATGCTTGTTAACCTGCCATAAGTACTGTCATAATTAAGTAGGTGAACCAAAGTATGTGCATCAGCTATGTCATTAATGGCAACAATCTCAATATCATTAAACAAAGCACGCTCAATCAATGCTCTGCACACATTACGCCCAATACGTCCAAATCCATTAATGGCTATTTTCATTATTTTTTGATTTTCCTTACTGATTGCTAAACTAGCTTAACAAATTTTAGTTGTGATGACCGAGCAATTTAGTCTAAAAAAATTAAAGCCAAACGTATTGTATTATAATCAATAGATTCGTTTAAATATTCAAATAATGGTTTTAATTTCACACGACCATCTTCATTAAAATCATTTGGATCATTTGCCGCTTTTATCGCCTTATTTGCCTCATTTACCTTGTTAATTAGCTCATCACTTGGGCGAAGATGCTCACAAGCTAAATTTGGATATTGATGTTTTAATTTGTCAATATGACGCATGATGGTTGCTTGGGCAAGTCCTCGATGTTCTGCTATTTCTGCAATTGATAGGCTTTCTTCTAACAGAATTTTGGTTTTGTCAAAGGTATCATCTTCACTATCAATTTGTGATTTAAGCTGTTTATTTTTTTGATTAAGTATTGCTGTTTTTTCTCGGTTTGCTGTGTAAGCGTTAATAACTCGTTTATTATTTGTACCCCCCGATTTAATAATAAACGCTTGATGAGATTCCTCCAGTTGTGCTGTAGTAAGGGCTTGATACTGTGTTTGGATTTCATCTGATAGCTCCATAAAACGCTTATCGGCACCACGAGCCAGTGGATCTAGACGCATACTAATTTCATTCAGCCCAAGCAATTTTAATCCAGACAAGCTTTTTAAGCGAGACAAGGCAACATAGCCTTGCCCCATTTCAAAAGTTCTGGATAAGTCAATCTCGGCAGCATCCAATGTCATACCTTGCGATTTATGCACGGTAATTGCCCAAGCTAAAGACAATGGTACTTGCGTATAACTTGCCAACACAGTGCCATGCTCATCTTCTACCATCCACTCTTCTGGCATGGCAATGACTTCTCGTCCTGTATTAAGTTTAACGACAGGGTATTTACTTTTCTTGTCAATGTTATCATCACTATTTTCAAACTTAACTTTATGAAACCCAACAACCTCGCCCATGGTGCCATTAAAAACATCCAAATCCACAATGTTTTTAACAAACATAACCTTACAGCCAACTTTAAGATTTAGTTCATCAGAGGTACGTACCGTTTTTTTAAGCATTTCAACCAGCTTTTCATCGCCTGTGCCAACACCTTGATAAGTGAAGACTTTATTATCAATCTTAGCAAGCTCGGTAAGATTAATTTTGTCCACGCTAACATTATGCGTGTAAAGCCTTGTACGGTTAATGTTTACCTCATTATTAATTGTATTTTCTAATGTTTGCACCGCTTGATGCGTTACTTGAGAACGGCGTATTTGGTTTAAAATATCATTTAAAGTAAGGGGATTGATATCATCTGCGATGCTGTTATCATTCTCGCCATATAAGCTATGATGTTCCATTTTCTGACGGTACTGCTCAGACAAATAACAAACATGAAAATCCCCCTCTAACCAAGCTTGCGACATAAAGGCAAACTTATCACGATTGCTTTCTTCTTTTTCTCCCACAGGGGGTAACTGAAAAAAATCACCTGCCAAAATAACTTGTATGCCACCAAATGGCTCAGTTGAGTTTTTAATGGTTTTTAAAACCAAATCAACCAAGTTAAATTGTTTAGCGTGCAACATAGATATTTCATCAATCACCAAAACGGCTGTTTTTTTAATGCGTTCTCTTAATATTCGCTTACCCATTAATTTTTTTAAATCTTTTTCGGTCATTTCTGACTTAATACCAATACCAGCCCAGCTATGGATAGTTATTCCACTCATGTGGGTTGCCGCAATACCTGTACTGGCTGTTACAGCAACAGAAACTCGCCGAGCTCGTAAATAGTGGATATACTGGTTAAGGGTGTAAGTTTTTCCAGAACCTGCCGACCCTGTTAAAAACACATTGTGTCCAGTTTTTAAAATATCAAGGGCGGTTGTTTGCTTCATAAAGTATAAAAAACTCAATCGTTAAAAATAAAAAAGTCTGGTTTATCATCAGATAAATCAGACTCATTTTAGCACGCTTAAAGATTATCGCCAGTATAAAACCCAAGCATTGGTTGTATTAACACGTGGATCACTATTAATTTTATCTTTAAGTGCTAAGGCAGCAACTTTACCACGCTCTGGACCGACAATAATTCGCACACCACGGTCTGTTTGGCTAGTTTTAACTTTATAACCTGCACTGCGGAATTTTTTAACAATATCGTTAGCTTTTTCTTTGTCACTTGCTAATGCAACCTGTACACCAAAAGTACCTTTAGCATCCGTTGCCTTAGCTTCTCGACGTGCTTGTTGTAACTTTTTCTGTGCAGATTGGCGAGCAGAAGGTGATTTACGCTCCTGAGCCGCTTTTTTCCGTGCTTCTGCCTTAGCAGCTTGTTTACGCTTAGTCTCTAAATATGCGGCATCTTTTTCTAATTGTGCAATTCGATTAGCTGAAGGAATTCTCAGCAGTTGCCCAACTTGTAACATGGAGTTAGCTGATAATTTGTTGGCTTGTGCTAAAGCTGAAACAGGTACATTATGACGACGGGCAACCGCAGATAAACTATCACCTTTTTTAACCTTATATTTACCAGAACGAGTAGAAGCTTTCGCTTCTGGTTTAGGTTTTTCTTCTACCTTCGCTTCTTTTTTAGGCTCTGGTTTTTTAGGCTCTGGTTTAGGTTCCACAGTCATTTTTTGAGCTTGTGCATTTGTCGTAACTGCAGCGTCTTTTGATTCTTTTTGTTGCGTTGTTTGTAACTCTTCACGAGTTGTCACAGCTGGTTTGCTAATCGTATCAATGGTCGACTCTGTCTCAATATCATTAATAGGTTCTGCAACACTTTTAAATTGCTCATTTTCTGCACGGGCTTTTGCCAAAGCACGCTTCTCGGCGGCTTCTTGCTCTTTAATAAAAGCTTCTGTTTTGATTTGTTGTTGCTGAACACGTGCTTGACGCTGCTTCTCTTTTTGTTCAAGCAATTTTGTTTCTGTTTGTATATCCGCTGTTAGTGGTTCAACTTTTAAATCATGGCTAATAGGTTGCCCATCTTCTGTGGTTAATTCAACTGTCAATTCTTCTGGTGCCTCAGGTTTTTTAACTTGTTGTACCATGGCAAACAGCATAATGCCGCCACCCAGTAATATTACTAAACCTAATAAACTCTGTCTTGAAAAACTCATTAAAACGTCTCTTAATCTAAAAAATATAAATGGCTAAAAGCAAGCTACTAATATCATAGCATTAAATTACAAAATAATTGTAATCTATTGTCATGACTGTTTAAAAAACATACTTTTTTAGCCCCATCTTGTCAAGCAACCATCTAGTGTAAGGGTGATTTTCATAAAATAAAACGAATATTAAATATTTAGCAAATAACGCAAACTTTCTCCAATGGTATGAAATGAACCACACACCAAAATTAAGTCCTCTTTTGTTGTGTTTTGTATTGCCAGCTTTGTTGCTTCTTCTAAATTGTCAGCTATTTTAACTTGATTGATACCTTCATCCGATAAAATGGTTGTTAATTGTGACAAATTTGCCGCACGGCTGTGCTTAATTGGAGCAGTATACCAAGCTTTTATAGGCAAACTACTTTGTGTTAATCGCTCAACTACTTTGGCAATTTCTTTATCTGCTAACATTGAAAAAACAATAACCATCCGCCCTGAGCCTGATAAACTTTTTGGCAAATATTTAGATAAGTTTGCCGTTAACTGATTGATTAAAAAATTAACCCCATCTTCATTATGTGCCACATCAAACAACCATCGTCTTTGTTTAATTTCTTGATAATCAAAACGCCCTGCAAGTTTAACGGTTTGCATCGCTTTTTCAATATGACGTTGTTGGATATCTAAACCACTTGCCAGCACCGCACTAATTGCATTTGCAACATTAACCAAAGCTAAATTTGGTTTTGTTAGTTGCATGGTTACTGCCGCATTACTATATTGCCAACACTGCTGGTTGCCAGCGCTATAAGCAAAGTTTTTGCTAACTTGATAACAAACTACATCTAATTCATCTATTTTTTGCTGTACACTTGTTGGCATGTAGGTATCACCAAATATTAATGGAATACCTTTCCTTAAAATACCTGCTTTTTCATAACCAATTTTTTCTTTATCATCGCCAAGCCAGTCAATATGGTCAATGCCAATGTTTGTTATCAGTGCAACATTCGGCTCAATGATATTAACAACATCTAAACGTCCACCTAAACCAACTTCTAACACCCAAACATCACAATCTTGTTGGGCAAAAATTAAAAAAGCGGCTAAACTGGTCATTTCAAAAAAAGATAGGCTTACGTTGCATTCATTGCGGGCTTTTTCTACCCTTTCAAATGCAGCAATCAATACATCATTTTCTATCGGCTTACCATCAATGCTAATCCGTTCATTAAAGCTAATCAGTTCTGGAGATTGATAGAGTGCTGTTTTATAACCCCCTTGTTGGCAAATTTCAGCAATTGCTGCTGTTGTTGAACCTTTACCATTAGTGCCAGCAACCGTAAACACTTGTGCTTTTTTTGCCAAGCCAATCACCCCTAAATTTTTAGCTACTGGCTTAACACGTGACAGGCCCATATCAATAGCAGATACATGTATCCCTTGTATATAAGTTAACCATTCATCAAGTGATTTGTTAATCATCTGCATTTATTATTAGCCCTTAACTAAAATATCTTATCACTGCCCATACAGTATAAAAATTTGCTGTTATTTATACAAACTAAATATAAAATCTCATAAAAAAAGAGCCTATATAAAGTCATAGGCTCTTTTAAATTTTTAACTGATGTTTATGTACAAACTTTTTTACCATAACGCCAAGTTTTTGGCTTATGGACAACTTCTAATTTAACCTTGCAAAGGTTGCAATTAAGTTTTTGATTTGCTTTTTTAGAAAGATCAATAATACGACCATGCGCATATGGTCCACGATCATTAATACATACAACTGTTGACTTACCATTACGCAAGTTGGTTACTTTAACTTTTGTACCAAAAGTTAGTGTTTTGTGTGCCGCTGTCATTGCATGCATGTTGTAAGTTTCACCATTTGCAGTTAATTTACCGTGAAAACCTGGACCATACCAGCTTGCCACGCCTGCAAATGCTTGAGTCATACTTGCAACTAACAAAGCTGCTGATAATAAAAATTTCTTCATTGGGAGTGTTACTCCTTAGTATTTAAATGAATTTAAAGCAGATAGCCTCAAATATCGTCATTATCTGCTTATCAGTTTAATCTTAAATGGCTGTCAAAAATTGCTGTTTAAGATTGAAACAACCGCCAAAAACCTAATAACTAAACGTTTATATGATTAACGAGGTTTTTTGGCAATCACTCCATTAAACCACCAAGGCATTGATTCCTTACCAAAAGATACCCAACACACGGAAAAAAACCGCACAATGCCTGTTACATATCTTTAATTTAAAACGCAAATATAAAACAAAAGTCGTTTTTTATCAAGTCATTGATAAGTAAAACAGCATGACAAGAAGCTACTTTAGCCCACTGTTTTATAAAAAACCTTGTAAAAATCAAGCTGTATTAAACCCTATTTTTTCCTTTCTATCTATAGTGGCTATGTAAAATTTGCTTGGTAAACTTAAGCAAAACTATCATTTTTCTTTCACAATTCTTACGCACATAATTTTTTATGAAACTGTTTAAATTTTGAACAGTTTTTAATGGATATAACAAAAATGTTGATAATCTAAGCAACATTTTTGATGTTAGACAGTTTTGCCAAAATTCGATAAACTGTATCAATGAGTTGATGACGATGCACAACTTGATCAATTACACCATGCTCTAACAAGAACTCAGCTCGTTGGAATGGCTCTTCAAGGGTTTCTCTAACCGTTTGTTCTATCACTCGTTTACCCGCAAAACCAATCATTGCTTTTGGTTCGGCAATGTGTACATCACCAAGCATCGCCAATGATGCGGTTACCCCACCATACACTGGATTGGTTAGCACGACCAAATAAGGCACACCTGCCTGTTTTAAGCGCTCAATAATTGCAGCAGTACGTGCCATTTGCATAAGTGATAACAAGCCTTCTTGCATCCGTGCACCACCTGAGGCAGCAAAACAAATTAATGGGATACCTTGTTTTAAGGCAACTTCACCCGCCTGTACAAATCTATCACCCACCACTGAGCCCATTGAGCCACCCATAAAGCGAAAGTCAAATGCACAACCAACCATTTCTAAATTTTTAACTTTGCCATGCAATACCACCAAGCCTTCACTTTCGCCTGTTTTTTCTTGTGCTTGGCTCATACGCTCTGGGTAGGGCTTGCTATCAACAAAATTGAGTGGATTACCTGCATGAAACTCTTGCCCCAACTCGGCAAACACCTCATCAAAAAACCAATTTAGTCGCTCACGAGCACCCATAGTTAGGTGATGTTCACAATGTGGGCATACATAACTATTAAAACTCAATGCTGTGTTGGTAGCTATAATGTGGCAATTAGGGCATTCTGTAGAGGGTTCTGTTTCTACCGCACTTAACTGCGTAGGGCGAGGTTTAACCCCTTGTAGTGGACGCTCCATCCATGTTTGAGGCGTGTTTTGTGACTTGTTAGTTGCTTCGTTTTTTTGTTCTGCCATTTGGGGTATCCTTAAGCATCTAATCTATGCAGGGTTTTATAACCTACGTATAAATATATGTGTATAGGTGTAATTGTAACATCATATTAACAAGTATATTAGTTTACAATTGTAAACTGGTAATTACAAACAAAATATCTCATCATTCATTAATTAGGCTTTAAAAAAAATATTTACTAAAATATGATAAAGCACATAAGGCAACTAGCAAAGGTGGGTTGAACTTTCCATCGATAAAAATTCCGTATGTTATAAACAGCTAAAATTATCAAATGCCACTTCATAAAAGTTTTTTTCATCTTCTGTTAAATTTGGGTTATCAACATTGCGTAAAATGGCATTAATAAAGGCATTTTTAAAGTTATCTGAATGAATAAAATGAGCCACTTTTGCATTGAGTTCGTCGCTAGCAAAGCAATTTATATTTCCATAAGGAATAACACCTAACATTTCGTCAATTACTTTTGGATTATGGGCGTTTTTTAAAATCACATGAAACAATTCATCAAGACACGTATTTTCTAATTTTGCATTATCAAACATGACCACAATTTCAATGATGTGATAAAAGTCGCTTGAGTTTAACTTTTGTTGAAAGTAGCATTGAGCAAATTTTTGTAAAAATTGAATTTCGTCTTTTCGCCATAATGGATTGTCACAATGCAATTTATCAAGAGTAAGTTCGACACTATGACGAATTTCTTTTCCCTCAATCAAAAATTGCAAAATTCTGGGTAATAAATAGCGAATTTGATTAATAATAGTCTCTTCACTAGCACTTTCAACAGCATCTAAATAGTCATAAATGGTATCTTTATCTAACTCTCTAAGTTTTACAGTTCTAAGATTTTTTGCTGATATTTCTAATAAACAACAGTTGCAAGTACAAACTGCCAGTGTTGTACCAAGTTGGTATGGCGAAAATAAACGATAAGCCTCGTTGATTAGGGTGTCTAACTTGTTCATGCTCTGTGATAGAGTCATTTGTGGTATTCCAATAATTTCAGGCTAAATCAGCTATTGTTATTTGTCAAGATAAGTAAAACCATTATAACAAACCTATAAATAGCAAGTAGGAGAAAAAAATGGCTATTATACACAGTGAAGCTGAAAACTTTAGCTTAAAAATTTGAAGACAACTACTCAACCATCGTATCGAGTTTTAAATAAAACTTTTCAAGACAAATCTCAAAGCAACCAACAGAATATATCTCTCAATCAAGAACAGACAAAAGAGAAAGAGGGATATGGCAACGTAGATTTTGGGAGCACAAGATACGAGATGATATGGATTATAACCGCCATATAGATTATATTCATTACAACCCAGTTAAACATGGGTATGTTAACAACCCAAGCCAATGGCAATATTCAACAATACATAAATTCATTAAAGAAGCTATATATTCACCTAATTGGGCTAATAATAATAATTTTGCTATGATGGCGTTTAAATATGACTAGGGTGTTGGTTTAATATTGCTGGGCTTTTAGCTCAGCCTACTACGCTAAATAGGGACTAAAAAATCGATAAATTGGTTAGTTTTTGTATTATATCTATACCTGTAATATATTGTGGCAGGATTAGCATCTCAAGTGCAACACTGTACATCTTAATGACATTAGTAACATTAAATGTTGCATTTGTGTTGCCTTGATTACTGGCTTACTTGTATAGCCTTGAGTCTAAGGTTTTTTAACACACGCAAGATGCCAAATATCAATTGATAAGGATATGGAAAATGAATTACATCTACAAAGTTATCTTTAATAAAGCCACAGGAACCTTTAGTGCGGTGGCAGAATACGCCAAAGGACAAGGTAAAGAACAGGGCAAAAGTACTGTTAGCACAACTGCCAAAAAAAACCACAAAAAATCACCCTATCAGTTAGCATTGACCAGTCTGCTCGTCGCCATGGGTCTAACCAGTGGACACATCGCCCAGGCCAGTGGCACCATAATTTGTGAAGGTCAAGTAGTAGCAGATAATGGCGGTTTCGGTGCTTGTCTTAATCAAGCATTAGGAAATAACACTACCGCTATGGGGTCTTATAACACAGTATCAGGAAATAACACTACCGCTATGGGGGCTTATAACACAGTATCAGGAAATAACACTACCGCTATGGGGTCTTATAACACAGCATCAGGAAATAACGCTACCGTTATGGGGTCTTATAACACAGTATCAGGAAATAACACTACCGCTATGGGAGCTTATACCACAGCATCAGGAAATAACACTACCGCTATGGGAGCTTATACCACAGCATCAGGAAATAACGCTACCGCTATAGGAGTTCTATCGGGCGCTTACGGAGATGGATCATTAGCCACAGGTGGCTCTAGCGATAATGATGCAGGTGGTATAGCCTATAGCCATGGCAGCATGGCATTAGGTACTAAGACCGTGGCTGGTACAGACAAAGGCAATGAAAAAGCCTTTGCCATCGGTTACAACGCCAAAGCCACCAAAGATAAATCAATGTCACTTGGTTTTGATAGTGAAGTGATGGTTGAGGGAGGTATCGCCATTGGCTCAGATGCCAAGGCAACAACAGACAAAGAACAATTTGGTTATAATGCCAGTACAGATGCCATCAGTACAAACACAGATGCAACATGGCTATCAACCCATGCTGCCCTAGCAATTGGTGACGCTACCACCGCCACTCGCCAAATCACCGGCTTAGCAGCAGGTACACAAGACACCGATGCAGTGAACGTGGCACAGCTTAAGTCAGTTGCTTCCCTTGCCAATACACCCATCGTCTTTTATAGCGGCGGTACAACGGCAAATGAACCCAGTGATTACCTACAAGGCAGTCCTGTTGCCAGTGTTGCACCAAACAACTTAGCACTCGATTTTGGCGATGGTTTAAAAGCTATTAAAGAGTCGGGTGAAAATGGTAAAGATGTTATATTCGTCAGCTTAGATAAAGACGCATTAAAAGATGATCCTGACTTTAAAGGACCAAAAGGCGATAAGGGCGATCAAGGTCCTCAAGGTAAGCAAGGCTTAAAAGGTAAAGACGGTACTAGCTCACACTTTATCAGTATCAATAGCAAGGATACTAGCCAAAATAATTACATGAATGAAGGGGCGACTGGTAGCAACGCAATTGCCATAGGCACAAATGCCAAGGCAACCGCCAAAAATTCAGTTGCCATCGGTAGCAATGCTGTAGCCAGCGAAAAAAAACTGTATCAGTTGGTAGTACTGGTAACGAACGTCGTCTCACTCATGTGGCACAAGGTACAAATTTAACTGATGCAGTAAACGTGGCTCAACTCCAAAATTCAGTTGACAACTTAAATAAGAATATCAATACAGTAGAAGACAAACTCTCGGGTGGTATCGCTGCAGTAGCGGCTATAGAGCAAGCACCTTATGTCCCTGGCAAGTGGACCTATGCTGTTGGTTCTGCTCACTATAACAACCAAACCGCCATTGGTGGTTCACTCCGTCGAACAGCAGAGAGTGGGAAACACTCTGCGACGGTTGGTGTAGGTAGATCAACAGATAGTGGTTCATTATTCCGCATTGCCCTCACAGGTGTGATTGATTAATCATCATATATTGTGAAAATTTAGACCTCTGCTGGCACATTGAATTTACAATGTATGCCACAGAGGCTAGCAATAGCAAGCTGGGGTTTTTACCCCAGTGCTTAGCTCCCATCATTCAATATAAGCAAATACTAATATAAAATCAAAAATCAATTGCCATTATTGGTTTTACAAACCTTCAGCCCTGCATAAGTTTGAGCCGTTGGCATCACTTCTAATGAGTTAATATTAACGTGTTCAGGTTGTTCGGCAAGCCACATTACAATGTTAGAAATATCTTGTGGCGTCACATAATCAATACCCTCATACACACTTTGGGCTTTTTCATTATCGCCTTTAAAACGTACATTAGAAAACTCAGTCCCACCAGTTAAGCCAGGTTCTAGGTTGGTTACTCTAATATTTTTGCCATACAAATCTGCACGTAAATTATTGCTAAACATTTTAACAAAAGCTTTAGTAGCGCCATATACATTTGCTCCAAAATAGGGATGACTACCAGCTGTAGAGCCCATATTAATAATAAGCCCAGAGTTGTTTGCCACCATTTTTGGCAAAATTAGGTGGGTCAAATGTGCCAATCCAGTTACGTTAACATTAATCATTTTTTGCCAATCATCAAACTCAGCTTTATCTGCTGACACTAGCCCTAACGCCAAACCTGCATTATTGACTAAAATATCTATGTTATTTAATAAAGATTCTGGCAAGCTTGCTATGGCAATTTTAGTATCGTTTAAATCTGCCACATCAAAACATAATGGCACAAATTTATCACCAAATTTGCGTTGTAACTCGGCAAGTTTTGAGGCTCGCCTACCAGTACCAATGACAGTGTATCCTTTGTTGATAAAATCAATTGCTATTTGTTTGCCAAAACCTGCGGTGGCACCTGTTACTAACGCTATCATATTGATTCCTTTTTTAAAATTTAATAAATTAACAGCAAACTCTTATAACAAACCATCTATCGGCAACATAGATAAAATATCAACAATAATGGTATCCTTTAAGTCTACCTCTGGTTCATGATAATACACAACTTGTTTGCCATTTTCTAAAGTATGCCACTCTATTTTGCCTTTTGGATTTAGTTTAAGACGATAATTAACCACATCTTTATTTTGCTCAAATGCCTTATTCACCACTTTTGCTAACCTTGCACTATCAAAAACAATACCCAATTCTGTATTCAATTTTGCCGAACGAGGGTCTAAATTTGGTGAACCAACAAACAGGTATTTATCATCTACTGTAAATGACTTTGCATGCAAACTTGCATTACTATCTGGCAAAATTCCATTAATGTCATAATCATCTCGGTATTTTTGTTGATACTCTTCATCACCATATTCATCATGTTTTGGCTCTGGTTTAAATTCATAAATCTCAACACCAGCAGCCAGTAATGCTTTTCGATATTTTTGATAGCCTGCATGTACCAAAGTGATATCCGTTGATGCTAAAGAGTTAGTCATCACAATCACACGTTTGCCTTTTTTAGCGATATCAATCAAAAACTGGCTACCAAGCTTAGTCGGTACAAAATAAGGAGAGATAATCAATAATTGCTGTTTTGTACTTGCTATAAAAGGCACTGTTTTGGCAATCACGCTATCTTGGTAGCTAAAGTCTTTTGCCGCTGATATTTTAGTGGGTGGGTCACTATAAAAATGGGCTTTGTCTGCCCAAACTAACAAAGAGTTATCATTGTTATCCACATAATGTGGATATTTTGTATCAAAAAGGTTCGCCAAATAAGATTTTGTTTTATTTATATTAAGTATTTGTATGTCGTGTCCAGTTTGACCCACCTCATCGATTTTTGATGAATTTGAAGGTTTGACTTTAAAGTCAGGCTTTGCAATACGTTCAATCGGATAACTTGCCTCATTTGCCCAATATTTATCAAAATCTTGCTGAATTTCTTCCACAACTTTCCCAACAACTGAAACATCTAAATCAGCAAACATTAAGTCACTACCAGCTTGAAAATATTCATCGCCAATATTACGCCCTCCAATCACACTAATAACACCATCTACCGTAAAAGACTTGTTGTGCATGCGACGGTTAATTCTGGACGTATCTGTAAAATAAGCGATACTACGAAACTTACGCTGTGCATAGGGGTTAAATAAGCGTACTTCGATTTTTGGGTGGCTGTTGAGTTTTGAAAGTATGTTATCCATACCTCGAGTTGCATTATCATCAAGCAACAAACGGACACGTACGCCTCTGTCAGCTGCTTTTTGCAAGCTTTTTAGCAATAACCTACCAGAGGTATCATCATGCCAAATATAATATTGTGCATCAATAGACTGCTGAGCGTTTTCAACCAAGGCAAGACGAGAAACGAAGGCTTCATAACCCTCATGTAGCAGATAAGCACCTGTTTTACCTGCATTTGCATGATTATCTGGCAAAATACGCTTTGCAAGGGTGGTGTTTGGGTTGGCTGGTAGATAATTTGAAATAGTACGGTTGCTATTGTCTGGCAAGCCCATACAAGCTGTTAATGTGATGATACTAAGCGTAGCACCAAGCATTCGTATGGTTGTTGTGAAATTGATACCCTTTAACGCAAAGATTGTTATTGGTAAACATCCTTGTTTAAACATTATCTATTTCCCCTTGTGTCTTAATAAAAACGACTAAATCAATAATTGTCGCTTACCACTTTTATCCATAGCACTGACGATGCCATTTTGCTCTAACGAATCAACAATGCGAGCAGCACGGTTATAACCAATACTAAACTTACGCTGGATACTGGATGCAGACACTTTGCGAGTTTCTAACACAAAAGCAACTACCTCATCATACAAGGCATCATCTGAACCAAATGTTGCCCCTGTTGAACCACTATTGCCTTCTTGCACTAACTGGAAGTTTTCACTAAAGTTAGTAATGTAATCTGGTGAGCCACGCTCACGCCATGCTTCACAAACCCTGTTGACTTCTGCATCACTCACAAATGCCCCATGCACACGTTCAGGCTCAATTTGACCAGGCCCCAAAAACAGCATATCACCATTACCAAGCATATCTTCTGCACCGCCTTGATCTAGGATAGTACGAGAGTCCACCTTTGAGTTAACACGTAATGCAACTCGGGCGGGAATATTTGCTTTAATCAAACCAGTAATGACATCCACCGATGGGCGTTGAGTAGCCAGCATCAAGTGAATACCTGATGCACGTGACTTTTGAGCCAAGCGCGTAATCAGCTCTTCAGCTTGTTTACCCACTTGCATAATCATATCAGCAAACTCATCTGCCACAATAATAATCATAGGTAATGGTTTAAGCTTTGGTGCTTTGTCTATGCTTACGCTGTCATTTGGTCGCCATAATGGATCTAAAATTGGGTTGCCTTCTTCTTCGGCTTGTTTAACTTTTTTGTTAAATTCATCCAACTTACGCACACGCAGTAAGCTCATAAGTTGATAACGTCGCTCCATTTCTTGCACACACCAAGACAAAGCACCAGCCGCTTCTGTCATGTCGGTAACAACGGGGGTCAGCAAGTGAGGGATGTCATTATAGTTAGCAAGCTCTAGTTGTTTTGGGTCAATCAAAATCAAACGTAACTGCTCTGGTGTATATTTTAATAACATCGAGAGCAACATGGAATTAACCAATACAGATTTACCAGAACCTGTGGTACCTGCCACTAACATATGTGGTGCTTTGGCAAGATCGGTAATAATGGTTTTACCACCAATATCTTTACCCATTGCCATGCTAATCATGCTTTTAGGATCACGATATTTTTCTGAGTCTAATAGCTCAATCAAACGTACCATCTCGCGGGTTTTGTTTGGCACTTCAATGCCAATATATGGCTTACCTGGTATCACTTCGACAACACGCAAAGATGCCATAGACATAGAGCGTGCTAAATCTCGACTAATATTAACCACTTTACTGGCTTTAACACCAGGTGCAAGTTCTACTTCAAAACGGGTAACAACAGGTCCTGGTATGGCATTAACAACTTCTGCTTTAATATTAAAATCCTGCAATTTAATTGCCAACAGTTCAGAAAACTTTTGTAATTCTTGCGGTGTATAGCTGGGCTTACGATTTGGGTCTGGTTTGTCCAAAATACTCAATGCAGGGATTGCACTTAAACTATCGCGATATTTTGCAGTTTGCATCGCTCGTGATTGACCTGCAAAGGCAGACTCATCATCAATATCTGGTTTATGGCTAATATGATTGCTTAAATCATCAGTAAGCTGCTTATCAATATTATTCACTTGTTGCGTTTGTTCAAAATCAGTCGTTGCAGTACCGGCACTCCCGTGTTTATCTAACACATGACGATTAATTGAGGGTTGCTGGTTATCAAAACGTTGCAATGAGCTTTGTCCAATATCGCTTTTACCCATTTCATTAAGCGCATTATCAGCAACCTCAAAATCATCTAATTGATAGGTTTGTTTTGGTTGATTGTTTGCTAATGATGTGTTTTGCTTCGCTTTCAATTGCTGTAAGTTGTTTTGCTTTTGTTTGCGTAACGCAGCACCCAAACCAGTTGTTGCAATAAAATCTTTTAAACGCGTTTCTGAGCGATATTTTTCTTTCTCTTTATCATAATCTAATGGCAATTGCTCAAATTCATATTGTGCATTTTCTTCGATTACTTCATCTTCTTCTGCAGCATTACTTGCTAGCTGTTCTGGTTGTTGTTTTTCTTTTGCTAAGCCAGAGCCCAACCATTTACGATTTACAATGTACTTCACAATATCTTTCCAACGCACATCAAACGCAAACGTTAAGGTTACAATAAAAAATATTAACAAAAATAGTAAAGAACCCAAACGAGTAAATAACATGGTCATACGGGCAGCTAACTCATAGCCAATGATACCCCCATGGCTTAGCATGCTACTGCCATGCTCTGCCATAACTGTGGTTGACCCCAATTGTTTCATATCGTTGATAACAGAAAATTGACTGCTCAGTGCACTGCCCGTCAGCAATAAAAAAGCATAAACCAAAAAGCGGGTTAATGATATATTTTGACGTTCCCACCAAATTAGCAAGGTTTCATATAAAATAATAAATGGGACAAACCAAGCACACCAGCCTAAAAAAGTAAACAAGATGTCTGATAACCAAGAACCTGAAATCCCACCCATATTGTTGATGGTTGTCATATCACTACTAATATGCGACCAGCTTGGATCATTGGCTGAATGTGATATTAAAATCACTGAAAAATAAACAACCAAAAACAAACCAATAAGTGTAAAAATACCTTTTTTGGCATACTGTACGAGTTGTGCAAATGTCACTGGACTAATTACCTCAAGAAATTGTGCGTACGCTATTAAACTCTTTATGATACCAAATATTTAGCAATAAAAGTAAAATCAGCACCCGATAATCCAATATTTTTTTACATTCTTCAACATGACATCACTACAAAAGTGTCATTAAATTAAACAATTTTGAAATTTAATTTTATTAACTTGATATTCACCACAAACACCTTTATCTTATTATAAGAAAATTGATATTGATTCAATTCTCTACATCTTAAGATTAACTTACTAACATTAGTTTGACTAAATAATTACATGAGCAAAAAATTAAGGAAAAAAAATGACTACTACTACCCCACAACACCATAAACTTATTATTTTAGGCTCAGGGCCAGCAGGCTATTCTGCAGCTGTCTATGCTGCCCGTGCTAACCTAAATCCTGTCATGATTACAGGATTGGAAGTTGGTGGTCAGCTAACCACCACCACCGAAGTTGATAACTGGCCAGGCGATGCTCATGGTTTAACAGGTCCTGATTTAATGGTAAGAATGAAAGCCCACGCCGAGCGTTTTGGCACTCAAATGGTAAACGATTACGTCCATACCACCAACTTAACCGAACGACCATTTAAGCTTGAAGGCAGCAATGGTAGCTATACTTGTGATGCTCTCATTATTGCAACCGGTGCATCTGCTCAATATTTAGGACTTGAAAGCGAAGAAAAATTTAAAGGCTTGGGCGTTTCTGCTTGTGCAACTTGTGACGGCTTTTTTTACAAAGACCAAAAAGTTGCCGTGATTGGTGGTGGTAACACCGCCGTTGAGGAAGCTTTATATTTATCAAACATTGCTAGCGAGGTTGTGCTGGTACACCGCCGTGATAGCCTACGTTCTGAAAAGATTTTGCAAGATAAACTCTTTGAAAAAGTAAAAAATGGCAATATTACCATTGAATGGAATCACACAGTAAAAGAAGTATTAGGCGATGACATGGGAGTTAATGGTATGCTTTTGCAAAACACGCAAGATGGCAGTGAGAAAAAAGTAGATGTGATGGGCTTTTTTGTTGCCATTGGACACAAGCCCAATACAGAAATTTTTGCTGGTCAGCTAGACATGGAACACGGCTTTTTAAAAGTACAAAGTGGGCGTGATGGCAACGCCACCCAAACCAGTATTGAAGGTGTGTTTGCCGCTGGTGATGTGGCAGACCATGTATATCGACAAGCCATCACCTCAGCGGGTACTGGCTGTATGGCAGCTCTGGATGCTGAGAAGTATTTAGATTCGCAATAAGACATTTCCTTTTAAACCATGTGCTTTTGTAGAGACCTCAATTTATCACGACTTGGGGTCTTTACATTTTTATCTATTAATCATTATTTGACCAAAGATTTATATAAAAATTCAAAAATAAGCCACACAATATAAATCACAACATTTGTAATAGAACAAACAGCATTCATACTAAAAGCCTAAACACTTATGATAAACTGTAGCGATAAATACTGACTAATCGGCAATAAAAATCATTAACGGACACCTAATAAACCCTATTATGAACCCCAATCAACCTGATTTATTAAGTCATCTTATCAGCACTTGTCCTTTTGATTTTCCAAAACCTAGTGAGGTTGATCAACAAGGTATTGGCATAGTCGCAACGGGTGGAGATTTAGCACCAAATACTTTGCTATCTGCCTACTCAAAAGGACTATTTCCATGGTTTAATGATGAAGAGCCAATTACTTGGTGGTCACCCGAACCACGTTGCGTGCTGAAACCAAGCGACTATCAACCCAGCAAATCGCTACGTAAGCACACCAAAAAATCCAACTGGATAACCACAGTCAATACAGACTTTGAGCAAGTTATTTTTAATTGTTCTCTTCCAAGAAACTATAGTGATGAAACATGGATAACAAAAGATATGCAAAATGCTTATCTCCAATTACATGATTTAGGCTATGCACACAGTATTGAAGTATGGAATGATGATAAGCAAACAGAATTGATTGGTGGGTTATATGGATTAAAACTTGGCAAACTTTTTTGTGGTGAATCCATGTTCCACAAAACAACCAATGCTTCTAAAATTGCTTTTTGGCGACTATGCCAACTTTGTGCACAGACTGGCGTTCAATTGATTGATTGTCAATTGCCAAACAATCACTTGTTAAGTTTAGGTGCTCGTATTATAAAAAGAGAAAAATTTTTAGCCAAGCTGCCTAAATTAATTAATCAGCACTTAAAAGATACACCTTCTACTCATTGGCAGGATATCAAACCAGCCGCCGTGTTTTCATTATTATCCTAATCGGTCTTCTCGTATATTTTATTAACTTGTTAGCCTTAAGCTCATTATAATGGCGTTCGTGACTGTACCATTACGATTAGCATAATAGCCTTTACGACAATCAATCTGCTGAAAACCAAGCTTTTTATATAAATTAATTGCTGGCGTATTGTCTGCACGTACTTCTAACAATAAGTTTTCAACTTGCTGTTGTTGCAAATGAATAATCAAATGATGTAAAAGTTGACTGGCAATACCCTGCTTTTGCCAATTAAGGTGTGTCCCTATCCGTAAAATTTCTGCCGATTCAAATAAAGCATGGTATAAGCAATAGGCAACCACTTCATCCTCTATTAACGTCAACATTAAATAGTAATAAGGCATAGCTAAAAATTTAGTCATGGTAGCTTGCCCCCAAGCTTGCGTGCCTTGAACCATTACTTCAATATCTACAGCTGTTTTAAGCAGCTGTTTGTTATCAGGACTATCCATATTTATGATTTGAGTGTGCATTTTTACGCATTTTTTACGTTTTATTATGTTTATCATAGCCTACTTAACATGACTTAAAATTACAAACCCAAAATTAAAAAACCGCCTCTATAAAGAAGCGGTCTTTAACGATATTAAACCAAAGCCACATAAACTTACGTTTAAATATCAGCTTTTATCTAATATTAACTCTTA